>Ga0157363_1006607_pt1 | contig 10927 bp, 10 predicted proteins | sample AttsexASBM1_FD_111477 | JGI IMG/M metagenome (GOLD analysis project Ga0157363, IMG submission 111477) | Fungus gardens microbial communities from leaf cutter ant in Ribeirão Preto, State of São Paulo, Brazil - Atta sexdens ASBM1 | ecosystem: Host-associated > Fungi > Mycelium > Unclassified ...
ATTCGATCATGTAGGATGAGTAACATCTCAACGGTGAACAACGGGATAGTATTCATTTTCTGAGATAAGAAAGAAAATTTAAGAAAATAGAAGAAGAAAAAATCAAAGATAATCACGGATTAAAATGTAATTTAAGTAGAAAGGATACTATATTTCATTAGGAAACATATAAAAAAGAATATAATAAAAATAAAACATTTAAATTTACCAAAAACATATAATAAAAATAAAAAATTGAAATTTAACAAAAAACATTAAAAATAGAAAATATATACATATATATATATATATATATATATATATATATATATTATACATATATGATATAAAACATTAATTTTAAAATTTATTAAGTACTTTTACAGGATTTTTTAGATTAAATAGTTTTTGATTTAATTCATAACTGACTTATTTTATCTAAAATTGATTGTAAAGAATAAATAATCACAATCTGTACAATATCCCTGAATAACAGAATAAGGATTTGTAGCAGAATTAAGGATTTGTTTTATTACTTTTTTAAGTCGCGAAACTTAAAAGATAACAGGATCTCTTTAAAAGACTTTGTATGGTTTTAAAGTTAGATACGAAGTACGAGTACAAGTATTTTGGGGACATTCTGTATAAAAGGAAGTACGGCAATATCGTGTAATCTGCGTATAGTTGTCTCCTTTTCGCGCTGTGAGATATAAAAGAAATGATTCTCGTAAAAACAAGTATAGGCAGGTACTGTGTGTTATGTTTCGCTGGAATTCTTTTCGATCACTACTTTGCCCTTCAAGGGTCCATGATTAACGTCGTCGAGCTCGCGAATTCGACGATCTCATCTAAAATACTTTCATGTGTTTCATGAGTTTTCGATTTTTTCGAACGTATCTTCACGGAAAATCACTACACTTAACATATGTTAGTTATTATTTAACTACTTTTCTCCCCGATAGAAAACTGTAAGAGATCTTTGCACTTCCCAACACTCGTTCCTTTTAAAAGAACTTTACAAAGGATTGGAGTTCTTTCGGCGCGAGTATATTATTCATTAGTTCCTTTTGACACGCGTAAATAATATGGAATAATATGGACTTTGTTTTATCTGATAATGATCTACATTCGACGATAAGTCTGGATAAGTCGGCGCATTCGCGTAGTATAATTTAGAATCTTGATATGTATACGACTCGGTATACCAAAAACGTCTTACAATGAAATTACAAAGTTCAAAGTGTACAGGCTCGAAAGATTCAACGCTCAACAAATAATTTCGTGCGTTGAAAAACGGTTATTGGAAATTGTTATAAAAATTGTATATTCGGTTTTCCTTCAATGTAGAACATGTCTAACGCAACATGAAACTGTAATTCATACAGCTATCAATGTAATTACTGTTAATGTAATTACTGTCATACAACTGTCGACGTAATTATTGTTATGCTCGACACAACGAGGATAATGGAAAATACACATATTTTGAATGCGTAAGCCGGTTTAAAAGAATTTCCACGTAAGATGATTTTTATCATTCGAATTTTTACGGGAGAATATATGAAGCCCGCGTCTCATCCAATAATGGAATAACTGATTCTCTGCGCTCATATGCGAGGATTTTATTAGATTTTTCATGCTCTGGATTCTCTTTCTTTATAATATGTTAAGCACATGCCACTAAATAAAAGTAATAAAGTTTAACCCTCCGGAATAAATGATGAATCTATTGAATTTATTCAATTATAAATCTCTGTCAAACAATTCGATTTTCTTGTGTTACATCTATACAAATGGATATATATTTGGATTATTCTTATTAAAATATTTTTAAAAAATATAAGAATGTATAATAATAATTGACAATAAGAGTACAGTGTAGTAAACGATGTGTAAATTATATGTTGTGTATTATAATTTTGAATTTAAAATAATACATAATTAGAGAACGGATATTTCGGTTCTGCTTCAAGTCATCCTCAGCGATGTTATGTAGTATACGATAATCTCATGTTTTCAGGACAAACATTGAAGAGAGTTTCAAGGCTGGGTGGTTATGAAAATCCCAAAGATGTGTCGAAAACGAAATTTTGAAAATGAATCTAACAGCCAAACATGTGTACAACAGTGATGCTATCAATAAATTAATGTATAAAGATTCAAAATAAAGTCAAAAATTTAAACGGTTAAATTTGTAGCATTGTAAACGATATATTTAGTATTCAGTTTTTTATATGAATTATTTTAGCTTTTTAATTAATGCCTTTTAATTAACGTTGCATTAAATGAGTCTCATAAATTTAGCGTCAATAGCTGTGTTACAGATTTTGTCAGCTCCGGAAGGTTAAATATTTACTTTTTTATTTCTTAAAACTCGAGAGGAAAATTTCGATATATTGTAGAAATTAATTGAGAAAATTTTGTAATTAATCAATTATGTTTTAAAAAATGATAATTGAATATCGAATTAAGGCGCTTTATTTGTTTCTTCATGTGTGTGCGTGTCTTTTTAACTCTGTCACTCTGTCGTAAAACTCCAATTGGAACGAGTGCAATGCAATTGACAATTATAAAGCGCACATCGATGACTCTCTACGTTTAATCTTGAAGCACCATTCTTAACAAATCTTTAAGTCATGATAAAGATAAACGACTCGCGTCGCAATGTTACCATAAAGTGGCCTTGCACGTTGCGCTAGTTGATACGGCTCTTTGCAACGTAGTATGACACATATTACATCGAATGCTGAAAAAATAAGTCTGCAAAAAAGATGAGGATACATTTGAATGTTAGGCCATATTTAAACAATTTAAATATATGGCAATAGAAAATTTTCAGTGTTTCTTTAGATTCTTAAAAGAGATTTTCAAAATCGTAAAAAGATGTTGAAAACGTTTTATTGGAAGATGATATTCAAATTGTTCAAAATTGTGTACTGTTCAAATGTATCTCCTTCTATTTTATTTTATGTCCAATGAACAGCTCTTATGCAAAGAAGAAGCAAGAATTTTTCTTTTGTTTCCTTTTCGTATAAGAACAGCGCAATTATACATTGGTTATCTTTGATGTGCTCTTGTGTACACAGACTTAGTAGTCTAATCTCAAAATAATTTATCTCGCATCTTTGTATGCCGTAAAGCGTACGATATTTCCCTTATATTTCATCGCGCGCATGAGTAGCTTCTCTTTCTTTCTCTTATGTTGAAATACACGAAGATGTCTCACCCATGACATTGCGACATATCTTGTACAGAATATAAATGCATGAAGCTCCCCCGTCGTTCTTTAGGCGCTGATTCCCATTTTGTGCGTGTAATCAGGTAGACGTCTTTCTACATGTAGTCAGGTAGACATCTTTCCCGTCGAGGGAAGAAGCGAAACCGGAAGAATGCGGCGATTTAAAGAAGGGCGCAGGCGGTGCCATGCATCACCTCGGAGATGAACATCGGCGTACCGGCGCTAAGGCCGCCATCGCCCTTTGCTTGCTCGTCTTTTTCATAGTCGCAGTCGAAGTAATGGCTCTGCGACAGAACGCGTTTTGTAATTACGTGATACAGCTTGCACTATTCCGAATTTCAAATATGAAATTCGCGAGTCAACAAAATTATTTCTATTTCATCAATCATTCTAATTTTGATTTCTCTCTCTTTCTTTGTCAGTTTTATTTGAAAACAAAAAATTTGCAACATTTATATATTTTAGTATCGATACAATCACAGACTTTGAAAGGCTTTTTTCCACTTAGTGATGCAAGTCAATATAAACATCATTCTATCTTTCTTGGCATTCAATAAATAAGATAGAACGATACTTATGTCGACTTTGTCATCAAATGAGAAGTATTCTAGACTACTCACTTCGATTATTTTGCATGTGATAGAAAGAGACAAAAATGTCGAGAAGTCCTTGTCTACCTATTCGTATGTGTATTCGTATGTGTATATGATATTAGATGTATATGTATGAATAGGTGGACATAGAAATGGTAACTTATTAGATCAAACGTAGCGACAAAGTGATCAATTTTGCAATGTAAGATTTAATATCTCGATCCAATTTACTTTTTTCTTAATTCTGAGAATTTTCGAGACTTGAATCTATCTAAACTTTATCTCGAATAATAGGAAAGACTTTATAAATATATACCTGGCAATCCAAACATCTGCAATGATCACTCATTTTGCAAGTTATGCCCCACTGCTTTGCCATCGCTTTGTAGAATTCTTTGCTCGATTTATGGAGTATTTTCTTGGCTGCTTTTTTGTCCCCACCTCTTGGACCGCCACTGCCATCGTCACCTCCATCACCATCTTCAGCCTCCTCCGTACTTTTTTCATTATTGGGAACCTGTTTTTCCATATTTTCCTCCTTTGTTTCTCGTAGTGCAATAGCCGATGATTCCATTCGTGTCTAAATAATTATATTTTATAATTGAGAAAAATGGAAAAGTGATAGGATAAGGGCAAAAGATATTGAACTTCGGGATGCCGAAATTCCGAATTTTTTATTAATAAGAAATTATGTGAAGCGATATTTTATACGCGTAAGTGAAATGCTTTGATAGAATACAGCCTGTGACAAGTGATCGCTACTGGCTATCGATACTATAGCTGTACGTATGACGCGACTATTTGTTACAATGCGATGTATGGACAATGTGGCGCGAATTATCACACAGCGGATCACAGGGAACTATACAGTCCACGTGTATGTCGTTAATCCCGCGCGTTATATTTTCCATCAGAGAACTGTCATGGATATCGACCTCGCTTCGGGCCGCATGTTTTGTATTTCGCGATATATCCCAGGTAGAATTCAAGCGTATTGCTATGCGTATAATCCTTGAAACTGAATTCGGATCGCGTAAACAGTTCTCGATTGACGCAATCGAGAATGTCGACTATATTATTTTTTAGTCGCCCCATATGGTATATAATCCGTATCGAGAACGATCAATTAAATTTCCATCCGAGGTATGGCGCACTCACCTCTTCGAGAACGTGTTCGTACGAGGGTGGAGGTGAGCTGGGAATTGTTTGCTCGTTTCTAACCGACAAACAATTCTTGTCCATTTCCGTCTCGGATGCATCCGCAAACTCGTCTGTACCTGACGGCAACGACTGATTAATTTGCCGCTGCTGTTCCTCGGATTCCACGCTGTTGCTGCGACTATCGCCGGAACTGCGCGATTTCAGCATCTTCGAGAAACGGAGCTTGAACGGCGCCAGTTTGACGAATTTCTTCGTTCTCGTGGCCTATGAAGAGGACGAGTTTTCATTTGCGAATTAATCGCGAGATAGATTTTCCAAGAAGTCATTTTGCAAGAGTAACGAGCATATTCGAGGATTCGCGGATATAAAGTGAAATGTTTGTTCTATATTTCCAATTTTTTAAATAATAGTTGCACAAATCTGTGATATTTAATATGAGAATTTGTATAAACAACACTTTGAAAAGAAAGAAGTGAGAGATATGTCAACTTCAATGAAAAAAAAAGATTTTGTAATAATTGACAAGAATGCAAGATTCGAGTAGAAAAGCAAAAAATATAAAAAAAATTAAAAATCAATACGCGCGCGGACCGGATGTAAAATAGAGGAGAAAAATGAAAACTTCGTTTTTGATTGATAACAACTTGAAATTTTTGAAATAGGTGACTCAGCTCGGAACGAGAACTTTACTCTATACCCGCGAGATCACGCAACTGCACCGGATGCATCTGTCGTTGACCTACTGACCGAGTTTGCGGATATTGGCGGTCGACGTACCGCCGCCACTCGACTTGGTGCATTTGCGGCCGACTTTACAGACGCGAAGCTTACCCCGCCCTTAAGCTCCTTCCGGAAAGGAGAGATCGGTGGAATCGAGGACGAGCCCGAACGATGATTTTGGCACGTTGTACCGCTCGATATTATCATTTCGATTTTGATGCGGCGCAACGCATAAAAATAATATTTGCCATCGCCGTTAGTTCTCTGCTTCAAATAAAATATAAAATCAGCTTTCGGAATTACTATTAAAACATTGTTATTAATAAAATTATATGCGCACATTGGTATTTCAATCCAAACTGTTTGAATTTGTTGGAGCCGTTATTAATTAAATGAATTTCATTTTTGAACGTGATGAATGAAGGATAACAAGATTTCGAATTTCATATTGCAAGTTTCCGGGATAAACGCAGAAGATTGAAATGCTAGTCTTCATCGTCATGTTGGAGTAAAACCGCCAGATAAATCGATAAGCTAATAAAGACTGAGCTAGAAATCATCTATCGCATCTCTCCTGCAAACGAAGTAAGTTTTACTTAAAGTCAGGCTTCCTACCGATGTTCAAATTGTGTCACCGGATCCTTGCGCTTGACAAAGTCAAGAACAATAGTACAGACGGTTTTCCGATACGTATTCGCAAGTGGAACAAACCTATTTGCGGCCGGACGTGTCGAGATGCCATAAATGACAACTGTTGTTGAGATTTGGCGAGTGACGGAGATCATTCGGAATTTTGGACAGTGTCGTTCCCTGCAACGGAATTGCATCTCTCGAAATAATCTTTTTCCTCTCGCTCATGCACGTGGAGACATAATGCTAGAATTACAATCCTAGCGTGTGATTGCGAAGAAAGTATGAAGACCATCGCGCTCGAACAAAAGATAACGAGAGCTTAAAAGTATTCGAGAACTTGAGGAAGCTACGCTTCTCAAACTTAACAGAGGATTAAGAAAATTTAACGTTAAGTTTTGTATCAGTTACAGCGGGAATAAAGAAACTTGCTTCATTCTGTATAATCAATTCCGAGGATATTTAATTATCAAAAACATTTAATTTAATACAGAAAACTCCGTCGCACGCGTGGAACACAGCTCCAAGTTTTAATCGGAATGTGAAATGTAACTCGTGCAAACAGACGAGCGTAAAACTCTGATGAAAAATTCCATCTGGACAGAAATCACCGCTCAACGGATAAGATAGACGGATAGAGCGACGTTTTATCGTACAAATGAAACAGGCGACAAAGTAGGTTGCATCGTTCGGTGAGAGAGGTGAGAATCCACGCGTTTTCATCCACCCTCTCGCGCCTTTCTTTCCCTCCCCCTCCTCCTCTCCCTCCCCCTTCTCCTGCGCAGGACTGGACGGCGTGTCAGTGGCCCGAGCTAGTACCAACGCACTCCCATCCTGGGCCAACACCTCTCGTCCTAGTTTCCTTCTCGCTTGGCTTCATCCACCCCTTGCCACTTTCATCCCTGTCCAGGGGGTACCTATCACCCGATCCCCCCCCCCTCTCTCTCTCTCTCTCTCTCTCTCTCTCTCTCTCTGGCAATCTCTATATGTGTATATCTAGGAGTCGCGTCTATCTTCCGCTCGGTACATTTTCACTCGTTTCTCTGTTTTCTCGTTCCATTACGGTAACTCCACGTGTTTACATCTCAGTTTTGCTAGATGCGCGTTTGTAAGTGTGCAACATTCTCGCTTGTATTTTCCTATCCTTTATTTTTTTTTCATACAGTTTAGTTGGCTTTTCTGAAGAAAATTGTGAGAAGAATGCTAGTTATGTCTAGTAATTTACATTCAATCTTTTCTTAAAAACATCTAGCAATTTGATTTATTAAGATAAAGAATTTGAGTTAATCGTTGCTAAATAATCCATTGTGAAATAATATTAATCCATTGTGAAATAATATTCTTATCGGTATTCTAGTGAACATTGTCTTCAACTATGATATGAAAAACTGTTTATAACAAATGTTTTTCATATAATTTTAAGTTATATAATCTTATTCCTCGGATTTTGACTTTGAAAATAAAAAAACAAATCGTTCAATTACGTTAATTTTAAGCAAATATATATAGTAATTTAAAATACTAGATTCGTTAATACTGTAATAAAGAAATTTCGACACAGATACTGAATTAACAGAAGAAATATATTACAGTTAACAAATCTTTTTATTAATACGCAGTTTCTCAAAAGGGTAGTTATTCATTGCTATTATATTGTTACGAGATTGTAAAAAACGAGGTTGCAAGTTTTACAAGAAAAAACGTGAATTATTTGAAAAATCGTAGCGGATGACGTGTATTGTGCGATCTTATTAAAACTTTTCAAGTAGCAGAAAATGTCAGGACCTTATGAATATTCCATCGAGTGCAAATCGAAGAGTAATTTACAAAGGTGATTACTGTTCGTCTGTTGTATAATGATTAATCGACATCACTTTCCGATTGATTGTAATGTATCAAATAGGGAGATGCGAAAAAGGATTTATTTGTCAGTTCTTCCAATCCTACGCGCATGTCCTTGTCAAACCTCTCTTGTAAACGAGGTCTCGTGGTTTTAAAAATCACCCTAGGGGGACATTCACGAGAATCTTTATCGAAATAAAAAGCAGGAGTTTCAGGGCCGAAAAAAAAAGTGACTTGTTAATATAATGGAATTATTTCATTTGTTTAGCGTCAAACATATAAGCATTAAATATAAACGTTCCATTATTTCCTGGCATTATTATTTCCTGGCACGCCAGAAGCAATACAGTTAACGCTTTGACGTAGCATAAAAGTCGTTTGGAAACGAATGCGCAGTTTGAATGCCCATGGGAAGTCCCGCGATCGAGTTTTCAACGCGAATCGTATTTTGTAAGAGATAATTGTGTCGCCGACGGCGATGGAATGCCAGTGACATCCAATTGCAAAATTTTTAGTGAATTTAGGTCATTCGGTATCCTAGGTTCGGTGCATTAATGACAGCTGTGCAGTGCAAGTGAAATATCGCACTCGGAGTACTCTAAAACTTCCATGTGACAGTACTAATAATTCATTTCTTATTCAACGCACATACTATAAATTCGATATACGAATAGTAATTTTCTTTTTTATCAAAATACGAAGGTTTCTCGGAAAGTAAGTGGACATTTCTCATCGTTAAATGTATGTGTAATGGAGAATTCACATTATGTGCGATGGCAGATATTTGACATAACGATATTCGATACAGGAACATGCTTTCTGCAGATTCTAACGAGATTTTTTTCTCTGAAAAAACAAATCTTTTTATTGAATATCGAACATCGGATGTGAGCTATCCATAATAATCGCTATTACCTCGATGAATGGTCCTTTAAAATATCAATGTCTCATGTGTTTCCAACAAGCAACAAATATCGCAAACTGTTCTGAAACAATCGAACGATGCTTGACATTGTTAGACGTTACGCCATTGCTCGCCACATCATTTACCTATGTCTCGCCCATCGATGAAACATACACTCTCTATTGAAACTTTTCGCGTCTCCGGACTGTAAGGTGTCGAGAACATGTTGACGTAATATGTTAACAAATGGAAACAATTGTAACCGCGTAAGTTACATGATCGAAGCCAAGTGAATATTGTGTTTGAAAATGGCCGTCTCTATTATATCTCTATTATAAATTTAGCTTTTGTAGTGAAATATAAAATGTTAATTCTTTAATTAGCCTATTTTAATTAGCCTATTTAATTGAAACAAGCGTTTTATTTTTAAAACTTAAATTTTGTTATAAACATTATTATCATCATTTTAGGAATAAATGAAGAAAAGTGAAGAAAAATTAAATAGTAATAAATTTTTTTCTCTACAGTATATAATACAACACAAATAAATATAAAATACAATGAAAAAATAGAAAATCAATTTTTTTTCAATTTAAAATTGTATGTTAATGTTTAAAATAGTAATTATTCTAAAAATATATAATCTTTAGGTATGAGATTATATAATAATTATAATAATAATTTCTCAAAATTATAAAAAATTTAATGATACTATTCATTATCATATATAAATCATCATATATATATAAATTATGCTTCAACATCAATTATAAGTTCGTCCAATCATAAATTTCTTAAGAGTACAGCGCGTTTAAATTGAAGCAGATAGTGAATGTATGAATAATAAATGTGACAGTAAAAAAGAAAGTCGTTAAAGCGTCTCAGAAGAGTGATAAAAGCAACCATTAAAGCTGACCATCAAATTATAGGAAACTTTTACGGCGTTTTACCAGTCAGACGAATAAATTTATGCAATTTTATGTTATTTACGCAATGTAAACAGAAACGGTGCGGCGATCATATTAATTATAAAATATTGCAAATGACAGAATTGCAAATACTGTAACTGATATGTCGTAGTATATACTTTTGATGATCGACTCTCCAATCAATTTTGTCGCAATTTTGATTATCAAAGAATATGGTATAAAGAAAGAATATCTCTTGGTGAAATCGGATACACATCGTCATCAAAAGGGAGAAAAATCTATGAGACCTAGTATCAACTTTATCAAGCAAGATGATAACTTGATGGCATCCTTTCAATAAGATAATTTGCTTCTTTCAATAATACTTGGAAAAATTCTATATAGGATACGATTTCAAGAGTGTACTTTAATTATTTCAATCAAAGTATGAACTAGAATTAATAATTTTTAAAATCACAAAAAAATATTTACCAAAACCATTTTTTAATAAAAAAAGTTTTTCTCTATATTTTATATGTATTCATATATAGGAAAACACCAAAAAAAGAAAAAAAATAGGAGTAATTTCTCTCACACAAAAATAAATAAAGAAATGCACAATAAAATTTTTTTTGCGTATCATAAATTTTAAGAAAAATATTTTGGGAACTTAAAATGATATTAATCATTACATAAAATTATATTAATATTTAATGGAGACATTTATGAATTATCTTAAAAGTGTGATACATATCTCATCGTAACTTAATGACATAACTTAGTTTCAAGAAATATCGCAAATTCGATATATTGACAGTGAGACTCTTTTAGTGTAATATATATTTTATTTGGATTGACTCCATGTTATTTTTGAGTGAAATTTCATTTAAAAAGAATGAAATTTGTCATTCTTTTTCGAGAAGTGAAATATTTTCACTCTTCTCCAAAAATG
>Ga0157363_1006608_pt1 | contig 10926 bp, 10 predicted proteins | sample AttsexASBM1_FD_111477 | JGI IMG/M metagenome (GOLD analysis project Ga0157363, IMG submission 111477) | Fungus gardens microbial communities from leaf cutter ant in Ribeirão Preto, State of São Paulo, Brazil - Atta sexdens ASBM1 | ecosystem: Host-associated > Fungi > Mycelium > Unclassified ...
ATTTGGTATGATAAAAGGGATATACAGTTTTATTTGAGTCAAAATTCACAGTTATCTTTATCTGTTTCCATCACCTAATTATCTCCACAAAATTACTCAGACTTTACACAGAGTTTTCTCCTCAGATCTACAGTTAAGTTAATAAAAGAATCTTGTATAAGGTTTATACAAGAAAACTCAATAGAGTTCTTAAATACAATATATTCTACTTATAGATGCTGAGCTGTTAGTCTATGCTACACTAAACCTAGCTTACCCTAAAAAGTATATGTATTACATGTTATTGACATATAGTATGATATCATCATTCCAGAACCTTCTATGTTTTTTTGTAATATGTGATTATGTGACATGTGATAGTTTTTTAAATTTAGTGATAAAAGATCATATGATTGATGCATATAACTATATCATATGAGGTAATGTTATAAGTCTAGAAGAGAGTAAAAAGTTCTAGTATAATAACAGCAGGAGAAATAGCTATGGTATGTCTATTTTATAGTTAGAGTATAGTAGACTAATAGATAATACATGTAGTTTTAAATTAGAATAACTAGTGTAGAGCTGTAAGTCTGGGTAGACTTCACTTAACTCAAACACCAAACACTGAGTGCTCAAGGCCATGATAATGTATATGATACTAAGATAAGTTTTTACCTGTGATGCTTAATATAAAAGTAAGGAAGCATCATAGGAGAAACTGTAATTATTAGGTGATTATGTAATATAATATTACCAGATAAGAATAGAAAGAAAATATTATCTGACAATGAAATTATACCAGAAGGCTGGAGCTGAATGTTAAGTAGTAATCTCTAGGATTATACCTTCTTCCATCCCATGAAATTAAACTCTCTTTTCTTGTTCCCACCTATCAAGGGCTTTGTTGTCTTGTAATTCTGCTCTTGAAAGCCAAGTATTGCTATGGTGTGCTTGGACACTAACATTTTTCATTTCTTTTATTTATTTTTCTTGATTTAATATTTCATTTCTTTTATTTTTCTTTGATGATGAAGAGGCACATGACTGTGGTCACATAACATGCCACATAATGTGAGGTCATAGGCCTAGACTCTAGGAGAAGGGGCTAGAAGAATGATGTTAAGATATATGTTAACAGTATATTCACCTCATAGTCTATACATAGTATACTTATGGGCAATGCATGGATATTAGGGTAGGGTTATTTATTGTTATCACAGACCATGTATCTATTGTATAAATAGAGTATCAATACATTGGGGACTCTTTGTCAAGTTCTCTTGTGATTCTCACTTGATATCTACTTTGAGATTTATTGCTAGTATTACTATTGGTCTTTTGACTAGTAGTTGCCACAACAAGTATTATGTTCTGGTTCCCATCCTTTAAAGGCTACCAGATATTGCTTTTCTCATCCAACTTTCTTCTCATCAAGAATACATTCCACATATCACTCCTCTGTACTATCTGGAAAGAAGGTTGGTCTAGGTTGAGTAAGTTCCCAGAAGGGAAAAAGAACAGGATCATTGGATTGAAAACAACATAATTGACTAGTATGAAATGAAGGGAATATGTTGTCTGAGTTTGATAGTTCTCATATATACTCTGATTTCTCTAGAGATATTTTGATTATTTTCCATGGACCATCATATTTGGGCATGAGTTTGGCAGAGTATTTATCTTCCTTAGATCTGTATTCCTGTCAACAGTTCCTCATGCTTAACAAAACTAAATCCCTCTCCTGATATTTCTCCTCTGTTACCTAGTGAGTATTTGCTTTGTGAGCTTGTCTAATCTTTGTCATTATATGAGAATCTTGGGTATCTTTGATATAATTCTGAAGCCATTTGAGTATTGAGATTACCTTGAAGGTATCTGATTCTGTATTATATATTATTTTGATAATAGGAGAAATCAGTTGTAGCAAGAAACCTGAGCAGAGCTGAAAGGGAGAGTAATCTATAGATGTGTTGACCATGTTCATCATACAAAACTATATCCAGAGAAGTGCTTTCACCCATTCTTTCTGTTGCCAGTCAACATAGAAATATAGCATCTGGTTAACTGTCTTATTTGTATGCTCTGCTACTCTGTCAGTCTTCAGATGGTATGCTGATAACATTTTGAGTTTGATACCAGTCTGTTTATGTAGCTCTTTCCAGAACTGACTAATAAAGAGTTTGTCTCAGTTGGATATAATCTCTAGAAAAAGTCCATTTTCACAGTATCATTTGTCAAAAAAGAGGTGTGCTATTTCTGGAGCAGTGTTGGTAGTATGGCATGAAATTAAGCAGATGTCTGTTGAGCCTAGTTGGTTGGTTACTATCATTAGCATATTATATCCTTCTTCTTTAGACTTCTTTAGATAGTAGGCTAATGAATTAATACTATCAAAGTGGTTGTCAGGAACAGAGAGGAGATGTAATAGTTCCACTAGTTTGGATATCATGCTTTTATTTTGCATACAGTCTATGCAAGAGGGAATATATGAGTTTTTTAGGTTCTAGTGCATTTGAGGCCAGAAATAGCTTCCTATAGTACTTTATAGCATTTGTCAAAGCTAAAATGTCCCAGAGTATCATAAGCTGGGTAGAATAGTTTTTGTTGTAGAATTCCCCATTTCAGAATAACTAGCCTATCTTTTATGAATAATAGCTTGGTCTCTGGATCCTCTCATACTCTCTTATATGAGCTCAGGTTTTTCTTTAATTTTATACACCACTCATCTACTTGATATTCTTTCAGTATCTCCTACACTGTTGACTCCTTAATCTCAAGTTTGAGTGTTATTGTTACTACTTTGGGAGTCTTCTCTTTGATTGCTGATATCTTTGTTCTTGTGGAGGATGAATTGTATGAATGTCAGGACAAGGAGTCTGCCACTGGATTGTCTGTCCCCTTAATATATTTGATGTCAAAGTTATATTGTGACATGAAATCTGTCTAATGTATTTGGTGGCAAGATAGTTTTTTCTGGTTTTGGAAGTATTCAAGTATATAGTGGTCAGTATAGACTGAGAATCTTGCTCTAAGGAGATAAAAACACTATTTCTTCAGAGCCTGAATGATCATGAACATTTCTTGCTCATGTACTGAGTACTTATACTCTGCTGAAATATACTTTGAGGAGTTAAAGGCTACCAGCCAGGCTTTTTCCCAAAACTTTCCAACATCCAAGACTGCTCCAGTTTTTGTTAAACTTGCATCAGTGATTACATAGATAATTTTCCCTAAGTTGTAGTCAATAGAGGTTAAACAATCTGTGCTGGTCATAATCTATTTGATAGCTTCAAAAGTCTTCTGATGTTCCAATGTCCATTCTGGAAACTTCTGGTCATAAGCCTTCTTAATTAATGCATTCAATACAGCAGTGTGTTCAGCAAGGTGGGATATAAAAGTTACTAGGTATTGTATAAGGCCTAGGAATCTCTGTACTTCTGATGAAGATTTTGATGTTGGCTAATCAAGAATCTTGTTGATCTTACTCAGATCTGCCTAGATACTCTTGTTTGAAATGATATGTCCTAGAAAATGTATTTCCATAATAAAGAGGTCTGTATTCTTAGGTAAGCAGTAAAAATATACCTTTCAGAGTGTTTGTAGTACTTGTTGAATATTGGCTTCATGTTCCTTAATTGAGCAAGACCAGATAATAATGTCATTCATAAATACATGGCAAATATTTTCAATTAGTAGTAGTAATACTATTGTCATATGCCTCTAGTAGATAGTAGGAGTATTAGTGTCTCCCATAGGCATAACAACTCACTCATACATGCCAAATGGAGTGTTTACTGCTATTAGTAGGATATTGTCTGGATAGACTGGTGTTTGAAAAAAAGAAGTTTGTCATGTTAATCTTGCTGAAAATCTTACTGCATCTTATATCTACAAAGATTGTTTCAATATAAGGTAAATATGTCTGGTCCCTTACAATATTGTTGTTGAGTTTCCTATAACCATTTACCCAGCATAGTAATACTGTTGGATCAAACTTTGGTACCAGAAAGGCACTTGAGGAGTATAAGCTAGAGAATGGGTGAATTTGAAAAAATGCTTATGGCTATTGGTAATGGTCACAAAATCAGACAAGTTGATATAGCTTCTATTATCAACACTATTTATGGTGTTTTCTTTGACTGTGCTGCAATCTCATACATATTCTCAGAATGACATTTGTTTTTTTTCATATCATTCTCTTACCAATAATGAGTACATCATTATAAATAAACATTATTATATCTTTATAGCAGGCACTAGATCTGTTACCCTCATGATGGTTCTACCCAATGGCATTTCAAAACTCACCTTCACAGATGCTCTTCATATTCCTATGTTAGGGGCTAATCTTATTAGTCTCAGTGTTCTCTACCATAAAGGTGCTTTAGTTCAAAGCTAGGGAAAATAGCTTGATTATCTCAAAGAACAGTAATAACTTGTTTTCAGCTGTTCTTGGTGGCTTAAATAGTACACTATATTAGGTTCAGTATACTAACTTGAATTGCAAAAGTACTTACATTTCTGCTAGCATTTCTAGTATGTGCTTGTAGTATTATTGGATAGGGTATTTGAGTTTCTGTATTATTAACTCTATAGTCCATCAGAAAGCTATTCATGGATTTGATATCTTTGTACCCAAGAAATTTGATCACCTACATAACAGGTGCACAAATGGAAAATCCTATTGTCTACTACTCTCTAAGTTAAGTGCTAGTTAATACTCCAAGATAGAGTTGCTTGTCATGGATTTGATAGGATCTATGTCAGTCTTTACTTGTAATAGATACTTGTATATGCTTGTTGTTGTAAAAATAAGTTGCCATTATGCAGTTAGTTGTTTGTTAAAGGACAAGGAGAAGGCTGATATTACCATTTAGGATATTATGGCCATGATTGAGTGCTAACCTAGATTAAATGGTATTATTTATGAAACAACTACTCCTTATCTTCTAAAGCAGAATGGAATTACAAAACAAGCTATTACTGTCTTCTTTGAAATGGTGTATTGCATGTTATAGAGTGCAGGGGTTAAAATATAGTACTAAGGGGAGACATTTATATATCCTATTCATATTAAGAATATTATACTTACTTTTGGTCTTTAGAGAATTGTGCCCCATAAAGCATAAACTAGGCATAAGCCTGATGTGTCTCACTTACAAATTTTTAGTTCATTAGGTTGGGCAAATGACTCTAAGTAGATTCAAAAAATATTAGAGTCCAAAGTAGTAAAAGTATATTTATTGGGATAGTGAACTAATGAGGTTAAGGGTTATCAACTGAAAAATTTTGAAAGTAGCAAGCTAATTGCCTCATAAGATGTTCATTTTTTAAAGATGACTTATCAAGTAATCTGGAAGTCATTGGCCTTGATACTTTGAGAATATCAGCAATAGCTGTAGATAATTTTATAGATGATGCTCTTGCTAAAGAAGATATTACAATGGCTGCTTAGCCAAGCTCTGAACTGACTCACAATGTTTTTGATACTATTTCCATAGACATTGCTAATTAAATAAATACTTTAAAAACTGCTCATCCTATTACTCTTATCAATGATATTGCCAGTAGAGTTCTCCCTAGCCCTTTAAACAGAATAATTTGCCTAGAAGGGATATGTTGATATATATGTGCAAGCTAGCAAAGTGGTATAAACTCTTGGCCATTACTAATGCCATCACTTTGGGTAGTTCTGTAAATATAATATACTTTTTATTGCAGTCACAGATGAATTCAGAACTTATTGTGAAGCAATATACTCTCCTTACTCAAGTGAATAGTATTATGACTTAAGACTTATAAAGTAAAGTCAGAAGAAAAATATTGTATTAGGGTTAACACAAGAGAACTCAATAGAGTTCCAAGTACAAAGTGTCTATCTTATATACACTTGGCTAATAATACTAAACATAGCCTATCTTAAAGAACATGTGTGCTATATACCATTGACATGTGGCATAATATTATTGTTCTGGAATCTTCTATGACCTTCTGTGTAATATATAATCATGTAACAGTAATATATAACAGTCATGTATAATTTCATGCTAAGCCCTAACCCTAAGTCCAAAAAAATAAAAATAAATCAAGTTCACTATCTTTAACTCTGACAAATAGGAGCATTCTATTAAGTCTAAATATGCTCAATTACTTAAAGCATATATCTTTGAATAGATAAATGAGTTACCAGTATTATGCTAAAAAATACTTTTTTATGAAAGAACATACTCTTATAGGTTTTTAAGCATATAAGACCTCTTTGAAAGCATTGGCAAAAAGACTTTATACTTCTAGATAACACCTCAGGCTCTCTCAAGTATTTGAGAAATGGTATGGTAGCCATTAATCAAATTAGATCTCAGGAAAACAGGGTCTTTAGAGATAAGAAACACTACTGTACTTACAAAAGACTAGTTACAAAGTATGAGTACTCATAAGAATACTTTGCATAGTTATAAACATTTGAATGGTTGGATAAGATAGAAACATGTTGGATTAGAAGCTGATAGAGTCTAGAATAAATTCATGAGTAAGAGTAGCCTATAGAAATAGTAAAGGAGGAATAAAATAGGCACTTGCAAGTAGGAAGTGATTATCAGTTTGATGTTAAATTGCAAATAAGAAGATGACCTCAGAAAGCTTTCTTATAGTTTCAGTCTCCATTCTCTAGTTCCATTCTCTGTATTTTTAGACTAATGCATAAGTCACAAGTAGAAAGGAGTAAGAGAGAGAATCTTTATCCAAATTCCCCCACTTGAGAGTAGTTTAACTTTTATTTTATTAAGTAAGTATTGTTAGTATCTACTATTACTTTTGGGCAAGTTTCAGACAGTTTTAACAGCCTGGGAAAGGCTAGAAAAGTGAGTATCAGTTGGTATCTGTTAGAGTTGAAGACAGTTAGACTTGACTTTTTTATTTTATTTTATTTTTTATTTTATTTTATCTTAGACTTAGAGTTAGGGTTTAGTATAATATTACATATAACTGTTACAAACTGTCACATGACATGACTTTGTGTCACATATCTGTCACAAGTCATATACTATCATAAATCACAGTCATATGATCATGTATTATAAAGAATATTATAGAAGATTTTAGAACAATAATATCATCTCATATGTTAATGATATGTAATATACATGACCTTTAGGGTAGGCTAGGTTTAGTATAGCACAGACTATTAGTCTAGCATATAAGGTAAATAACTTTGTACTTGGAACTTTATCAAGTTCTCTTGTATAAACTATATACAAGGTTTTTTTATTGACTTAACTCTAAGTCTTTAGTTATAATAGTATCTTTAGTTATGAGGTTCAACTTGAAGGATGCCTTCAGAATGTCTTCAGAATGCATCACCTAGAATAAATAGTATTGTTGAAAACTCTGAAGAAGCTTTGTAATCTATTTACTAGATTTTCCAAAGAAGCTTGTTACATAGTGTAAGGTTCACTGTTTAGAATTGTGTTAGCAAGAGAAAGAATTCACAAGTGGATGTTATTCATATATTACTTTTAATATTCTTCCTAACTTTATCCTTTCATATTCACAAAAGCTCTTTTAAGAGTTTTATGTGTTCTAATCTTATTCTATATTAATGTTTCTATATCTTTTCCTGATTCCTGAGTTCTCTTTGAATTCTTTATTGTGCAGTTAAAAGCTAGTATTGCATAGTTCTTGTTATACTCTAGCATAATCTCTTTTCTACTTGACTCCTATCACTAGCTAATAAGAAAACTGTTAGAAGCTGCATTGTCTTCAAGGAGAAACTCAATGAACATGGTAACCATGTCAAATTCAAGGCTTATATAGTGGTCAAAGGATTTTTATAGGTTTCTGGAAAGGATTTCACTGAAATCTTTTCTTTTATAGCAAAATTCACTACTCTATAAGTCTTTCTCACTCTAGCTGCATATCTGGACTTTGACATTTTTTTAACATCATCAAATTTATTACATGGAGCTCAGTGGCAGTTCATGCCTACAGAAGGGATTACGACAGGATCAAACCACAATCTTTATGTAGTTATCTACTATAAGAAATTACTATGGAATTAAAACCACAATCTCAAATAGGTTAGAGATAGGTATAATACATATGGACAGAAAGCTCTTTCACTATGCCATCTCACCCTCTGTACTTTGACATTTATCAGATTAATATTATTGTTGTCTACTTATAGTGTGATCTTGATGAAGAAATTTATATGACAATTCCAGATCAAGTTAGCCAATTTAGTTTAGGAAAACATTATTGGCAATTGTGCAAAACATTATATGGTCTCAAATAAGCAGGAAAACAGTAGAAAAAGAGATTTTATAAAGTTTTGACAAAGCTTGGTGTAAAAATATGAAACGATGAACTTTATTTTATTTCCCTTTTCCATTTTTCATTTTCTCTTTCTTTTAATTATTTTACATTTTTCTATTTTTAGAACTCTGGGGTTAGGGTTAGAAGTGATTGGTCACAACATTGATCATGGGACATGAGAGAAAGAAGTAGAAGGTTCTAGAGCAAAGTAATATCATACAACATGGACACCACATGTTGGCCTCATGCTTAACACATGGTCGTTTAGGGTAGGATACACAGTACCTAGCATGGACCATCTGTAGAAGTATATAAGGTAGATTATTTTGTAAAGAGCTCTCTATCGAGTTCTCTTGTGTTACTCAATACAAGAGTTGTTCTTCTGTTCCACTCTAAGGACTTTAGACCATAATACTTGGCCTTACTTATATGTTTGCTAATGATTATCTGTATATCATGAGAGAGAAAGACAAAATTGTTCTTATTATACCAGTGTGTATTGATGACATAGTGGTAGCTACTCTAGGGAGTATATATATTGTATCTTTTAAAACAGTACTTAGCAACAACTTTGACATCACCAATCCTGGAAAGCTAAAATTCATGTTGGGAATTCTTGTTACTTATGATTACACTAATTGACTTATCTTTCTCAGTCAATCTGTGTATATTTACCAGGTCCTCACTCACTTTGGCATACAAGATACTACACCTGTTTCTACTTTCTTAGCTGTCAAGCACAATCTATCTGTTTGTCAGTTACCTACATTAGAGGCTGAGAAGTATGCTTATAAGGAGTATGTAGATAACATTCATTGCTTCTCTCTAGTTGGATCTCTTCTTTTCATGACACAAACTCAGTCTAACATTTAGTTTGCAGTCAACCTCATTGCTTAATTTGGAGGCAATCCTAGTGTTGCCCACTTGCAAGTTGCAAAGTATATTTTTCATTATCTTAGAGATACCATGGATTTTGGTTTGGTTTTAGGAAGGTAGACAAAGGAAAGTTTTGACTTGATTAGATGGACTGATTCTAATTGAGTATAGGATCTTGATAACCAGTGTTTAGTTAGTAAGTTTATTTTTGATATTGCTGGTAGTTTTATCTCCTGGTCTTTAAAAAAACAACCAACCATCATAACCTCTTCAGTTGAAGCAGAATATACAGATTCAGCTAGTACTACCAAGAAAGTTGTTTGGTTTCACATATTACTTGAAGAACTTGATTTTTCCCAGACTACTGTGACAATTATCAATGTTGATAATTAGGGTTGTATTTCTCTTGCTCATAACTCTGTTGCTCATTCTCATACTAAGCATATCGACATTTGGCACTATTTTATTTAGGAGTGCATTGAGCAGGGAAAGGTAGCATTCTATTATATTTCTACTATGGAGATGTTGGCAGACATTTTCACTAAGGCTTTGCCTTGTGAAGTCTTCATCAAATTTCAAGTGGGGTTGGGTGTTTTGCCTGCTTTGTGATATCTTGTGTCAAAACTGAAAGTGGTGGACTTAACTTTTTCTTATTCTCTTTCTCATTTGTTTATTCTTTTGATTTTCTTTTCTATTTTCTATTTTTAGAACTAGGGTTAGGGATAAACTGATGAGGTCATGTGGTCACAAGTCACATGATTTATGGAAGGATGGGCTAATACTGCATATGCAACACATGTGGACCTTAAGGCTAACACATGGCCATTTAGGATAGAATAGAAGTAGCTAGCATGGACCATGTGGATTTAGTATATAAGGTAGACTACCTTGTACAGAGTTCTCCATTGAGTTCTCTTGTGTTAACCCTAATACAAGATTCTTTCTTTTGATCAACTCTAAGGCCTTGAGTTTGTAATATCTTGCTGAGAAGGAGTATTGAAGTGTGAGCTGTGCTTATTTACTTTCTCTTCATTCCCATCTCATTATCACTCCTCATTTATTCTTCATTTTATACTTCCATTATTTTTTCTTTTTATAGTATTTTTAGTTATATTCACTGACTTTCTTCATTACTATGTAAATAGATACATACTTGAATGGTCAGTGCTTAGTTCATAGCTAGACTGTACTAGGGCCAGTTCTTTTTCCCCTGGTCCTAGATATGTTCTCAACATCTCTTGTTGTTCTATATACTTAGTTCTTTTTTCTCTGGTCCTAGTGTCTCTCAAATACATTTATTCATTTATCCTGAATTACTGTGTCTCTATCTTATTACTTAAGGATTTAGTTGAATTCCTGCAAAGGAATCCCCAAGCCTTTTGCTTCTAAGGTAACATTAACTAATATAGTGTAGTGTATGTAGAACCTACCACCTAAGCATATGAGTCCTCTGTTGAATTGATATTGTGCTGCAATGTCATCCATATGCTCTCTATTATATAAAGGTAGACTAGTCATTGTTAATAAAGAGAGAACCTGGATGCACTTGTCATAGCTCCAGTAGAGTCAAGAGTAGTGCCTGGTTAAATAAGCCACCAGTTGTTTGGGGTTTCTTCCAACATCCTCTACTATTTCCTCCCTTTATTTCTGTCTATATCCTTCCTCTTTTCTACATTTAGGTAGACTTGTCTACTGTGGATTGCGACCGAGCACCATATAATAAATTGATGATATAAAATATCAGTTTTTGACTTAATA
>Ga0157363_1006610_pt1 | contig 10925 bp, 7 predicted proteins | sample AttsexASBM1_FD_111477 | JGI IMG/M metagenome (GOLD analysis project Ga0157363, IMG submission 111477) | Fungus gardens microbial communities from leaf cutter ant in Ribeirão Preto, State of São Paulo, Brazil - Atta sexdens ASBM1 | ecosystem: Host-associated > Fungi > Mycelium > Unclassified ...
AGATTTGTGTGTGTGTGTGTGTGTGTGTGTGTGTGTGTGTGTGTGTGTGTGTGTGTGTGTGTGTGTGTGTGTGTGTGTGTGTGTGTGTGTGTGTGTGTGTGTGTTGTGTTTGTGTGTAATATTTCTTATTTTAAATAATTTATAAACCGTATGAAAAATATCAAAAATTTCAGTTAAAAATCATTTATTAAGAATTGGATAACGAGAAAAACTTTATATTGTAAATCTTTCCTATTTTAAAACATCTCTTCAAGACATCTTATATGCCATTTTGAATATGATTCTATGTTATATCACTTATCTATAAATTTACAAATGGTGTTCATATTATGCGTAGAATATTCAAGAATAATCTTGAACTAATTGAATTTTTAGTACATAAAATTTTTTTAGTAATCTGTGTATATTTATTTTCAATTATTTTGTCAAATAAAATTTTCGTATTATTTCAATAAATTTATAAGTTACAAAAGATTTCTGTATGTAAAATATACTAATATAATTAAAATTAATTAACAATCATATAATAATATAATTACATTTGGAAGCAAAAGATAATTTTAAGCAGAGATTGCGCACGCGCGCCGCGCGTTTATTATCTGAGAGAAATAAATTGAAATTTAGTAGACTTGTCTCTCGAAGGATGCAACACAGAACATTGAATCACATGATTAATATCCTGCGTTCTACTGCGATAACGTGCGCGCGCATACGCCATTTGTTGTTCCGCGATATTAGAAAGGTCACAACCCGAGGATAGAAGGAGGAGCGAATCCCGACATTTATCCGGATATAGAAAAGCCGTGACACTTTGTGCGAAATCATCAATTATATTAATCCTCACACATATCGAGCTTCTGGAATCTTGAAAATCACGGTATATGATCCTGATTGATAAGAATAATTACGAATCACCATACCCGTATCTTTGCGTTGACAAGGTCGCGCGTAATAGTATGATAAATAAAATATAAAGTTGCATGCACGATACATGTATTACAAATATTTTTATGAGTAATATTTTCCAAAAAAATCATGATATAACATGTAATATTTAAAAAAATATATAGTAAAACATGCACATGTATTAGTTTACATACATTTTTTTAAATATTACATATGACATCATGATTTTTTTGAAAGATATTACTCATAATAATTTTTTATATTATATGTATATACAATTTAAAAAAATGTACATTTTATTATACACAATTGATTATGCGTGAATCATATATTTTATATATACATATAATAAACAGAGTTGGGTAAGATAATGTTTTTTTTTAACTGAATAAAGTTAAAGTTAACAGCTTTACAAAATTAATAAAGTTAAAAGTTAAAAATTGAAGGATTGAAAAATTAACTTAACGTAAATTAAGTCAATATTGAATTAATTTAAGTTAAAAAAAAAGTTAATTTTGAAAAAAATTATTTTTTTGATCAAAATGTCCTAATTTTTCTTAAAATGAGATTAAATAACTACAATATAGATTATTAAGTAAATTAAATTTTTAATCTTTTTATTCACATATGATATAAGTATATAACACATAATGATATAATTATATAAGTTATATAACTTTAAAAAAACAGCCAGCACATAGAGAAGATACAAGATTGATGATTACTTTTTAATAAGTCTTAAGCCATAAGAAATTGATTAATTACAATCGAATACGAGAAGAATATTTGACTAATTGATCAATTTCTTATGACTTAAGGCTTAAAACACCTATTGTAGATCTGGACTAAGGCTTATACGGTTATATCTTATGGCATAAGGTATAACTGCATAAATCAATCAAAGGGCTATTAGCATCTTAAGAAATTACTTAAGATGGTCTTAAAATATGAACAGATTACGAATATACGCCCTTTATTTTATTATTTTTCTAAGATATTTAAAAGAGATAAAAAAATTTAACTTAAAAAAAAGTTAAAAAGTTAACGTTTAAAAGTAACTTAAGTTAAAATTTAATGCATTTAAAATTAACTACGTTAAGTTAAAAGTTGTTAACTTTTTAACTTTTTTTTTTAATTTTTAACTTTTAATTAGTTAATACCCAACCCTGATAATAAGATATATTACAACTTTTTTTTATACGCAATAATATTTGCCAAGAACTAAAATGCTCAAATTTGAGTAATTATATCTTTTGCAAGAAAAATTCGCTATAAGATTTCATAAAGAGATTGATATGCAATATTGCATCGCATCCGATCATTTTTCACGTAAGTAGAAAATCGCTGGTAATCGAGCATGATTGCTTTTCGTCATAATCTTCTCAGAAATAGAGAGTAAGAAATTGGCAGAAATGTCCTAACAACTTATTTTGCCTCGCCATAAATATGCAACCGATCATTTCTCACGTGAAATGTCCCCATTTGTGGCCTCACTTACGAACATTATTTCGTAAAAGATAAGCAAATAAAAATTTTTTTATGAATAATTTTATAATGTTATAATTATTCGTGTTTACAAAAATTAATTTATAAGTATCACAAATATAAATTTATTTTAATTCATATATTGAAATATTTTACAGGATGTACTTCCAAGTACATATACGTTGCATTAATATAAATATTAAATAATTAAAATTTCTTCTATAAAATTTTTGAAATATATAGGCACGCGCACATAAATGTATATTTAAAAAATATATATACATATATTTTACTTTAAAATTATTAATTTTTTTTAATTCTTTATTAAATTTTATAGGTAATTATTCCAGAGAAAATTATTTAGATCATAGAAATTTGTTACTGCTGTTAATGTAGAGAAAGTTGCTATTTTTGTAAAAAATACAAAAAATTTGTTGGACTATTATATAAAAACTAAGTCAAACAAAAAAATAATCATAACAATAGTTATATTTAATAAAATATCTTATTAATACTTATAATAGAATTTGATAAAATTCTGCAAAATCAATACAGAGGAAATATTTGTTGTATCTCTGCTTTTTTTTACTATATCGCGTAAGCTGGATAGTAAAACCTGTACACTATAAATAAACTATCACTTTATTAATGACAAAACAATATTTCTGTTAATTTTCTAAAAAAAAATAAATAAAATAATTAAATTTTCATTTGAATAAATAACATATCAATACATGGTACAAATTTTATTAATAAAGTGTATATCTTTGTGTGTACATGTACAAGAAATAACCATTAAAAAAAATTGATTTAAAATAAATTTTACTCTTATCTCTTGGGTGCACCATAAGCATCCGGCATTCTTTCTATTGTAAATCTATGCTGAGATATGTACATTATTGGTACACCTGGTATCTTTCGAATTCTTCTTTTCAAATCTTTATCATTTGTTGCAACAATATAACATTTATGCTGAAATAACAATACAACGCACATTTTTTTATTTATACCAATCGTAATTAAGTAAATTTATATTGTCAAAAAAATTTTGTAACATAATAAAATTCTGTAGTCTATACTTACTTGTGTCACTCTATTTACAAGACAATCATCTGCATAGGTTCCTTTATGCATACATTTTAATCTTTCGAATCGTGGATCCTTGATAATTTTCAATGCCAATTTATATTTCTGTCCAAGCTTCTCTAACTCACCCATTACACAATCGGTTATATATGGTGTACACTTTGCATAGAGGCATTCCATCATGTTCTCTATTATATCTAATTTATTTTTAATAGAAAAGTTAATAAAATTTGTGTCAATTAAAATATGATATGGTGGTCCAAGTTGTGTGTTATACTGAAAGAATAATGCAGAGGATTGCTGTGGCCTGAAAGAAAAAAGTACTAGTTTCAAAGTATAAAATGTTTTATAACAAATAATTATTTCATAATATAAATGCAAAAATATTTATATTAAAAATAGTATAATATAAAATGTTCATTTATAAGTAACATTACTTACGTTTCTGTAATTTTTATTTTAGTCTTTTCCTCTTTCGGAGTTTTCTTTGATGGCAATCGCTTTTCTGGCTTTCTATAAAAAAAAAATTCATTTTTATTTTTTTCATATTTTATAAAATAATAACAATGATTTGTCAAAAATTATATGAGACATTAAACTTACATTCGTGAATCGGTCAGACTAATCATCCTTTTCATTTGAGCAAATCTCTGCATTACAACTTTACGCGTTTTCTTATTTTTCCCCTGTAACATAATTTCAGCGAGTGTTATTGTACAATGTGATTTAACAACATGGTTATATTATCATTAAATTATGACGATACATTCATTTAAATTAAAGTGCAATCGTATTTTTATCATATTAAAGATTTATCAATATAACCTCCAAAAATATAAAATTAAACAATCAAATATATATATATTTGATTATATATATATATATATATATATATATTAACAATAATTAAAAAAAGGTCTTACCATTATTTTTTATGGACGTTTTCTGATCAATCACTCACTCCAATCAATGAATTTTGCATGAAAATCACTAAGCACATGCAAACATTGCAAATAACAACGATTAGGATTAGGTTAGAATTAGGTTAGATCCTCTAGTAACTAATAAGTCTGGAGTCTGAAGCAGTCTGGAGTTCTCGCTATCAATCATGAAACTTTATCTCTAGGATGGAAAATGAAAAGTGAAAAGTTTCTCCATTAATTTCAATGGTAAAAATTTTCACTTTTCATCCTAGAGATAAAGTTTCATTAAGTTTGATTAATATCCACAGAAAACGGAAAAACAACCAGAACTGACCAATCAGAACTCGACTGGTAAGTGGTACATACAAAAAAACCGAAATTGTCGACTACCAGGGCAAGTTCTGATTAGTTGCTGCTTTTCCGTTTTACGAAGATATGTTCCAAAATTCATTGCCAGTGCTGAAAATGTTAGTATATGTAACGTAAACTGTACATTTTTTCAGCGCTGGCAGTGAATTTTGGAACACAACCTGCTTTTTCGTCAAGGTGTGAACGCGCCCTAAAGCGAGGAGCACTCTTGTATAACATATAATGCATAAGAAATTGAACTAATCAAAGTCTTTCGTTTTTTTTCTTTTCATGAAATAAAGAACTCTGATTGGTTCAATTTCTTATGCCTCATGTGTTATGCATTATGCAAGTCTGTGCTCCCCGCCGAATGAGAGGTGAATACTTAACTGTGATTAGTCAATTCTTACAGATTACGACATACGGTTATTATGGCCAATATAAACGTTCCCTTTCCGTCACGTCAGAGAGAAACTTGAGATGAGTCATGCCTTTTTTCTTTCAAAATCGCCCGTACACTAGCATCCATTTTCTGTTTAGGATCTATGTGATTACAGGATAGAAGCGTGTCGACTATCTTTCGAAAGATAAACTGTACGATATTGTCTCACTGTGTAAGAAATTTACTAGATATAGATATAACAGAGGATGTTTTTCAATAACGTACACGTAACACAATGTAACATTGTGTCTTACACAAAGTTTTTCAACTATAACATAGTGTTACACTGCTCGATATAGTAAAAAGCTAAGTCTATGTGTTTCAGTGGCAGAACGAAAGTTTACCAAATCGGAGGAGAAAAGGCCTGGGATTGAGACTAGAAGTATTCTGATATTTTTCTCTGTTGTCGTCAATTGTTTACAACTGGCAGTGAATATTGGAACGCTTCCAATAAGGTCAAATATATTGATAAATAATGAGACAAGGCAATGATATTCTTTCTCATATGACGTTCGATGAAAAGCATTGCAATGGTCTGGTACTCTGCGATAAATTCCTGCCCGTCGAAGTACTGACAGAGATTCTCTTTTATGTCGACTGCAAGACTGCACTGAACTGCCAATTAGTGTGCAAACTCTGGCAGACGCTGATGAATTATGTTTGGTTCAAAAAGATTAATCAGATTGATTGTAAAAAGATTGTGGCTGAACCATTTTTATGGGACGATAACATGCCCTGGTCTGTATTCTATTTGTGCATAAAGTCATATAGGAGAAATTTATATATGAAGAATCATTCTGGCGCAAAAGGCAAGGTTACTGGACAGGTCTAAATTGGCGTTACAGAACTGGCAATCAAAACTGGCATTTTTGGATCAAGCGACTATCTTTTTGTGTATCAAAATCAGATAGTGTACATAATCTCACTAAAATACAAAATGTAGATTTGGAAGATGAGAGAATTCATCCATGTAGACACATATCGATCAACAATATGGTATTGTCAAGTTTTATGACAAAAAGTGTATATGTAAGGGGAAACCGAGTCATTATAGATCATTGATTGTTTAACATAATCTATAAATGCTTAACTAGAAATGTTTACTACTGATACTACAATACGACTATTACTTCGTTGTCCATATTTTTTATCTGGGTGACAGTGATTAAATTCCATTGTATCGAAAAGCATCAGTTATTAATGATTTTCGTAGTGTAATAATAACTTTTTAACCACATAAAATGTGTTAACCCTACTAACATGGATCACTATAAAACAATACAAAAAGTATATATCCTAAAAGAGCAATTTATACTTCTAACAATTAATTTTATTGTATTGGAATAAATTTTTTTATTAATGATTATTTCTCATTTATTTTATTAATAATTTTCTATTATTTTCTGTATTATTTAATAATTATTAATTATAATCATATTTTATTGTATTAGTAACTAAAAATGTGTGAGTTAATTAAAAATATTTTTCAACTTTCATCGTTACTTGCATAATTCTATTTTGTGTGTGACTTATAGTACCCTAAGTACGGGACATCATGAGTCATTTCTTAAAAAATATATTTTAATTTTTTTCTTAAAAACTAATAAATATTTACTAAATATACTTATTATATTAAATTTTAAAATATACATTATGCTTTAATCATTAAAAAAATATGTATATTTAGAAAATTTTTATATTTAGATGTACTTTTAAGATACTTTTGAATTTTTGTGACTCAGTCTGGGGGTGTCCCCAGTCTCCTGTATGTATATATGGCATGTGTAGAAATCATATACAATTATAGATTATACATGTCATATATAATACATGTAGGTAAGTGAATGAATCAACTGGGGAGATCATTCATCAGTGAGTTATGAGTTGAATTAATTGACAATCACAATAAACAAGTAGATATATAAGAAGTAGCAATTTTACATTATGATATAAAGAGAGAAGAACAGAATCAATTGCTGCAAGTAAATATCTATGAAGTAATTCATATAATAATTCACATTTACATATGCAAATTTAAACATAATCCCAGATAACATGCATGTCGTATAAGCTATCTAAAAGATATCTTTTAAATATCTTGTGCAACATAAATGTTATCTGGGAAAATACATTTCTTCAATTTACATTTTATTGTATGCTGTTTCGCAGTTTTCACATACATTTGAAAACTGTGCAGTTGGTGTTAGAAAGATATCCTTTAAGCACGGTGAAATAAATGGTTTAAAAATGTCTAGAATATGTGTTTCTGTGAAAATTCCTGAAAAAGCTTTCATTCTTTCAACAAGCTGCGTGATACAATAATACAATCAGCTGAATATTTTCGAGCAACGTACACAGAAAATACTACGTACGAATTCCATACTTTCAAGTATGTTGACACAAGTCAACATAAACCTACATAACTAAAATGCATTACAATGTCGAACGCAGCTAATATTCTACATTATATAATCTGTAAATACTAATCACTATAATACGGTCAGTATTTATTGGTCAATATTATTGATCGTGTGAAAGATCTATGATATAACGTGCTTCTTCCAGAATTAGGGAGTTTTTCAAGAAAAGGCTTTCCGAATTAAAATTTATATAAATAAGAAATATATGTTTTATAAAATATCATTTCTTTTATTCATTTTACTATCAAGTATTATCTGTACAAGCAATTCTTAACACATTAATGCCGCTTATTAATAAAGATATTTACATTATGTATTATATATCGTTTGTTTATATAACATTAACCTTTATTAATTATATTAATAATTAATTATATTAATAATTCAATAATAATTCAATAATATTTATTCATTTTGTCTTGCAAATGATGATTATTTATGTAACATTTATATCAATAGATTTTTTTACTTGTACAATTTTGTACACTTGTGTAAGTTTTACAAATCAAAAGCACATTATTGCTCAAAAGTATTATACTTGTCTCAATTTTTATACATATTTTTTTTATATGCCTAAATCGCATTCTAATTCTACTATAGGAGATAGAGTGAGCAAATACTTTTAAGCGATATTGTATCCATATTTATCAACATAAAAAGGAATATCCAGTTTTCCGATTATATCAATGATTTATGTATTTTATGTTCATGAATAGTACTGTATTAGTTTTTTGGATATTTGCACGTGTTATTATCCAGTCAAAATACATGCGTACATTTTTTTATTAAAATTTTCGCATACTAATATATGAGTATAAATTATTTCTCTGTTTGTTTACTCGTCATTTAGACATTTAGGATATCTTAATCTCTCATATTATACACGAGTTGTCATTAATAACTGTAATTCGATTTTAATATGTATTTAACAACACATTCGCACACACCAAAGAGTAGTTTTGCCTCTTAAGTACAAAATATCTCTTCGTTGAAGAGAAACGAAAACACCCACTATTGTAAGCTTTGATATGCTTAATCAACTTTTGCATCTCATACAGATTTATTTACCTCGTTTTAATAACGAAGTCTATCTCCTTAAAAGAGTTACGCTGAATCTTCCATCTGAATGCAAATATATCAGATGATATCTGGGATTCGAACTGCAATTTAACATTTTCGTAATGTCTTTGGACTTCGTCAAATCCCATTCAGGATATTGTTCTGTAAATTTTTAGAACATCGTCCTAGTATATATAAAGTTTCCAACTTTTCGTGATGTGTGAATACGTGATGTGAAATCCAAACCATATTCTTAATATGATATAAACTAAAAGTTGCATTTTGTTTTGCACGAAAATTAACACGTACCGCAAAATATTACAAAAAAATTCAATCCCGAATATTTTCCAGTCGAATAATTTATACTCACATAATGTAAGTGAACTCCTATTTCACCTAATACATGCCTAGCGTTATAGACGCATTTATAGACGCATAAAATATGTATCATATGATACTATTTATAAAAATTCATTTAATTGCGATGTATATATATCGACGTATACGTGAAATAATAATTCTGAGAAATTGTTTGGTCATGCTTTGTACAAAGTTATACTATTTATCTTCTTAAAGTTGTATATCATTTGTTACATTAAAATATTAATTAAATTATTATACTTGAGACTTTCTATAAATTTAAGTATGTATGCGAAAATCTGACTTTTATCTATGTGCAAGATAAAATTTAAAGTTAACAGAACACATAAATAATTCTACATTTGAGAAATCAAATAATTTTAGATATATAAAAGGAACAATATCTTTTTTTTACTTGATTTTTTTAGATGCAATTTGTAGATATAAAATGTAACTATACGGTATTAGATATAAATAATTATTATTAATAGAGAATACTTTTATTACAGGTACACTAACTGAGAGATCTTTTTCTCTTAAGAGAAATACTTTTTGATTTTTTATGTGAAATATATAGGATAGCAAAATATCACACATTCCATTTATTTATCAAATTTTTAAACTTTAGTAATTCTATATCATTTGTATACTAATTTTATTAAAAATAAACTTATCATATATAAATCTATGACAGTTTATGCGCCATTTTGTATACACGTATACTGTATAGAATCCAGCTTTTTTTATAATATAAATATTTCTATAAAATTTCGTAAATTTTTACATTTTTTTTAAAATAAAAAGTATCAATATATCTCTTTTTTACCTGTTCTGTAAATTTAGTTTAAAAAAATCTAAATTTATATATATCTATATATCACTATATCTATGTATCACTGTATATATAATATCACATTAAAGATACATGACGTATTGACGAAAGGCAATATAAAAATGCTCTAATAAAACAAATTTTTCTTTATGTTCATACTTCATACTTTCGACGAAATGAAAGAATTCGTACTTCAGAAATTGTAACATACATTACAAACGCTTATGAATGTGTGATAAGAAATAATTATATAATTAAAATTGTAAAGAGAAAGCTCAAACATTTCAAATAACAATATACAAAGAAAAGAGCTACAAACCAATGACAATTATATACATTAATAGAAAAGATAGAAACGTTTGTTTATTAACTTTTATATAATTATCATTGGCTTGCAGCTCTTTCCTTTTTATGTTGTTAAATAATTATATTTCATACCAAATAGTATGTAATAATGTTTTTACATACCAAAAAATATAAAAATCTGACAACTGAACGTTTGTAACAAATATTACTTGTTATATATGTATAATTACTATGATATTTTTATCATATATCAAAAATTCGCTTTGTTTTGCTTTCAGATGCACATTATAATCTATATTTTAATTTACACATCGTGTACTTATCAATTAACAGCACCAACGAAAAGTGTACAAATTACTATTTTAAAGAAATAAAATTTTTTGGAATATTAGTCATTTAATCATTCAATTAGTCATTTTCATCATATGATAATGAAATATGTGATTTCATACATCATACACATGCCCAAAAATTTATATTTTATTGCAACTTTAATATGATATTTAGATTTTAAACCAATTCCAACTATTTGTAACATATTACTATTTCTAACTATTCCTAATATTTCCAATTATATTGTAAGCTTTCATCAAACATAATTTTTCCAAAAAAAATTATTGTATATAAATAATTTGTTACGTAATATTTTTTCATTATAGTGCTATCAAATATAATAAATATGTATACATATACATACTGTGTGTGTGTGTGTGTGTGTGTGTGTGTGTGTGTGTGTGTGTGTGTGCGCGCGCGCGCGC
>Ga0157363_1006611_pt1 | contig 10924 bp, 6 predicted proteins | sample AttsexASBM1_FD_111477 | JGI IMG/M metagenome (GOLD analysis project Ga0157363, IMG submission 111477) | Fungus gardens microbial communities from leaf cutter ant in Ribeirão Preto, State of São Paulo, Brazil - Atta sexdens ASBM1 | ecosystem: Host-associated > Fungi > Mycelium > Unclassified ...
GAAATTAAAAAACTGCATTTCTTATTCAGAATTTTGAATTAAAAAATCACAACGCATAGAAAAAGCTAATATTAGTTTTAGATTGAAAGGCATAGAAAGCGTTTCATGTATTCCTAATAATAAAAATGCATTTGGATTGAGAAGAATTTATTTTAATGTTTGCGAATGTAAAATAAAAATCTCAATCCATGTCAAGTCATTTCAATTCATTCTTATTTACTGAGTTGTATTCGTGACAAAATAGTATAGTATGACATTAACTAAAGGATTAGTTTTCTATTGTTGGCAAAGAGAATCTCAAAACTGAAGATTAAAATAGATTTATATTAATAATATTAGTCTTTAAATAATATTAGTCTTTAATATATGTCAATAATAATAAACTAATTACGCTGATTATATACGGCAATATAATATAAAAATAATATACATTTACAGCGTATTACGGATGAATTTCTGAATTATTTACTAATTAATTTATTATTCTAATCGGTTTTTTCTATTTAGGGCGCGGATATCTCGCAAGTAAACGCAGATGGTAGAACGGCTTTACACATAGCCTGCTGCGAGGGAGACTTGAAAGTCGTGCGACGTCTTTTAAAAATGGGTGCGAATGTTCACATTAAGGATCGTTTTGATCGCACGCCTCTCACTGACGCGATCGAATACGATCATCATGAGGTGAGACTGTTCTTCAAAAATTAAATCTGAATTCCAAATCTATCATATATCTTTATGTATATTATAAAAAAATTTGAAATACTTAATTAAAATCATGAAATAAATTGTTAAAGAGAATCTTGATAGTCTCACAAGAAAATCAAGTGTATACACGAAGGAGGATTTCGCTCAACTTTAAATATGTTTTCCCACTATCTTCTACTAATTCACGAGCAAGCAGCACAACGCAATATTCAAATATTTTGCGAGAAGTTTGCATCGAAAGTTTCTTATGCGCTTTTTTTTAAAAACTTTTTTACAAAATTATAAGTAAATTTAAATAATTAGGTATATTTAAATAAATAATTAGACAATGTATATAATAGAAAAATTATTATCTTATAATCATAACATTATTTAAAAGCCTGCAACCATATACGAATAATATTAATTCACGATTCATATAATTAAAAATTCCAAAACTTTAAATACAAATTTCTCGAGAATATTTAAATATTGTATCGTGCCACTTGTCCATGAATAGTGAATAAGTATATTAAAACATATTTAAACTTAAGAGAAATCTGTGTGTGCATTATATACTTGGCTCTTCTCTTGTTATATTATCTTTATCGAAAGATATCTTGTTTTAAGCGGACTAAGATTCCATGATTAAAATATCATTGTTGAAAGTGCGTTTTATGATATTTTCTAGATCATCAGGATATTACTACAATGTGGAGCACATCTTCACGGCGATGCTGTGCTGATCAGCGAGAAGATGTGCATGGCCGCGACCGCAGGAAACACGAAGCGTCTGCAGTCGTACTTGCTGGCTGGTGCTGATCTGTCGCAAAAGAATTTTTCTGGACGCACGCCACTGCATTTTGCTGCTCTTCATGATCACACGGAAGCGATTGAATTCCTGTTAGATCACGGCGCAGATCCGCATTGTCTCGATATGCTGGGACAAACCGCGATGGATCTCGCAGAGGCTACGCGAGCTGTGAGAGCCGCGCATTTGTTAGCGTCTTTCAAGCAGAATGCCATCCACGATGATGACAAAATTACAGTGTGAATACAAAAATCTTGTATTGCTTGTCCATATTTTAGATTCGAGTATACGATGCTCTAACTTTAAATAAGACTTAAACTTTTTTCTCTCTTTTTCTGTCTCTCTCGCTTGAGAGAGAGAAAGAGAGAGAGAGAGAGAGAGAGAGAGAGAGAGAGAGCCTCCTTTAAAGTTAAAGTAATATTAATGCAACCGGACTTTAGTTATCTGAATCTGAAAATAATTCTAAGGGATCACCAGAGTAAAACAATTCGATTGACTGTGATTTGTTCTATCTGATTCTTTCGATTTAAAATATGTACATAGTTTATTGCTTATACTTTATTGCTTATAGTTTATTGCTTATCATATTGTAAGCGAAAAAAGTTATTTAACTAGCTTCTTGATTGAGATCGATGCAGTCGAGTTTTAAAGATTGAAAAATACGTGACAGGATTTTGGAAAGGGATAGACGTGTCATGCGTGGTCTATTCAATAACATTTTTATATACTATCGAAATTGGTAAATTTATAATTTATAAAATAAATATGTTTATAGAATGAAATGTATTTTACAATAAAGTTTATAAATATATATATATATATATATATATATATATATATATATAGTATATATATATATATATAGTATTTTTAAACGATTATAAATAAAAAGCCAATGATTCTCAGGAACTAAATTTTTTAGAAATCCTTAGAATCTTAGAGTCCTGGAATCTTAGATTCTGTATTATAATTTTATGTCTTATTTTAATAATATTTGTACGATTTCATTATTTAAAATATAATATCAATAATAAAATAATAACCCTATATAATAACTTTAATTAATAACAGTATGTGATCGTTTGAATTAATATTCATTACTTACATTATAATTTAATTAGAATATTACAGCATTTATACGCTTCTTTGTATTAAATATATTTATTATTTTTAAAATAGTTTATATCTTATGTACGTAAAAAATAATCTACTACTATTATTTATCTGCTGTGCTGATGAATTTTCTTCAATTTTTTGAAAATTTTTCGAATTTTTATATTTTGGAGAAAATCACGCAGAAAAATTTAAGCAAATTCCTTTAATTTATCTGCATTGTCACGAAGAAATCGAAGAAATTTATTTTAAATGAAATTGATAAATTAAATGAAACTGATAAATAAGAATGAATTAAGTATGACATTAAACTATATGTTTGTCAAAATAGCAGTGATTTCTAACAATTTGCGTAAAAGCAAAAGTGAAAGCGCCATCATCTAAATATACGACGAGGTTTCTCTTAAGCGCGACGAAATTTCACACCTCGTGCATCAGAATAATGAAGATCAGCCGTCCTGATGTAACTCATTCGTTACACTGTGAATAATTTCAAAATTGAATGTGAGACAGATTTGTCAGATTAAAGGGTGTTTTGCAAAATTTTCACAAAATTATTCTCGACGCGTCATTCGACAACAAGAAGATGTGTGACAATAAAAGACTATTCGAACACTGCCCATCTCGCGATCGATAATACCTTATTTACAATTTACAATTGCGAACATCATGGCATCAAATTACGCCGATTTGCGCCATCATACTTTTAAGAATGTTCGGCGTCACAAAGCATTCCTTGTAGATACGACTGCAGTCATGCCCTTCTCGACCTACTCTGATAGCTTCCTGAAGGACTGTGCCATTTGTGAATTCCTTAAACCACTTGTGACTATTTGAAATAATTAAGATAAATTCATATAAGAAACATGAACTTTAGAATTTAATTCCTTATGTAACCAATTAAAAAATTTTTCCGCATATATTCTTTTATTTGATTCAATAATCTTTATATATAATTTTTCTTGATTGAATAGTTGATGTGCTTTGTTACAAATTTTAATGTTTTTGTAATTGGACAAAGCATAATATATGAGTGTAATTCTCAACGATTTATTAAGAAAAAAAAACAAATTTTTACTCTTGCTTTAATCGTTATTTAATTGTAATGTATTTTATCATTCAATATGAATGATATTAATTAGTTATCTTACTCTTAACATATTACTTGTCCAGTTTGTTTCTTTCATGTCTTTCCCTCCAAATTTAACAGAGTTTATTACAGAGTTTATATCCTATTAACTTGATTAAATTATCAATGTAGTAAATATTCATTAAATAAGCAAATAAATTTTTCCATCCAAAATAATATGATTATTTAGTTAATATTCTAAATTAAAATATATATATAATAGTTAAAAATCTCAAAAATATTTTATATATTAATAGTTGTTAATTACTTATTATTATAAAAAATAACATTAATCATACCTTGATAATCCATCGATAATCTTATCGGTACTCGAAGGATTGTCGGAATGACTCGCCTCAGAAACGATGGTGCAAATAATGCGTTGGACGCAGGGTGTGATGTATCGATTGCTAAACACAATTTCGTTTATCGTATCTCCCATTTGCGACCATTGCGAGTCGAGACCTGACACAGAAATTTACACTCCAGATAATTCAAGAATATTTACAATAAATTTATTATCTTAACACAGAACAGTGAATAGGAATGAAACTCATACTTCGATATTGCATTCCCGGGCCTGGCTTCGATAAAAGAGGCACTGCCAAAGTAAGAATGGCTGTTAACATGCCAGCGATTGACAATCCTTTCGTGTTAACGTTAAGCAGTGGTAACACTTCGCCATTCTCGCTCACGTGATTCATCGGTATCGAGAAAAAGGGTACTGATACATCCCAAGTGATCTGGAAAATTCAAATGGGAAGATCTCTCAAACGATTTGAAATCAAATTCTTTAGAATTGATTCGAAGTTGAAGAAAATCCGTTCAATTATATAATAAGAATTAATACTCATGGAATTTACATATTTCAAAAATTTCAACTCAATCAACTTCGATACTCACTTCGACTTCTCCACCTTTAGTGTCAAACGAGATGAATTGCGGCTTTTGGCCATTAAGATTCATGAACGTCCGTGAATTGCCGTCGCCAATTACTCGCACGAAGAACAACGCGAAGGGTAGAAGAATCAGAGCGGCCGAATCCGTTGGTGTGGTCCTCATGTTCAAAGTCTCTTTAAGAATAATTGAAGTTAGGAACAGTTGAAGATAAAACGTTAATACTTTATCGGATTCTCGATATCCTCGACTTTCTGTCGCCCGCGAAGTAATGAGATGCATTTGTGCTATCCAAGTGCTTTTCAACGTTCCAGTGCAGCAGACCCCCACTAATTTGTCCCGTTCGTAACAGGCTTGTTTGCCCCTATCAAAACAGGAAATACCGATTTCTCGCGACGGAATTAACGAACCCAAACAGCGAAATCCAGAATAATGTATTATTAATTACTGTTGCATTTCGCGAGTTGCTTTTAGATTTTGCCGCGCACAGGGGAGAGATAAAGGAACCCAATAATTATGAGCGGCTTCTCGTGACTTATTATAAATATAATTTTTCATCTGGTGCAATAAAAAGAGCGAATGTGACGACGAGTCAATTAGAATTATAGACTCGGCCAACTGTAACTTTCAGTGAATTTCCCGGGGCACCATCTAGAACCGACTTCTTCGTCAAACTCGAAACGGGGAAGAACGCGACACGCGAGCTTTGCGAAAGGTGACTTTGATTCGCGCTTTGGCTTTTCCCCGCGCAATTTGTAGCGAACATGCAACGTATAGATGGAATTTCTTTCCGAGAAATTTCCGGAAGGATTCCGATATATGATCTCATAGCTCGTGAACTCTGCTATTTACATACTTTCGCAGTTTCTTGCATTTAAATCTTTAATCCTATTTTCGATCTTTCGTTTGGTGACTTTTTGATTTGTATCTCTTTGACTTTATCGACTAATTATCGACTTTTATAAATTTATTTAATACTCTTCTCCCCACATGGAAAAAATGTAGGAAAGAAATATGAGTTAAAATTCTAGTAAAATTTATGAAATTGGCAAGTCAATATAGGGATAAACACTCACTTATGAAAATTTATTTTACTTCTCTGGTAAATGAACATCGTCATATAATAAGATCATTTTTACATTTTGTAAAATAAATTTTGAGAATAGTATGATTTACTTTCTTGTAAGGTAATGATCAATTGAACGGATTTACCATAATTATATTTTTTATCTTACACTTCTAATATTTTTACTTTCAGAACAAGTAAAGATTGTCAAAGTTCGACAAAGATTTCGCATTTTTTACTATAAATTAAAACTTGTTTTTTTTGCAAACTCTTCTACAAATTTTAAATGCTTCTTGTCTATTATATGTGCTTTCTATTGATTTATTTTATCTTTTTTGCAAAATTAGAATCCTTTGGAGCGCAAATTACGTTAATATTATTCTGTTTAATCGCGTACATTAACGATTATTAACATTATAACGATTATTAAATTTAATTTCATCTTTCCAAATCAAATTGCATCATATCGTTCTTTGAAAACGTAATCAAAATTAGTTACGTAAACAATTAGATAGATACAAGTCATAACTATTCCAAAGTTCCACACATTTCGTCACGCGTTACAGGAAATCGTAACATGGACAAGATCACTTCAGCCGCGAGAAGACGGAGACCGAAATCGCGAAATTTCGCATGTCAAAAGTCAGTGAACATCTTAAGAGGACATTGTTGACGGCCGGCCATTATTTCAGCCTCGGAATTTCAAACGGAGTAACCTATGATGACAACGTGGTTGCAGTCGTTGCAGAAGAAGAAGAAGAAACGGCCTTCTCTTCGACGAAGGCGATGACAAGGAGACGTCATGCACCACGAAGACTTAACAATGAAAGCGAAACCGGGGCTTCAATTATCATCCACGACTTGTGTTCAGACGACCAGAGCGACTATATATGACCGAAAGCAGACATCACACAGTCAGTCCGTGACACTGAATCACCATATCTCATCCTAGGATATATCTCAGTTTCCACATTGTATCTTAAAGAATTCGCTTTTCCTTTATCGCTATCGAAGGTATTTACTCGATCCACTTTAAATAATTACGTTCATATTTTTCTGATATATGTCACGAGAAAGTCTTCGGCAAATTGCTATCTTGATTCATTGTAATGCAATGTTCGCAAAGTATTCTATAAGATTTATGACACATTTTAGAAATTTAATTATTCATCTAACTGTAAATAATAAAAGTGCCGACTTAAACATCTAATTTTTGACAGTATTTAAACAATATTTTTAGCTTTACAAAAAGATATGTTCTTTGTTGTGGAATATTGTAGAATACCATATTCGTACAATATTCATTAAAACACGTAGATATTATCGATGTTTAATTTATTATAATAGATTAATATTATATTATATTAATATATTAATATAATATGCGTGTTAATCATTGATTCACCGAGAAAAATGTTCAGTTGGATTAAAATTTTTAAAATAGACGAATCGGAATTCTAACTAATATAATCTTTTGTGTCTGTTTTTAACTAGATATTTTCTCAGTATTTATTTTAAATTTTTTCTCAGATGACACTTTGTATCTCGCGAAGTTTAACCGTGACAATAATTAGCAGTTTCGTCATTCTGGTCAATTGCAGTCCGAAGTTCGATGATGGAGGGTAAGTCTTTTAACGGTTAAATTTTTAATACAAGGAATTTGTATTCAATATCTTTTTACAATATGTTCAACATTTCTTCCCAAATGTCACAGAAGTGCAAAAGACGCTTAAAAAGCAAAAAGGGCTTAAAAATTAAAAAGTATTTAGATATCTAAAGAGAAAATTAATGTAATTTTTTATCGTTAAATTATCTGTGCTATATATCTGTCTTTGTACGATCTATCGATAGTTTTGTGCCGAGTTCTATCAGCTACATGGAAAAGCAGGCGAAAGCACAGGATCAGGTAGCCATGCCGTCTCAAATTAAACAGCACGACGAAACGTCGAAACGCGAATCCGAGATGAACGACATCGCAGATCGTAGCCAGGAGGCACGATTTGGTTTCACCAATGTCGGAAGTACAGGAAGCGTAAGTATTAGATCGAGTTTCTTTTCTCATCTTTTTCATATTTTATTATAGGTATCTATTCTTTTGGGACGTAATGCCACACTTCTTCTTTATCTCTTATTTCTACAATTTCTTTTCTTTCTTATTTCTTTTCCATCTCCTATTTCTATCCATCTCCTACAAAATTTTAGAAAATTTTCTTTAAAGTATTGTTGTACTCGATATTACTTTATCTTATTATTTTCGATAATAATTGAAGTCAATTAATCGGAAACTCAAAGTGGCGTAATTGAATTAAATTTACGTAATCAACTAAATCTGAATCAGGGTTACGGTGTATCACCTTATGCGCCGGCAAAAATAGATCTTGGAGGACTTCTCTTGGGAGCTATCATAGGCGTGGGATCGATTCTCATCATCCCAAAGCTGCTCTATATCCTGTCAGGAACTTACGGTGCTTACGCGAGAAGTAAGTATTATATCCATAAAATGATATAGAAAAGTATTCTTATACCATGATAAAATCTATATATTGACTCGAGATATGAATCCCGCGTTATTCATTTTATTTGTTCTTAAATTTACAAAACTCAAATTTCATAGATCTCTTCCTCAAACTTCACGAAGCTTGACATTTTTTCAAACATTTTATCGAAACATTAATAATTTCCGCGTTGTAAGCCATTAAAGAACTTCTCAGAATATTAGTTGATGTGATTTTTCAACTTCCATTCAGCTTGATGGATTCGAAACTTGATCAAATAAAATACGGAAAAATTCAAAACAATGTTATCCCTCCTTCTTTCTTCAATTTTCGTTGAAAAAGAATTAATTTCAAATTTCACAAGGAATTTTCAGTGAACATTCCGTTCTCTCTAGTATCCATAAAATGTATATCAATCCAACGCAGGTGAAGATAATGGCTTCACGCAGACTCTGACGAGGATCGATGATGTCCTGGCTCGCCATGGCATCGACACGACCTCGTGCATGCAACGTGCGGTATGCACCTACTCGCAACAGGCGACCGCCGCAGTGGGCGACGAGGATGAGAACAACGGGAACGAGAAAGACCAGAAGGTAACGTCTTTCGAGAAGATGGTGAACACGGTCACCAGCAATCAGATGTTCCGCACAGCTATGCAGGGCACGGCGATCGAGGAAGCGGTGGAAGCTGGTAGAAAGGGCAGAAACTGCTCAAGATCGTATCCACACTGCGGCTTCTCGATGGAGACCATGCTGTCGCTCTTGGCTAACGTCATTGCGACGGTGAACACGCGCGTCACGACGCCCACTGGTTCCTCGTTGTAATATTGCTTATGTAATTTTTACTTTTCAGAGAAAGACGATTATAATTTAAATAGCAGATTAAATAAATGGAAAAAGAAAAGAAGCGCATAAAAAATAAGCTCGCTATATCTTGCGTATACTACACTATATGTGACAAAGAAAGAGGCAAGATAAGAGTTTAACAATTTAACAGGCAATAGATACGTAGAATTATTTATCATGAGCGGTGAAAGTCTCGGTAGCTTTTGCAGTATTTTAATTCGATTCGTACAACGATAGCTTCATCTTTATTTCGTCGAGAATTACATTTGTGTGTGTCGGGTGTCTATATGTATATTTGCAAATTAACAAAAGTGAAATCTCGGCGCAACCCCCGTGCTCTCACGTGCGCTCAGCGTGACACATTCTTCTTTCTCTCTTCGGTTATACATAGAAAATGTGTTATATAGTCTAATATGGCTTTCACATTGAGGAAAATAGAATCGACTAGAGTCGCGATACGGTCGCAAGCGCATCGCGCTTAACACGTGTCAACAATCAGTACAGGCACTGCCCATGACGATGTATTTACTTACATGTTTATACAACATTCTCCCCGGACAACACAGCACGCATACACAGGTGCGAGGATGAATCGGAAAGTAAAGACACGATGGTTTCCCTACTTATTTCACTCTTCCGGCTTGTCACGGTGCAAGGCAACTTGAAAAAATGACTCCGTTTCGAGCATTATCTACCTAGACATTATAGCCTAGAAAGTTAAATCGCATAATAATAAAAAGAGAGAACATTTGAATTATTTATCTAGAAGATTTGAAAAAATTCATAAATTAAGATAAGGTTTTAAATTTATTCTTTTTTAACACGTCCTACAGAAGACGTGCTTTAAGTAGAAGAATATAATTTCTATATGTATTACGTTAGTTGTTAGTTATAAAATATAAGAGATGTGTATCTTTACTTTTTCATTCACTTTCGCGTATTATTCTCGGAGCAGGACGTTCGTGTGCGAGGTATTGATTCCTGGGAAAAAAGGACTCGTTCTTAAAAGATACATTTCTACGCTCGGATTGTCTTCACTCGTAAATGAAGATTAAATTATTTTCATATTTAATACGAAGAAAGGTAAATATTAAATACCTTCTACACAAGGAAAGGCAACAATGAGGAATGTATATACTTAATTATTGAATATGGTATGCTCTTATAAAACGCGTCTATCGTTAAAATGACGTCAGAAAATCGATCGATACGTAATACTTAAAAATTAATAATATGACAACAATAGTGCTACAACAATGTGTTATTATTAAAAGACTAAAGATAGCAAAGAACGTTCGTGTGAATAAAAAAGCACCATTCGCACAAAGATATCCTTTGTTCCTTCATTACGTTTCCAACATTTTACATAGAATTGGTCCTTGCAAACAGGTCGCGACTGAATCAATAAAGTATAGCGATACATTTGTATTCGTGCGATTAATATAGATTTTTCGGAATGTCGAAGTGCATTTCGAAAATTCTTCTTGGAACAATTTTATAAAATTCAACGTTAATTTCAGCAATAATTTATATTCTCTATCGATATTTTCGCGCACTCTCAAATTTCAATATTTACATTCACTAGGGATTTTCTATCGAGAGTTTAGTGAAGAACAAAAATATCTTAATGTTACTTTCTTCGGAATTTCCTTATTAGTTATTAAAATGAGCAAGAATTTCTTTCACGGACGACTTAATTTGACGTAATACTGTCGTTGAATTTTGTTGTCGCATTTTTATTGCTAAATGTGTATTATTGATAAATCTCATCGAGTTAATTCCGTCTTCGGAATATTCTCGATATATCTATATATTATTGATACCTTTTTTAGAAGAATAATATCTTTTATATATATACATATATATATATATATATATATA
>Ga0157363_1006612_pt1 | contig 10923 bp, 4 predicted proteins | sample AttsexASBM1_FD_111477 | JGI IMG/M metagenome (GOLD analysis project Ga0157363, IMG submission 111477) | Fungus gardens microbial communities from leaf cutter ant in Ribeirão Preto, State of São Paulo, Brazil - Atta sexdens ASBM1 | ecosystem: Host-associated > Fungi > Mycelium > Unclassified ...
GAAAAGGTCAGAATAAGTTGAAACACCAAATGAAAAATTTCAACCTCGAATACATGTTTAAAGACACAGAATGCTTATAAAAATCATTCATATTGTTAAGGTTAAGGAATAATTATAGATAATAATTAAGTTACGTACTACCTAAGGAAAAATCGCAAAAAAAATACTCAATTTTCTATATATCTCTATTAAACATAAACGAATCATATGTTTACTTTCATAATCGTTGGTTGATCATTCCTTCAACTGCTAGAGACATAGCGCAATCTCAGATAAATAAGCGAAAATAAAAGGTATTATACGCTTTACTCAGGGCGTTTTGCCCGTGCTTCCCCTAAGTATTTTTAATACTTCTGTTGGAGTTGGAGTTCTGACAAAATATGCGATACATAAAAATTTTCGTAAGATTTTTGTCATGAGAAATAGAATATATGCTATAATTGATACATTCTTGTAGTAACTTTATTCTTCTTTAAAAAAAAAATCTTTAAAAAAATAAATAAAAGTTTCATGATGTACAAAACGTAACATTCTTCCTCTTCAAAATGAGATACGAGGAAACATTAAAAGTTGTAAAAATATCCAAATGGAATTCGTTAATCTTGTTGACCTGACATGTCTTACTTATTATATTAAATGTATTAGTCATGTTTCGTTCGAATTGCGATCAACATGCGGTTTTTAACTTGATACTTTAGTGATAATAAATTTAAATGATTTTGATCCAATGTCAAAACGAATTCCTATTCCTTGAGACGAATCATCAGTTTTTTCATTCATGGTTTCGAAATATTTATAAGATAATTTAATGTTTTGAATAGATTACAACATCAAATCTATTAATTTGGTAATTTTTTTTTAAACATGAAGAAATTGATATTTTGAAATTGTATTGCTGAGGATGGTTTCAAAGAACTGAAACGTACTATTTTTTGGAATAAAGATTCTATTTTCTGGAACAAAGATTTAAGATTGCGTATTAACTATTACGCCGATTCTCATTCGCCCTAATTTTTTTGGATCTTTTGTTGTGAAATTCATTAATGTTAAAAATTATTGTAAATTACAATAACAAAATTGGTGCACTGATGTTCTTTTCAGTATAATAGCAAAATATTTTTTTTTTGGTTGTCATTCCGATTGGTGCACGATACATCCCTGGATTGATTGAAACTCCCCCCTCCCCCCTCCGAAAAAAATTTCATGATACGCCTATGAATCTTCATTAAGTAATACTTCCAGTTGTTCATCTTTCAATTTTTCGTATAAATTCATGTTCTTTATCTTTTATTGAAATCATCATTTATAAAGCGTTGAAACTCTTTCGGATGAAACATGCTCCTCATACACCTCCACAAACAAAAGATAACTTTCAACTGCACTTTTTTTAACAATAAACAATACAGTTCCCATAAATGCTATTTTATTAGCACAAAAGTCAACGCAATGACAAAAATGTTGTTTACAACACGTCAAATATCATATAAATATGAAAGCTTGTGTATAATACTTTCAAATACAACAGTTGCCACTGGAATTCTATGCATGTAGTACTCGTGACGACGTCTCTTAGAAAACAGCGGAAACTTATTTAAACATTCAAATATTATTTTTTGACTGAAATGAATTAAAATACGAAACGTTGTTCATCATGTTGAATTTGGATGATTTAATTATGTTCATATTAATATTTTTTTATTAAATTGTGAATTAGAATACAGAGTTATTTATCATGTTGAATTTAGATGTATTCATTCTATGTAATTAAATTCAAAAAAATTAGAAGCGCGAAATGAATTCATTTCTATCCATTTCAATTTATTTTTGTTTATTGGGCTTTTAGCCGTAAGATATTGGTAAATATCTCGTCATAATCGGTCATAATCGAATGTGAGAAGAGTAATCGGCTATTGATTAACTTTTTAGGATGTCGATTCCATGTACACGGAATCGGAAAGACAGAACGAATTTCTTACTAGAAAACTGAATTGACTAAAATTCCATTCCGTAAAAAGTTTCTCTACCAGTCCTATGTAGCCGGAATGGTACGCTGTAATGATATTATCCTCGAATTTCAGAATATGTTGTATAAGTACAATAATTTTTAAACAAAATAGTGCGATTTAAGAGTCGGTGCGATTTCGGCAACTCATTACTTTAGTCACATTTAAATAACAAAATATCGATTAAATTAAGCAAATTAAGAGGAGGTTCTACTGAGATAAAAAAAATCGATTTTTTTGTTATATTTTTGCATCTCTGAAGTGTGTAGAATAAAAGGATTTTGCAATATTCAAAATATTAATTAGACTTGTTGAATCAGATTTTGCACCAATCAAAAATCAAGTGAGCTCAACCAATCATCCAATTAACTTGACGTTTTTTCCTACATAAAATAGACAATTTTTATGAGACTATAAATCTAAAATGTCATAAATTTTCCAAAATAATATCTTTGAGCAGATTGAAAATAAAAAAAAGTTCGTGAAAATTGACACCTTATTTCAAATGATTGCCATTCTGTAAATTTTCAAATTTTTCAAATGAAATGAAGTTCATGACTCCATAAATTTTATATTTTAATAATTTTATTGATTTTTTGTATCAGACAAATTGTCGACAGCTAGAATTTTCTACCAATTGACGCTCTGATACATCCCTGTGTTACAGCTGCCTTTTTTGTATTTAAAAAAAAATGATTTGAAATATATAAAACATAATGCCAAAAACATTATTTTTATATCTCCTTCCTTTCCTTAAGAAAAAAATGGGTAAAAAATACATAAATTTTGGACTTCTAGAGTAGAACCTCTCCTTAACTTGCGACCGAGGCGACTTTCCGTTCTGTTTCTATTCCATTGCGACTACATGAAACTGGTAAAGAAACTTTTTACCGAACGGAATTCGGGTCAATTCAATTCTCTAATAAGAAATCTGTTCCGTCGTTCCGATTCCGTATACATGGGATGACATTCTCATTCAAACGCGTATGAACATTTGTTCTTATCTAAAGCTTTAGATATATCAAAGTAGGCAATACCCTTTTATCTGGGCAGCGATAATGTTACTTTTCCCTAGGCCAAACATGAAAAATGAACATTTTACGTGTGTATATGTACATACATATACATACATACATAAAAATTTTTATTTTTCACGTTTTTCTGCGTTAGAGAAAAAGTTATTTGATCGACACTCCGAACCGAAATGCCGATAACGTTTCTACTGGCTATTTCGGATCCATTTTGAATCTAGTGACTTGTCGTCCGATAAATACTTAGTATTATTGGTACATGATAAGTGATTTGTTCGCGTTTGAAATTCCCCAAAATTTTGAAACAAATTTTGAAATTTTCAAACTTAAAATGAGATAGATACATTTGGACGTTGAAAAGAGAGAAAACAAAGATGCTGTGTGCAAAAAGTGCAAGCAATGCGAACAGACTTATAGTTTAATAAGTTGAATGTACTTTGATACATCTAAAATTTTATCCTTATTTATATTAATTGCAATGCCAAAATCTAGCATCTATTTTTAGACACGATTACTGCTTCGTTTAACATTCTGAATCTTTGCTAAGCACTTAAGTAATCTGAGTTCTGCAGATTTATTTTGTATATGAACTATTATTTTGTATAAAACTTTTGTACAAAGTAAACTTCAACTTTAGGTGATAGCTATACGAGCTAAAAGTAAATGAATTTTTTAATTTTTTAATAAATTTTTTAATAATTTTTTCTTGTAAAATCGACTATTTTAAACTTTATATTTGTGCGTATTTTAATTCTGTAAGAAGAATTTTGCAATCCATAAAGCCAGTTTGAAGATTTTCACTGCAATTTTCATATAATTCCTATCATAACTATATAGCATCCGTTTAATTTATTCATTTTTTATAATGAAAAATTTCAAGAAGAAATTAGCAACATATATGTACATAAGTGCGCATTTTTTTTTAACAAAATTTTCTTAAAAAATAAACGAACCCATTTTTAAGTCTTCTGTCAGTTTTCGTCCAATCATAGGGACAACAGGGAAAAGTCTTAAAGTTTCCTTAATAATACAATCCAAGTAATGCATATGTTGTAAATCCTCGTATTTAACTGGTGCAAACTTCGGAGTTTCCGTGCCATAAATTTCCAATAATTCTTTATACGCTTTTTCCTGTAGAATAAAGTTAAATAATGTATTTGTACACACATACACACACACGCACACACACACACACACACACACACACACACACACACACACACACACACACACACGCACACACACACACACACACACACGCACCCACACACGCACGCACGCACGCACGCACGCACGCACGCACGCGCGCGTACACACGCGCACACCCACCCACACACACACACACACACACACACATACTTATACGTACATATACACATACACACATATATCTGTAATATACAGACATTCCATCCTCAACTTCCTAGTGTACCTACCGCGAGTTCAAACGAAAAGTCGGCCTAACCCAGAGTTGCTACAGACGTGCCTTTAGACTGGCAGTGAGTAGTAAGCAGCTAAAGAGAGCAAACAAGAAAAAATAAAAGAGAAAAGAGCATCATTGCTGTTCATTTAGGTCAATTATAACACCACGCCCAGCCGTATAATCGGGTGTGTCAAAAGTGGTGGTAGAGAAAGAAGAAGAAGAAAGAGAAATATATACGTAGATATATATATATATATATATATATAGAGACAGATAGAAAAAGATAAAAGGGTAGAAGAAAGAGAGGGAGAAAGAGAGAAAAAGAGAAAAAAAAAGAAGAGAATAAAAAAATAGAGAAAAAAGGGACTTAAAAAGCGTTAATGATTTATAAAATGGCAGTTTGCATGTTCTGGCTTCTCACCTACGTGGGACAGGGGCTGGATTTGGCGGTAGGCAATCGACCCGTGATTATACAAGTACAAGGCACACAGGGACTTGACTATCGTCACGGAAGCAGTAGCATTAGAAAAAAGAGCGAACTGAGCTCGGTAGGTAACAACCTGTTGCATCTAAAAATATATCCTTCCGATGGTCCCTACCGGGACGACCTGTCGAACTGGCTGGTCTTCAACGATGAGCCGCGGATATCCTCGTGGTCGCCCGCGGGTATGCTGATCGACGACATTGTCAAAGAGCCACGGGAGCTCCAGAACGTGTTCTTTGCCCTGTCACCCGCCGTGCTGAACGTTCTCTATTCCGAGTACGTAACGTCGCAGCCACACGCTGCAACGCAGCCTCACGTCGCAGAGTCCTACGTTCACGACGATGGCAATCATCTGCTCGGTGGTCGGCAGGCCCATCAGCGTCAGAAGAAGCGGCGCATCGGATGCCGGCATCCGTTGAGAGGTCCGCTCAGTCTACCGATACTGGTATGCGACGAGGCTGGCAAGAAGGCTACCACTCTTCAGGAATCTAGACAATCGAATCACGACGATCTCTACGCGGAGCAGAGATTTAACACTGCGACGAGTACGAAGACTGATCTCGCGCGCGCCGAGAGCGGCATCCCGCTTAACTTACCTACGAATGGCGGCTTCGTACCTAAGGCCTTCGTCTATGAGACTAGCGGAAACAAACTACCCGGAAGTAAACGGAATCAGATAACGGTCGGGCGGCGTTCGATCGACGCGCAAGGAGAATCTCCGGGACACCAGGCTCAAGCGTCCTCGGCGTCCTCGGCATCCTCGACGTCGTCCGCTGGCGCGAGCATCGCTTCACAGCTTATGCTAAGATCAATCCGGGGAAGCATACAATACGACGTGCCGCAGATCGGTAAGTGATATTCTCTCCTTGTATATAGATATTTATGAGTAGTCCACGAAAATGTTTCATTGATTAACAAAATTTATCATGTGCTTTAATCCTCCGGATTATAGAAGATTCGAGTTCTGGGGTAAATATTTTTCGCAATTTCGCGAGTATGATTATTTATAGTTTCCACGATTTTTTACAGCAATAATATTAAATTGCTTGTCAATAATTTATGATATTACTACTCCAGTTTCAGTTTAGGATTATATTTCAAGACTGATAAATAATTGACGCACAGTTAATTTAAATTGGAAATTATATAAATTCACAAGAAAACGAAAAACCACATCGACTAAATATAGCGTTTTTCACTCATAAGTGTTTAATCCTCCGGAGCCTGATGTCAAAATCTGTATAAATAGTTACTGACGCTAAATTTATAAGATCCATTTAATTTATGAATGAATGAAAAGAGATAAAAGATATTAATTTCAAGGAATCAAAATAATATAACGTAACAAAAAGGAATAAATACTATGTATATTTTAATAAGAATTCAATCCTGTAACAAAGAAAATTTAATTGTTTGACATTTTTGATAGAGAGATTTATAATTGAGGTGGTTGAATAGATCTACTATCAGCTCCGAAGGGTTAAAAATTTAATTTAAAAAAAAATCAAAATTTATACAGACGTAACAAAGAAAATTAAATTTGTTTGAAATTTTTAATAAAGAGATTTATAATTGAAGAAGTTTAATAGATTCACGTCAGTTTCGGAAGGTTAAAAAATTCCAAAAATTTCAATATTTTGTCCTTCTGATAATATATTAAAATAAAATAAAATATATAAAAATATATAAAAATTTGTTTCACTTGCCTAATTTTTTCTTCTTTACTTTTATTATACATATTTATTATAAATATTATAACACACACATTTATATAAATAGTAAAAATTTATGAGGTTTTTAAAACGTTTGATCAATTTTGTGAGTTGTATACAAAGAAACATTTTTCTGCAAAAATCAATTTGATTAAGCTTTTATTTGATGAATATCAACGCATATCGAAATGCATATCATATGATTTCTCGTATCATAAGTTACAGAGATACGTTAATCCATTTTAAATGTTTCGATAACATTATGTCAAATTTCCTGATAATGATATAGGTGAATATATATATAAAAATTTTCATACATATAAAAACGTATTTCAATTTTGATCAAACATAATCCTCTCTCTCTCACGTTTTTTTCATTTCCTTGAAAAATGTATGGATTAAAATGAATTTAAATAGTTTTATTTTTGTGAAACTAAATAATATATAATAAATAATATAATACATAATAAATTATATAAAACGAGGAAACAGATTTGTAACTATCTTATTTTTTTGTCTCTTTTATTCCTAATATTCCAATCACTTCTTGACATAATTCTGAAATAAAAAGCTAGATCGAATGTCGAAAAAAAGACGAATTAAAACATAAGGATATTTTATAATTATGAGAAACTAATTTACTTTAAATCTTTGTTGCTTCTCGTGAAAATGAAAATAAATAGATCAAAAATTGTAAAATAAAAATAACAAAGAAAAATTTGTTTACTTGTAAAAATGAATTTGCAAATTCATAAAATCAGTTTTTTAAATTTACTTATATTTTACATATTTGGCTGAAGGATTTAAAAAAAAAACAATAATTTAGATAAAATGAATTTTTAAATAACGTATTTATTTAACCAAAAAATAAATTTAATAGTGATAGTTTAGAAATTTCAAGAAGAGAAAGCTTATTGCAATTGATATGTGTATTCCTCGTAAATCTCGATTTCTCTGAAAATCCGCATTTATACAAAAATATGAAAGTTGTTCTAATTTTTTGAAATATGACTCGAATGAGTACATTATACAGATATACGTGGTGTGAGTTACACACGAATAGAACAAGTCTATAAATCCAAATAAAATGCGTCGCGCGCGAGAAATACAGACAAAGCGCTTCTGCAAATAAAGAAAAAGTGACGAAACGCTATCGCATAAGCGTGCCCACCGTCCCTCCCAAATTTATTGATCGAAGAGAGCGCCGACGGGGCAAATCCGCGACAAGACGATGGCGTGAAATAAGCCGAATAGGGTATGCCACTACACATCCTTCGATCGTGTAGACGATATTGAGAAATTTCAAATGTGAGGAATGTGTGGAATGTGGAGGTTCTTTTCATTGAAAAGTTTCCTTAAAATATCAGACTATTTTGAAAAGAGAATCGTTATAAAAACGTAAAATAGATATAGAGGGTGGTCAAGCGTTGTTTTATCATGTGCTGATCTGTTCGGGTCACGATATATAAAGTGATAGGTCACAATATAAAATGCTACGAACATCCGTCTTGTTATCGCGATAATAATCACATCGCGTTTAACATCGAAATTTACATTCGTCGACCCATATCTCTCATTGTACATATTTGGCATTACATTTACTAAGACTCATCCTACGCGCTTTGAATGAGATCTTCGTATTAAGCAAGTAGCACGGAGAACTAACCACATTTAGCGTACACTGAGTACACGGGCTTTTGAAATACACCGTCATGCTGGGCAAATAACACGGAGAATCAGTCAACTACATGTAATACTGAACATGCTGCGAGAATATTAAGTATACTGAAATGTATATTTAGACATTGATGTAACTGCCAATTAACGACGATTAAATTTACATTAACTGTCACAATTATAGATGAAAAATTCTATGCGGTAACTGTCTTGTAATTAATTTAATTGACGTTTTAAATAATAATGGAAGAAGTATTTATTTTGATAAACCACAGAAACTAGACATATCAAAAATGATCATAGTCAATAGAAAAAGTATTGACGAAGTAATGAAAACAATAACTGAAATAATATGAATTTTACATGAGAACGTTTTTATGTTGGAAAGATGATACTTATTCCGTTCCTGCGTTTTCCAATTCCGCAATACTTTTTCATGCGAGATTTTTTTGGTCGAGATATCGGATAATATTAATGTTTATATGGGTAATTCCTGAACTTCTATCTAATAATAAGTATAGTGTCTTCAAATTGAATTGAAATTAGTCTTCAAATTGAAAAATAATTTTGCGATCTTATTTACAGAATGTCCAGTCTCCGAAGACGGAATGGAAAGATTTGCTTGCCCAACTGCGGATAGAATGGGTAGATATCATTGCATCGACGATCATGTCTTGTGCGACGGCTTTATAGACTGTCCTACAGGCGAAGATGAGGATAGGCAAGCCTGCATGTTTTACAAAACCGTGAGTAGAATTATATGACAGTTCTATTTATTTTATATGTATACATGTATGTGTATGTTTTGTATATATATATATATATATAAAACACACATACACACACATACATATACATATATATCTTCGGATTCCTTATTCCTAATTCGATGAAAGAATTTTGATGAATCTGATCCTTTGAAACCAATCAAAATACAAAATGATTTTAATCTTAAACTTGGAAATAAATATCATATGTTTCCTATTAACGAAACCTAAATAAATTTAGAAGAAAGTTTTAGTAAAGTGCGAGAATTCCATTTAAATTTTCATCATTCGATTAAGGCTAAAAGATACATCTGACTATATGTATTTTTCATTCTATGTAAAACTCTGCTGAACTTTTAAAATGACTTTCGTTATAAAGTTCAAAAGAAAATGGAAGCATGTGTTTGCGTTAACCGTGGGTGTAATATCAAAAGCTCGTTTTCTGACTCGCCGTAACATTTTCTGGCGGGGTTTTGGAGCAAAATACGAGAACACAATCTTTTTGATAATTCACACACCATCTGCTTGTACGTGTAGAAAATAGCCTGCACATCGATAAATTCGAGTTACCCAATTTTCCTTTCAGCGTTCCCACATCAAGAGAAGCTATCAGTACAACAGAAAAAAAGATGGAGATCTCTAGATAAAATTAATATTACATATTGATGTTACTTTAGATTTAAAAAAATACTATCTTTCATCCTTATAAGAGGGTAATTCAAAATTAATAAAAAGATAAAAAAATTGAGAAATTCATATATATATCAAAATATATACTAAAAGCGTATCAAATATATTAATAGTATATTAAAAATACTGACCTGATATTTGAATAGATCAGATCTAATATGATAAACTGTACTGTTAAATTTATAGTGTCAAATTTAACTTAATTTAAGTCGTCACTGCTCCTACTAAATATATTTTATACTAAAACAATATTTAAATTTGATACATATCGTAACAATTTGATACTATATAGTATACTATCAAATATAACCATGCTTTAATATAAAATAATGATATAATTGAGTGCAGTGGCGACATTAAGTTAAATTTGACAATATAGATTTAACAGTGTACAGATGTGAAAACAGTACATAAAGATTTATATACGGAAAGAACGATTTTGCTGAAGTATCTAAAAATTTAGCCAGATCTGAAAATAATTTTAGATTATTATGATTTTGTATTAGATTAAAATAATTATTATAAATAGTCCGCTCAAAGATAATGAGCATTACTGCAAACATTTTTTTGACATTCTAGTTTATGAATTCTAGCTTATGTTCTATATAATTATTATGATGGTCTAACAAAATTATTTTCAGATCTGTATTTAATTAAATTTTTAGATATTTTAGCAAAATCGTTCTTTCAGTATGTTTCACTTATTAATTTCAGTCATTATACGAACAATGTATAGAAAGGGATGCGAAACGAGAATTACGGAATTCTATATACAAGTTTTATTTTCCTTTTTCGCACGAAACGCTCGCACGAAAGTCGACAGATAATACAATCGTATTCTGTTATATATGTTTCAGACGAAAGCGCATCTGGATGTGTTAGCGGACGCCATACTACGATGGGCGAGAGGACGCTAATTCCTTTCTTTGTTGACGATGAATCTCCAAGCTGTACATAAAACCACAAGTCTGATACGTCTACTTCTTTATATATTCATCTCGATATCTTTTTCTCCTACATTAATCTATTTTCCGGAAACTGTTTTCTCTCTATGTTTGGCGCATAGAGACGTTCATATTGAAATCAAACTCAGGGGAACGCGTTAAGAACCGTCTCTCTCTCTCTCTCTCTCTCTC
>Ga0157363_1006614_pt1 | contig 10922 bp, 8 predicted proteins | sample AttsexASBM1_FD_111477 | JGI IMG/M metagenome (GOLD analysis project Ga0157363, IMG submission 111477) | Fungus gardens microbial communities from leaf cutter ant in Ribeirão Preto, State of São Paulo, Brazil - Atta sexdens ASBM1 | ecosystem: Host-associated > Fungi > Mycelium > Unclassified ...
CTTCTGCAAAAGCACCGATGATAATGAGCAAGAGAAACAGCCAGCATGATCTGCATGCCCATTCTGGGCAGCAATTCAGTCAATATTATAGTTGTTGAGCGGAGGTTGATGGGATGAGGTTTGTGCGAGAGATTCCATCTCAAAAATTGTGATTTGACTAGAAATCACCCTCTGCGCAAAGTATGCTTTTTGTATTAACAGTTAATACAGGGTGACCTATGAGAAAGATTACTTCCGTCAGCGTTGGTGAACAGCTGGATAACTTTATCTCAAAGATGGTGGAGTCGGGGCGCTATGGTTCCGCGAGTGAAGTGATGCGTTCAGCATTAAGGTTACTCGAACAGCAAGAGTCACGAGACCAAGTCGTCCGAAACGCCGTCATTGACGGATTAGAAAGTGGAGAAAGCCCGCGTTCACTGCGCGAAATTGCCGCAGAAAGGAAGAAGCTGAATCGTGTATAAGCTGTCCGAACTTGCCGATAGTGATTTCAGCCGTATTTATGATTACACCCTCTCCAAATTTGGAGAATCTCAAGCCGATCGCTATACCGATGCGTTGGATGAGTTTCTCGAAATGCTATCGAAAATGCCTGAGATGGGTCAGGACTACACGTCTGTAGAGAATGTTAAACGCATTGTTTTTCAATCACATAATATTTTCTATAGGGTAAGCCACAACGGAATCTTTGTGGCAAGAATTTTACATCAGCAAATGGATACTCTTCGGCATTTGTTGGACATGTGAAGCCTGATTTAAAAATATGTTTATACGGCCCTTTTCTTCACTCTTCTTATAGTGCTCTTTCCCAGAATGCCTTACGCCATTTTGTCGGTGAGGTGTGCAACCGCTGTCTGAAATGATGACGTAACGTCTCAGGAGAACCGAAGCCCGACTGCTCTGCCACCTGCTCGATGCTCAGCCTTTCTTTCTCCAGCAGAGCACAAGCTTTTTCGAGGCGGATACCGAGCATCCACTCTCCCGGTGAAGTTCCGGTGGCGGCATGAAATCGACGGATGAAGGTGCGGCGGCTCATACCCACTTGCTGTGCCAATGCTTCAATCACCATCGGGGTGGTGAGGCGAGTTCGCAAATCATCCAGCAGCGGGGCGAGGCTTTTAGTTTGGCGCTGTGGCACAGGTTGTTGGATCCACTGTGCCTGGCTACCTTCGCGCAACGGCGGCGTCACCATGCGACGAGCGGTACGATTGGCCACCTCAATGCCATAGTCACGACGGATAAGATGCAGGCAGAGATCGACACCCGCCGCGCCACCTGCGGAGGTGATCACACTGCCCTCATCGACATAAATTATGCCATGTTCAACCTGCACTTCAGGAAATCTCTGCGCCAAAATTTGCGTGCTGTTCCAGTGCGCCGTCGCACGTTTCCCATTGAGTAGTCCCGCCTCGCCCAATACAAAACTCCCCGCGCAAATGGAGACAATGCGAGAACCGTTTTGGTGAGCGCGTTGCAACGCCATAATCAGTTGTTCTGACGCGGGCTCATAGACACTGCGCCAGCCGGGAATCACGATGGTGCCAGCGTCTTCCAGCATCTCCAAACCACCATCGACCACCAGGCGAACGCCCCCTTGAGCGCCAAACACGCCCTCCTCCACCGAGGCCACGCTTAAATCATATAGAGGCTCACCGAGCACCTCATCGACACGTCCAAAGGCTTCCACCGCAATACCGAATTCAAAGGTACAGAGGCACTCATAGGCCAATAGCACCAGCCGCCTGTTTTTTGGCGCGACAGCGTGGGAACGAAGGGAATCAGTGATATGCATGGGAACCTTATTGAGGATGTTGGCACGATCTTGACGATATATGGCATGCGCATCGATTTCCACCTTTGCCCCAATCTTTCATGCTGGCTCCCTATTAACGATGTACAGGGACTGAGTATGAAGAATATGTTAGCACTGCTGGCGGTATGTGTTGCCGCGTTGATGTCGGGGCTAGAAATCTCCAGCGTGCCGGTGATTTTACCCGTGCTGGAAAAGGAGATGCAGGCCAACTTCCGTGAGTTGCAATGGATCATGAATGCTTACACCCTCGCCTGCACTGCGGTATTGATGGCCACCGGGACACTGGCGGATAACTATGGCCGTAAACGGATTTTCATCATCAGCATTTTTGGCTTTGGCTTGACCTCCGTGATGTGTGGACTGGCTGGCAGTACCTTATGGCTGATTGTCGGACGTTTCATGCAAGGATTAAGCGGTGGCGCGATGTTGACCTGCTTGATCGCGATCCTTTCGTCCCAGTTTCCGCAGGGAAAAGCGCGCAGCCGAGCCTTTGCCGCATGGGGCATTACCTTTGGCTTTGGCCTGGGCTTCGGCCCCATCATCGGCGGAATTCTGGTGGCGTGGTTTAGCTGGCAATGGGTATTTTTGGTGCATGGCGTAATTGCGTTACTCACCCTCTTTCTGGCGTTGAGAAATGTGGTTGAATCTCACGATCGTGAAGCCAAACAGATCGATGTGGGCAGTTTGACCACGCTAACGCTCAGCGTCGTCGGCGTGACCTATCTCATCACACAAGGTGGCTATATCGGCTGGAGCAGTCTACAGGCCCGCCTTATCATGCTACTAATTTTACTCAGCACAACGCTGTTCATTGCTATCGAGCGGCGTCATCCGCATCCGATGTTCGATTTCTCGGTGTTCCGCATTCGTCCTTTTTCTGGTGCACTGATGGGCTCGATTGGCATGAACTTTAGCTTTTGGCCATTGATGATCTATCTGCCCGTTTATTATCAAAGCGGTCTCGGCTATAGCAGCATGGCAACCGGTATGGCCCTGCTTGCTTACACCTTACCTACCCTATTAATGCCGCCCGTCGGTGAAAAGCTGGTGCTGCGTTTTGGCGCGGCGCGCGTCATTCCGCTGGGGTTGATGACAATAGGCTTGGGTTTTGTGCTGATGAAATACGCGGTGGATTATCATTTCAGCCTCCTGCCGGGTGCGCTGTTGGCAGGGACGGCGCTCGGACTGACCAATACGCCCGTCACCAACACCACCACCAGCGCTGTCACGCCTAACCGCGTGGGAATGGCCTCTGGAATTGATATCAGCGCTCGCCTGATCTCGCTGGCCATCAACATTGCGCTAATGGGAAGTTTACTGGTGACCGGTGTCGCATCCAGCTTACAACAGCTGATGCCGACGCTTGTTGATAGCTACAGAATGGCAGAACAGATTGCGGGGGGGAGCCAGGTTTCGCTGAACCCTGAAGTGGCCGCGCAGGTATTAACCGAGGGGTTTTCAGGTGTACTGACCTACGGCGCAACCGGTGTTGGCTGCCTGGCGCTGGCAAGCTATCTGTTATTTCATCTGCACCCCAAAAAGAATAACCGCAAGGTAGTGCCATGTTCTGATTAATGCAGCGATGGCTGACTGAGCACCACGGCGGGTTAAGAAACGCAGAATAATTTATCCCTTATTCGCTTATTACTGTGTCTGGTTTCTAGTAATATTGGTCTTAATTCGCCCCACCTTGTCAGCCATTTAATAAGAGTGTCAATGCGTAAACGTGTTATCTCAGAGAGTAAGCCACGTCTGTTAACCACATCGCTGGGCAGAAGCATGAGCGTATTTTTATTGCTGATCAGCTTGCTGGTTATCGGCATTAATACGTGGTCACTTTGGCACTCCTGGCAGTTGGATATCACTGAAAAAGAAGAGGACGCGCGCAACCTCTCCTTGTCGTTGGCGAAACAAGCTGAAGATGCCTTTTTACAGGTGGATATTACCCTGGCAGATGCGGTAAGACAGTTGCGGCAAAACGGAAACGAATTTGCTGCAAGCCCCATGTACCTTCATCAGATAAAAGATCAACAGAGTAAATTGCCTCAGCTGCATGGGTTGTTTGTTTACGATACGGCAGGTCACTGGGTCGCTTCATCGGGCAATTTTGTACCAACCAACGCCAGTAATGCCGATCGTGATTATTTTATCTGGCATCGCACCCATACCAGCATGGATATTCATATTAGCCATGTGATTCGCAGCCGTTCTACCGGTGACCTGGTAATTCCGGTATCAGTGCGTCTCAACGATAGCGCCGGTAACTTCGCAGGCGTTGCGCTGGCGACAGTGAAAGTGGACTATTTCCGCCAGTATTACAGCTATTACACGTTGGGCGAAAAGGATGTATTAGGCCTGATTCTGGCGGATGCGACCGCACTCTATATCCGGCCTTTCCCGGATAGTTTTATTGGCCGAACCCTCTCTGCCAGCCCGTTATTCAAAAGCGAACTCAAGGCCAGCTCCAGCGGCAGCGCCACGTGGAAATCGACGCTTGATGGCGTTGAACGCGTCTTCGGCTATGCACGCCTTGAACGCTATCCACTGATCGTTACCGCAGGCTATGACCGTAGCCGCCTGCTGATGGAATGGATGAGCGCAAATCTGACTAATGTCCTGCTCAACATCATGCTGCTTTTTACCATTTCGGGGATGGGCATCTTTGTTTTACGTCAGGTCGGAACCAATGTGCGCAATCAGGTTGAGCTTACGCATGTGCGTGACGAACTCACCACGATAAACCATACCTTGCAGTCACTCGCGTTGGTTGACGGCTTAACCGGGCTCGCCAACCGTCGCCAGTTCGATGGACTGCTGGAGCAGGCGCTGTTACGTTCGGAAAAAACCGGAGACCCCCTCTCGCTGGTGATGATCGATATCGATTTCTTCAAGCGTTATAACGATACCTATGGACACGTGGCGGGTGACGAGTGCTTGCAGGATGTGAGCCTGGCGTTGAAAGATAGCGTGCATTATCACGGTGATGTTGTGGCGCGTTATGGCGGCGAAGAGTTCGCGATTATCCTGCCCTGTACCTCGCTTTTGGAGGCGCAGAAAGTGGCTGAACGCGCCGTCAAATTCGTTGCAGAAGTGGGGATCGCACACGAAAGTTCGGATATCGAGGCGGGCGTGGTGACCATCAGTGCGGGTTACAGCACGCTGACGTCAACCGGTAAACCTGGTGAGGCAGAACAATTAAAACTAAATGCCGATAGCGCTTTGTATCAGGCAAAACGCAGTGGCCGAAATAAATCAATGCCATAAATAGAATAAGGGACAAGCCGCGTCCCTTATTTTGCTAAACATCTTTTCGTTATTTCACTGACTTTTACTGGTGCTTTCGACGCGTTGCTGCAGCGGCATGGCTTGCGCTGCGCCGACGATTTGCGTAGTCGTTTTTCTGGGATATTTAAACCATAACCCGATCGAAACAAAGGACACAATGGCCACCGCCGCGACGTAGTAAACCAGCGTAAAAGCACTGCCCGACCAGCCAATCAGCGCCGCGCCAATCAGTGGAGCCGTACCCCCAAACAACGCCGTTCCAGTGTTATATGCCATCGCCCCTGCTGAAGCGCGCATGTCCGCCGGGAACATATCCACCAGACTGATCGTCATGCCGCTGGTGACCATCGGGAAAATCATCACTGGCACGACTGCCGCAATAATGGCACTGCTCAGCGTGCCATGCTCGGCATAGGTAAAGGCAAAAAACATCGCCGGGATCACCAACACGCAGCCCAACATTAACCAGCGTTTACGGCCCACGACATCGCTAAGATAGCCATGCAACAGCGTGCTGAAAATCAACACAAATTGCGAGACCAGTACCGCTATCGCCGCATCGGGTTTTGCTAAACCGACAAAGGTGGTGAGATAAGTCGCGAAAAAGCCAAGTATCAAATAGTTTGGCAGCGTGTGACTCATCAATATCGACATAAAGATCAGCATGTTTTTCCACTGTGAGCGGATCACTTCACCAATAGTCGGCGGGCGCAAGTGTTTCTCCAGACGCGCACGCTCAACCGCGCGAAATTCTGGGCTCTCATCCAGCTTACGACGAATCAATAACCCCACTAAACCCAGTGGAAAGCCGATAGCAAAAAGGACGCGCCAGCCCCACACTTCCATCTGCGCGGAAGTGATCCACGACGATAACAGTGTGTAGAGGCCCACCGCTATCACGGTGCCGATATAGGCACCAATCGGGGAAAATGATGCACGAAATGCCCGGCGTTTTTGGTCGCTGTTCTCGACGATATAGTCAGTGGCCGTCGCATATTCACCACCGGCAAAAAACCCCTGAATCAACCGGCAAACCACCAATAACACCGTCGCTGTGGTTCCAGCCTGCGCGTAGGTCGGTAACAGTGCGGTTAAGCCCGTCACCACACTCATCCCGGTAATGGTGATCATCAAAACCGACCGTCTCCCCCAGCGGTCACCCGCCAGTCCCAGTACGATCCCACCAATCGGACGCACCAGAAAACTCGATGCGTATAGCAACAATACGGAGAGTAATGCGGTGAGTGGCGCATCCTGCGGGAAGAATATCCGTGAAATCACACTGGCCAACAGACCATAGAGTGCAAAGTCGAGAAACTCGACCAGATTGCCAGCAACAGCACCGATTAGCGTTTTGCGTTGCATCTCGGGTGTTACCACAGGAAGCGTGGCAGAAGTTGTCATGATTAACCCCATCGTCACCGCATAACAGCACGGTCAGTTGAACGCGAGTCAGAATGATCAAGTCATTCCACATTACGGTATGGCATTCCGTTAATTACGTTAATCGAGTAAAAATTAGACGTCAATACGCGGGTGAGAGGATTTCGCTATGGATCACACAGGGGGATATCGCGCTAAAAGTAGAGAAAGGAATGTCGAATAAAACAATTAATATCAATATATTATGATGCGATAACAGCGGGATCACGCTGTCATCGCATCATGCTGTTAGCCTCTGGCATTTCTCTGGAAGCCAATGGCCTGTGCGGCTTTCATCGTCAGTGCACCCCACTCCGCAATCTTGTCTTCGCGGTAGCGGGAATCGGGCATTGAGATGCATATACTGGCAACCGGCTGGTGCGCGGCATCAAAAATGGGCGCCCCTATCGCGAAAATGCCAGAGCGATAATATCCGCGGTTAATGGAGTATCCTCGCTCGCGCACCTGCGCCAGCTCATCGCGAAGTTTATCGGCGTCGGTGATGGTGGCAGGGTTAAACGCGCTCAATTCCCCAGTGAGGATCTTTTCAAGCTGGATGTCTGGCAGGAAGGCCAGAATTGCCATGCCGTTTGCCGTGGAATGAATGGGGGCGATATCGCCAATAGGACTGACCGCCCGGACCGGATGCGGGCTTTCTAGGCGATCAATCACCACCACCGCACCATTGCCGTCATACACCGAGACATACACCGTTTCCTGAGTGAGATCGCGCAATTCTGCCATCGGCTCCTGAACCGCGGCCGCCAGTCCTCCTCCCGCCAGTTCAATCGGTCGCACACTCAGCACGCGAGGGCTCACCGTCCAGCGCGGCATGTCCCCTTCGATAAGACGCAGCCAACCTGCTTCGTGAAAAGTCCACAGGATACGCTGCGCCGTTGTCTTAGGCATGGACATGATTTTGGCCAATTCACCTACACTGACAGGCTGCTTCTCAGCCACCATTTCCAACACTTTCAGACTCTTAATCAGGCTCTGCATTGTTTCACCCTTCTGGCTGACTGACATCAATGTCCCCTATTGCTGTGCCGTAATATGGCACAGCCTGCCATCTGCTGCCCGGCGTTTTCATCCAGAGTGACCACATTTCACGCTCAGTGATTAATTTTTACACTTGCAGCAGCAGCAAAATCATGCCAGGTTATTTTTATGGAATGGCATTCCTTATTGTGGAACGGCTAAATTTTCAGCCGATGCGATGAATACGTTCGTTTTTACGAGGCGTTGCGATGACGGGCAATCAGGCGATATTTACTGAGGATTTTAAAGCGACACCTTATTGGTGGGATCAATGGCAGCCGCAAGATGCGTCACCTGCCGATGTCCCGCACCAATCGGAGTACGTGATTGTTGGTGCTGGCTATGCAGGGCTGTGCTGCGCTTTGACTCTGGCACAGCATGGCAAGCAGGTGGTGGTTCTGGAAGCGGGTTTGCCCGGCGAAGGGGCCAGCACGCTGAGTGGCGGCCAGGTGACAGGTGGCATCAACGTGGGCAAAACCATGTCTTCGAAGAAAGCCATCAGACAGAACAATGAGCAACTCAAACAACAGATGCTGCTTGAGGCAGCCAACGGTTACCGCTTTCTTGAGGATCTGATCGCACAGCACCATATCGCCTGCGATTACCGGCAAACAGGTCGCCTCGCCGCCGCGTGGATCCCGCAACATCTTGAAAGCTGGAAAAAGCGCCTACCCTTGCTTAACCAAGTCAGCCAGATCCAAGCCCGAATCCTGACGCGTGAGGAGTTGCGGGCAGAACTGGATAGCCCGGCCTATCACGGTGGCGTGTTGATCGAGCGTGCTGGCCTGCTCAACCCCGCACGCTATTATGCGGGTTTATTGAGTACGGTACGTGCGGCAGGCGTGGTTGTCTGCAGTCGTTCCCCCGTCAGCCAAATTCAAAAACAGGGTGCACACTACCAGGTTATCTCTCAACGCGGCACAGTTAACGCACGGCAGGTGATCATTGCCACCAATGGCTACACTGGCCCAGAGATGGCGCATCTGCGCTCACGCATTGTTCCTGTTACCAGTCATCAAATTGCCACCGAAGCGCTCCCTGCCGAACTGCGGCAAACGCTGATACCCAATCAGCGCGGCGTCGCGGAAACCCAGCGCGTGACGCACTATTTTCGTTACTCGCCAGATGGCTCTCGGTTGTTGTTTGGTGGCCGCGCTCGTTTTTATGCCCTTGACCGTCAACAGTCTGCGCGGGTTTTACATCAACACCTGACGCAACGTTTTCCCCAGTTACGCGATATCAAAATCAGCCATAGCTGGGGCGGCAAAGTCGCCGTGACGCTGGATTATCTGCCTCATATTGGCCAGACACCGCAAGGTTGCTTCTATGCCGTGGGCTGTAACGGCAGCGGGGTCACCATGATGAGTTGGCTCGGCCATCGTTTGGCTCGTCACTTAATCGAAGCCACACCGCTCAGCACCAGTCCATATGGGGTGTCACCACTGCCAGGCCACCCGCTCTATACCGGTAATACCTGGTTTATGCCACTGCTCGGCAGCTATTACCAAGTGCGCGATCGCTTGGATAAATCCGCACATTCTGAAACGCATTAAGGGGGAAGTATGGGATTACGCATTGGTGTCGATATCGGCGGCTCTTTTACCGACTTCGCTGTATTTAATGAGGAATCAGGCATGTTGCATAGCCTGAAGGTCTTTTCACGGCCTGATGATCCAGGCCAGGAAGTGTTGCATGGCATCAGGGAGTTGGTGAAGCGCTACGCGATTAATCCCGCTGATATCCACTATTTCACCCACGGCACCACCGTTGGCGTCAATGCCGTGGTGCAGAAAAAAGGGGCCAAACTTGGCCTGATCACTAATCGCTACTTTGAAGATGTGCTGGCGCTCGGCAGGTTAAAAACCCCCGATATGTATAGCCTGCACTCGCTGCGCCCAGAGCCTTTAGTGGCACGTGAAAATGTGTTTGGCATTGATGGCCGGCTTGATGCCACAGGAAAAGAGATCACTCCCTTAGATAAACAGAGCGTCCTCAGTGCGATCAGCAGCTTGCGCGAAGCGGGTTGTGAAGGCGTGGTTATCGCGCTGCTGCATGCTTATCGCAACCCCGATCATGAAAAGCGGGTGCAGGCGCTGATTGAAAGCGAAATGCCAGGGTTTTTCGTCTGCTGCTCCAGTGATGTCTGGCCGACTATCCGCGAGTTTGAACGTACCCAGACTGCCGTGATCGGTGCCTATGTTCAGCCGCGTGTTTCACACTATCTGGGGGCGCTGCAGCACGCGCTCGAGCAGGCTGGCGTCGGTGCAGAGCTCAAAGTCACCAAGTCCAACGGTGGCGTGATGAGCGCCGAGAGTGGAAAAGCCGAATGCGTGCAGATGATCCTCTCGGGGACAGCGTCAGGTGTGATGGGAGCCGCTTGGGTAGCAAGACAGTGTGGACGTGAAAACGTGATGAGCCTGGACATTGGCGGCACTACCGCAGACGTCGCGCTGATCGTCAATGGCGAGGCCCAATATGATACCGGTGAATACATCGGTGATTATCAGATTCATATCCCGTCCGTCTCGGTGACGTCAATTGGGGATGGCGGCGGTTCGGTCGCGCGCGTTGATGAATTTGGCGTGCTCAAGGTTGGGCCGGAAAGTGCCGGATCGACCCCAGGCCCCGTCTGCTATGGACGCGGCGGCACACAACCGACCATCACTGACGCCTACGTGGCTCTCGGCATTTTAGGCCAGGCCAAACTGGGGTACAACGCGGTCAATGTGGATGTCGCGGCGGCAAAAGCGGCGATAGGCACCCTGGCCGACAGACTAGGCCAATCGATTGAATCCACTGCGGAGTCGATCATTAACGTCTCGGTTTCAGGCATGTACGCCGGTATTAGCCGTTTGGTTTCGCGCTTTGGTATTGATCCGCGAGCCTTTTCATTGATGCCGTTTGGCGGTGCAGGCCCAATGATGGCGTGCTACCTGGCGCGCGCGATGCATATGCGCGAAGTACTGGTACCATTGACGCCTGGCGTGTTGAGTGCCTTGGGCGGGTTAGTGGCGGATGTAAAAAACGACTTTGTGCGCATCATCTACCGCGATTTGACGGCAGAGAGCTTGCCGCAACTCGAAGCCGAATATCAGCAGCTCGCACAAAAAGCACGTGAATGGTTGAGCCATGAAGTGAGCGATGCTCATCAGGGTCAGTTCAGCCTGTCAGCCGAAATGCGCTATAAGGGCCAGTCTTTCGAGATTGAAACCCCGTTACAGCACGAAGATTTGGCTCAGGGCAACTTGGCGCAACTGCGTGAAGCCTTCCATGCGCAGCACACCCATCTTTATGCATATAGCGATCGAAATGCACAGATTCAGGTGGTGTCGTTGCGCCTCGTGGTCAGCATGCCGACACCCAAACC
>Ga0157363_1006615_pt1 | contig 10922 bp, 8 predicted proteins | sample AttsexASBM1_FD_111477 | JGI IMG/M metagenome (GOLD analysis project Ga0157363, IMG submission 111477) | Fungus gardens microbial communities from leaf cutter ant in Ribeirão Preto, State of São Paulo, Brazil - Atta sexdens ASBM1 | ecosystem: Host-associated > Fungi > Mycelium > Unclassified ...
AGTACCCGTTTCTATATAGATTAACTTTAATCTTGGTTTAACTTATTTTTCTAATTCTAAGAATTAAAAAAAGATAAAGAATAAATTAAACCTAGAATAAAGTTAATCCATATTGATAGAAATGAACATAAGTAGACCTACTCGTATTTTTTTATATAATAATAACTCAGTGCGTACTGAATATTTATAATAAATATTCATAAATTTTATTTTTTTAATTATTTACATATTTAATTTTTTAAATATTATATAAACATTTTATACCTATTTCATATAAAATTTTATTCGAGATGTTATTAAAATATAGAATAAAAAATTATATATTGTCCATATTTATGATAAATATAAATCATATTTCTAGATATTTTTTATTTGAATTATATGTCTTATTAAGTAGTTTTCATAACATTTACTGCAATATTTTTATGATAAACATTTTATAATATTTATAATAAATATTTATGATTTGTGTGCAATTTAAAACCATAAAAATATTTACAAAATATTTTCAAAATAAATCTTACAAATATTTTGTAAATATTTCATAAATATTATGTGCTATCTGGGGAATCATTTATTAAATGATTTTCTATAAATAAAACTGAAATAAAATTGAAGTAACAAATAAAAATGATTCGCGGAGAAATAAATATGATTAGAGAATGTGGAAATATAGAACATGTGGTGTCGAGTGTTCTCACTGAAGGTGGATTTGCAGGCATTGCGAAGATAAGGAAGAAAAAGAGAGGCGATAACGCGTCTTCTCTTTGGGCGCGATGCATCCGACGATGTCATGGTGGCACGGCCAAACGACGCTATTTAAGCAACTACTTAAAATCAATAGCGGCCTAGCGCCAAGGGTCTGACAGCATAATTCTTATGCCCTCTTCTCCGCCCATTCTTCGAGCCACGGTTTGTTCTCCACACGGATTCTGCTCTCCACAGATCCTCTTCCTCCTCCTCCTCCTCCTCCTCCTCCTCCTCCTCCTCCTCTTCCTCCTCCTCCTCCTCCTCCTCCTCCTCCTTCTTCTCCTTCTTCTCCTTTGAAAAAGCCGCGGAGGGTGGAGAGCTGGAGAAGCTTACGATAATAGTATCGAAATACGGATGCTTATCCCATGGTATTGAAGTATCGTGTTTCATTTTCGATAGTGAATGCTTTTCATGGTACTCTTTTACTTTTACTGACGGTTCGACATCAAGAATTCTACATATGATTTTTTGTATATTACATTTTCAATTTTTTAAATTAATTTAAAAAATTACTATTTTTTACGAATAACTCTCGTTTACATTCGATTTGCTGAATGTAAATTTTTAGACATGCTAAGGATATTACAGATATCCCTGTCATCGATGTTCTTGCTATGATATTTCATGATAAATTGCTATGATAAATTTACTGAATTTTTCAATTGTAACATCAATAGCGAAACGAAAGCAACAGTATTCTTGTCTTAGGACGAAAACTACATTTATCTGATAAATTGTATACTGATTTATCCAATAAATCGTATTGAACGTTAAATATTAAGTAGTATTAAACATGATTAGAGGAAAATGCATACTTCGTCTAGCGATAAATTAATATGAGCCGTATTATAAGGATACTTCGATATCTCCATGTAACGTCGCATTTGACGTAATCCGCTTAAACGTGCATTAGCTACAATAATCCTCGGATATACCTACAAAATATATTGCGAACTATAACAATAAGTGTCCACAGATGTTTCGAAATACGACTAAATAATGCATAGACTTCGCGACAATAACTTCGTAAGTGGCAAAATATTATATATCCGCACATAACAATCTTCTCTTTTATAATACATTTATATTAATTTGTAAATGACTGTATATTGATACAATTTAAATAAAAAACGACGTTTTAACAGTATAATAGCAGCTTAATTAAAATTCTGGGTAAAAAAATGCCTTAGTTAAAAAATTTCAAACTTTCAGGACATAGTCTTGAAAATTCAAGTTGCATAGAAAATTCGCCCTGTTTATCTAATAATCTTAAGATCACATGAGACGGGATCGTTTTACGTAAGAGGAAAAAAGCTTGGGACGCAATCAAGTAGTCTCGGGTTATACAATGTAAAACAAAAAAAATCGTGTATCGTGTGTACTGAAACAGAATTTTTATTAAGAGACAGTTCTGTCTTTTCAAGGAAACAAAATTGACATACGACTCATTAGAATGGGTTTGTGCTAACAGAATCGCGAAGACAAATAAAAAAAAAATGTTTTATAGTCACGCACAAACCCATCTTTACAATTTGGAGAAAGAAAAATGATAACGTTACGTAGAACAAGAAAATTTTTTGAATAATTTTGTTTTATACCATTTACGGATTGTTTCCAAAAAAACGGTAACACCTAACGAGAATAATTGTCTTGACAAATGCACATAAAAATCAGAAATACAGGAAAAGTATTTCATCCGCGCACAATTACGCACGAGTCGCGAGTTATTTGTAAATAGATATGCAAGTTGCATAATATCGCGAAATCATTTTATCATGTATTTTTAGGGACGCACTTTCCTGCTTCATTAATTATGTAATCCTAATTATATCAATTATAAAATCTAAACACAGCAAAGGTATGTAAGAAAAATTTCGCAATCTTATGCTGCTTGTATAATTTACGAATAACCGAAACTCAGATTTCAACGTCACAAAATAAATCGATGTCCGTTACACATTGTCGAAAAATCTTGGTTCATATCTCGTTAATAATAGTAGCAATAATATTAATAATAACAAAATAGTATCACATTAATCATTATAGTAGCCGTTCATCAGGTATGCCATTTGGATGATTGGTTCCGCAATTTGATAAACAAGTGTATATAATAATAAATTCTTTAACAAAACGGTAAGCATGGATAGTTGATAAACTGATACTGTTTTACATTTCAAACGAATTATACTTTTTTTGTTTTTTTTTTATATTTCACGTATATTGGAGATCTAATTCCAATATCATTAATCGAGCTGCGTATGTTATTCGAACGCGGATTGTTCATTTAGATGTTAAACTTTCGATGCGATCGATTCTCGGTTCGTTTGTTGGGAATGTGTTTGCACACAGCTCGCCACATTGGGTTAACCAATGGAAATAATTCAGGCGAAGGTACGAGATCTACGAGATGCTGTTAGAGAGCTCGTTCTCAAGATGTTCCCCTTCACACTTACGATTTAAATCGTAGACATTGAGAAGTAGAATTTACCCTCCCCCGGATGGAATTGGAGAGTCCTCCACAATTCTCGCACGTTACCCGGATGTTAACATATTTACTTCCGAAATCGTATTTCTACGTCGTACGAATTACATTCGCTTACTTTCATATCAAGGGCACTCCTTGTTATATATCCAAGATTGGTTGAAAACCGCACTTGGATATATTTCATGAATCAGACATGAAGACGTGGTAAAAAATACCAAAGTAAAAAATATTTACTTTGGCAACTTGCAGCTGCGAAACAAGCATCAACTTATTTTCCAGCATTTTTTTTCCAGCATTTTTTTTCCAGCAAAAAAGATACTCGTCTGTAATTTGGAATATAAGAACGATAATATAAATACGGCTGCAAGAGAGATTATAAAATTACCATGTTCTTCAGTCTGTTCACATAACATTGCTAATCAATGTTCTTTTTTTTTTTTGGATTTTTTAAGCCCACTTTTTTCTAAGTTTATATACCTCGCATAAACATCATTCTTTAGAAAGAGTCAAGCACAGCACGCAATTTTATAGAATTTTAATATCAATAAATGGACGAGTTATTGTTTACAAGTCTTTGAAATATACAAACATCGTGCATAGATTATTATGAGATCACTAAGAAGTATTAATAGGAAATAATTTTGATTATAATAGAATAGTTTGTAAAATTCTTATTTAAAAAAATGAAAAGATTCTTTATGCTTATGTAATAGTACGAGCTAATTGACTCTTTCAAAAGTTGAATAAAATACATTTCGCAAAATAGACTCCATACAATGGATCTATCGATGTTTCCAATTACAGCACAGTAAGACTAAGTATTTTCTTCTTAGTCTACGTAATATTGCCAAAAAAATTTTTCAAAGAATCGCCATATAAGCAAAACAATAGAAGCTAATAGAATAAGAGCAGATTTTTGTAGTTTGTAAATGGGAACATTTCGCAGATTAAATTGTTTGGCGAAACGACTGTTATTACATTGAACCCATTTACGTTTTGTTTATATATTAAGTAGATAATAAAAATGAAGAGGGACCGTAATATTAGACTATGACGCAATCAGATGCGATTCCGATTGATCAAATTAATATGCAGTGGGCGACAGATCATTTGATCAACAAGATCGCACGTTAGTTTAATTCATTACAGTATCTTTGCAACAGTGACACAAAAAAGAACCTAATAAATTATCAAATCGTAGCAGATATAATTGCTAGTCTTCCGGTCTGCTCTGGTTGTTCATATTATATTATATGTGGTCAACGGCACCATTATTCTGGCAGATTATTTTTGTTTTCGTTATCTCCATTAAGTAGAAGACAGTATTATGAGTAGATTGTAATCGTTAGTGGACATTACCGATAACAAAGTTGTTGCAATATCATTGATTTCTTATTCGATATTTATCTGCCCGTAGTTATAACGGTAGCCAAATATGTTATTAGAAAAATTTTGCGAAATCGAAGGAACAATCGAGGAAGCAAATTTAAATAGAATAGACGCGGTTTAGTACATCATATTTCGACGTATTTCAATTATAGTACTGCTTTCTGTTTCACGCAATAATCTTTGCGTGATTCATTATATTACATTAATTTACCCCTTTTTCATTTAATCGCGCATAGATCACGAATGCACGTATACGTCTGCAAATCGAGTAATAAGTCGCAAATGCGATCACTTTATAACTTATAACCCGGTTATGATTATTTAGCAATTTTACCTGATTGCGATTATTTTGCAACTCATCGCCCAATTGCCATTATTTTGCAACTTATCACCCGGTTGCGATCATTTTGCAACTAAAAACTCGCTTTGCAATAAATCCTCGATAAACGATTGTTTTGCAACTTATAAATCCGCGGTAAACAAAAACGATAATCGCGCAATGATGTTTACCTAAAGATTTCTTTTTTCATGTTACATTGACGAGTCAGATTTATGGCATTTGCGATCAAGAATGTATAAATTTTCCAGAATCGTAGAGTCGTATATGCGAAATAAATTATCTTGCAAGACCACAAGACAATCTGCAAAGCTCATGATAAGCTAATTCGTGAGTATAATAACGCATATATTCATTTACATTAGATTTCACAAAAATGCGAATCTATTTCTTGACATTTAACTAGCGGAGCTACGATTGTACTCTACGAAAATGGAGACTCGCGGAATATATCTGAACTCGAAAATGTACTTTGAACTTGCGTCAAACTTAAGCCATATACTTGGTGTCGCTATAAACAAAAATTACGTATATTGGTCGAAGGTTGAAGGCAGCGAGCATGAACAACCATTCGTCCAGATCAATATTCTATACAAATCTGTTTAAATGTCCAATTGTTAGCAATTTCATTTTCTTTTTTTTTGTGTCAGCAGTTAACTCATTACTGTTTATCTATTATCTACAGTTTTTCCCGTGATAAGCTCACAGTTTCTGATATTACAGCCCTAAATACATTTTAAATCGCCTTCTCTATCACCAATATTCCATTCAAAGAGGATTCTTTCCTCTCAAATATGAAATATTTTAATAGCGCAGATTGTTCCATACTTTTCACATCCAAAAACCTAAGTCATATTGGCTGGTGGCTTTCGAATTCTTAAATTTTAACTATAGTCATGCATACGAAACAGTAATTTCCTGCACCTCTTTTATTCTTCTTCGTGCTTCCATCCATATTTTTATGGAGATCTCTAGAGATTCTATGTCGATATCAATACAATAACTTTGGCAGTTATTTTATTTTTCACGACAGATAGAGTATTCATTCATAATGCACCTTACATTCACATTCCAGTGTGAGCTGCGTCCTCATGTGCATTCATTTGCGATTCATTTATTCCGTCTTCCACGCATTTCCATTAATTTTAGCAACCTTCACAATTTTTGTTAAATTCAATTTTAGCCCCCGATAAACTGTTGTATAATTAAATATAGGCTGTGATTGGACATATATTATTATCAGCATCAGCCATAGAATCTCTATTTTTGTTGGAGAGTCCACCAGCCAGTTCTTTATAAAAAATAATTATATAAAACTAGTCAATTGTACAACCTCTGATTCTCAATCACGACATGGTAAAAAGAAAATCAAATTGCGTTTAAAAAAAAAAAGAAAAAGAAAATTTCACTAGTTGTTGAATGAACAGAAAAGAGATAGTTTAAGTGTTGACAAGTGATTTGAATTTCAGAGTTGTATTACAATCTTGACAAATAGCAAAATCAAGCCATGATCAAATATTACAACTGATATTTAATATATCCAAATTTTATAAATCGCTAAGGGCAATTTATTTATATATATTTATATATATACACGACCTTATTGATGTCAAGGACAATTTATATATATATATATGCATGACAGTACAAAAGTAATGAGCACGTGAATCGGTATGTTGTACTCGGTGAGATTGGCCCGATAGATTTTCTAAATCATATGCCCTTTTTCTTCATCGTTAAAGAACAACTGAAGAAAAAAAATACTGGAAGAATGAAGCCGTTGTATAAAAATCCTCTATTAAAACGATATTGTATGTCCTCGCATGTAGTATTTACAGTTATGATAAAATGCAATGATTGATTATTATGTTATTCACATATCTGTTTACATATTGTGCATCTTGATAATGGCTTGACTCTGATTTGTTTTAGCTTATGTACATTTAAATGTATTTATGTACAAAGATTCGCATCGACATTTGCGCGACACTTCAATCACTCAGCTCATTATTACTCATACATAGTACGCTTTATTTACAAGTGAACTCACTCTTTGACACACTTTCACACACTTTAAACTCTTTGAGCGTGTGTAAAGCTTCGTTTTACCACAGTGCATCGAAACTACTTGGACACATTACCCTCTTCCATACTATTATTGTCTTCTGGTCTCGCCACGTACAAACTGGGGTCTATCACCTTTGGGATAGGTTTAATTTCTGTTCCAAGCTCTTGTTCGATACGGTGTAGATTGAAGCGATCTTCATACGTGATTAGGTTAATTGCTATACCTAAGTGGCCAAATCTTCCAGATCGACCGATTCGATGCAGATATGTCTCTGCCATCTTCGGAAAGTCAAAGTTGATTACGACGTTCACAGCTTGAACATCAATACCACGAGTAAATAGATCACTGCTCACCTATAAAAAAGAATTTATATTTAATAAAAATTTTAATAAACAGTTAAATCACATATAAATACACTAGTACAATTTTTTCAATATGTATATCATTTGAATGACAGATAATGTAATTATTACGTATATAGTTAAAATGTAAATAAGATTTTGCAAAGTAAAAATACTTTTTTGATTAACTTACGAGATTTCGGCATAATCCTGCACGGAAATCATGGAATACGCGATTTCGGTGTGCCTGCGCCATTTTCGCGTGTATATAATAACAGCAATATCCAAGATCTGTTATTTTCTTAGCCAACAATTCGACACGTTGCGTTGAATTACAGAAGATTATGCTTTGCGTTATTTGCAACTATAAAATATATAAATTAATAAATACATTTACTTTGAATGCATGCATCAAATTAAAATTAAATTTAGTTTATTAGCACCTTGGAGAATAGCGTGTTAAGGCAGTGAACTTTTTGTCGTTCCTGTACAAAAGCGTAGTATTGTGTTACGCCTTTTAAAGTCAACTCTTCCATTAAATTAATCTCATATGGATCTCTCAAGTGTTTTTCCATAAATTGTTTCACAGTTAAAGGAAACGTTGCTGAATACAGCAGAATCTGACGTTCGTGTGGTAATCTGTAACGAAAATAATACAACTAATAAATATCAAGAAGTAATATTAGCAAAAAGCAGTATAAATGGTTATTAAGAGTATAAATGGTTTTCAATAACTGATAGTATTTTATTACGCGTATGACGTAAGTAAACATTTCTATATTAGCAAAATTTATCACATTTAATAGTACCCAGTGGAAAGTATGGTAATAATATAAATTAAAATTGTGAATGAAATAAATAGTAAAACTTTGGTAAATCTTTATGCGAGAGCCAATTAAAGTTAGTCACTGATTAGTCAGTTTGACGCACCAGAGAATGTGAATATGTTGCAACATGCCTCGATTCGATAAGATTTCAGGCATTTTAATTAAATATAAAATGCAGCATTACAAGTATGAGTGCATGAAACAAACATGTTATAATTGCTTCAACTTTAATTGTCTCTCATATATAAAAATATTAAATTTGAAATATTTTTCTGCATAATTCTTACAAGATTATCACAAATTCCTCATCCTAAAATTCCATAATTTTTTCCCTAATTTTCCAGAATAAAATTTCATAATTTTCCCTAATGATTTCAATAATATTTTGAATTTTTTTGTATTTTTGCCCCGATTTGGAAATCAAATATTTTATTGAGAGAGCAATTTAACATATCTATGTAAATTACTATTAGCGTTGCTGACACTGCTTGTATTTAATTGTTAAGTTGGTAGTATTCCAAAACTGCGTATGAAGTACGCATATTAAACTTCTTTAAAGCCAAGAATTTTCCAGAAAATTTTGTAAAATTCCCTGACTTTTCCCTGATTTTTCTGACCATTTCCGATTTCCCTGATTTTTCCCTGATTTCCAGTTTTGTGGCAACCCCCCCTGTCCAGTTATCCATCTATCATAAAAGGAGTGTGTGATTAAATAACGAAATTCTGTGTAAAATAAAATATCATATTTCTGTACAAATATACCTCGATATTACATGATCCAACATTCCTTTAAAGTCTTGTGACAGCAGTTTGTCTGCTTCATCCAAAACTAGAATTTTACAATGTTCCATATTTGCTACATTCTTTTCCATCAGATCAAGGATCCTTCCTGGCGTTGCGATTATCACTTGTACTGAAAATACAAATGTGTAAATTACGCGAGTTATACATCGGTAAATTAATTTAATGCAGATTATCGATAAATTATATACACTTTACTCTAGATATCTTACCTTTTTGATAAATCCTCATAATGTCGTCTCGTAAGTTGGTTCCTCCAGTAGTAACCATAACTTTTATATCCATGTGTTTTGCGAGCTCAATACAAATCTGTGATGTTTGTAGCGCTAATTCTCTTGTAGGCACAATTACCAGTGCTTGGATTACGTCTTTCCTTGGGTCAACCTGAAGCAGCAAATGACATTAAGCATACAATATTCAAAACAAATTTCTTTTCAAGTAAACATCTTTATCATATTTCTCTTTTGTCGATTTATCATACCTGTTCCAGCACTGGAATTGAATATGCTCCAGTTTTACCAGTTCCATTTTTCGCGCGTGCCAAGATATCCTTACCAGAAAGTGCAATGGGAATACTAGCTTCTTGGATCGGTGATGGCTTCTCCCATCCCTTCTCAAAAATTCCCATCAATAATTCACGTTTTAGGCAAAATTCTTCAAACTCATTACCACGTGTGTCGGTAACATCCTGTAATGTACATTTCAAAGTAAATTTCAATTTAAAAACTTAAAAGATTTCTCTATTTATAGAGAAGAATCTCTATCTATAGAGGTAATAATAAAATTAATTTCTAAGATTCATTTTTTATCTAAAAAATTTTAAAATAAAGTAAGAATAATCCAAATTTGAACGTAAAAATTTATTAATTTTTCCTTATTTAGTAATTTATTAATTTATCAACTTTTCTTTTTTTTTATCAACTTTCTTTTTTTTATCAACTGATACTTGTTTTAATTATTTTATCCTTTGGAATAAATTAAAAATAATTCAAATTTAAAAATATAAAAATTTATTAATTTTTTCTTACTTAGTAATTTTCTTATTCAATTTATCAACCTTTTTTGTATTAACTCACACTTGTTTTAATTCTTTTATCCTTTGGTGGAATCTTTAATTTCGCTTTCCAACCTACATCATCCATTTTATCTATTTCTGATTTGTTAGACAAACCAGAGTTTAACATATGATTAGAGTTCATATGCGTTTCGGTCATCATTTTGGAAATATTGTAGTATGTCTACTATCTTTTCCTGACAAAAAAAAGAAGAAGGAAGACATCATTATCTGTACACACACACACACACACACACACACACCACACACACACACCACACACACACACACACACACACACACTATCTAAAATTATCGCAATAATTTGTTTGTGTAATTTTTATGAAATTTAAAACATATATTCATCTATTATGCTTTTCTGTCAATTCATATTTTTCTGTTATAAAATATTGCACGCCTTATAAATAATATTAATTATACTATCAATTATATTATAATAATAATAGCTCTGATTTTATAAACATATTCAAAAGTATGTACCAAGATTTATAATAACGTCTGAATAGAAAGCCAGAAGGGGAACAAAACCAAACAAAATTGACCTACAGTGACTGTATGTCTTTAGGTACTGTGTTCGTTATGAATACATTCAAATATGCCAAGTGTTTTTGTGTGTTTGGATATAGAAGGCACAAGTATAAATACTTTGTAGATGAAACAGTTAACTGTGCTACAAAAAATTTGATTTCTCTTTCATTTGTAACTTCTAATTAGCACAAAATAATTTATTAAACAATTAAATGAAAATTGCATAGCTGTTTACATAATATATTAATCTATTTTAATCCCCTTAGGCCTGATTGCACCAACGTTACTTTGATTTTAAGCAAGGCTTAAAATTCTTTCTAT
>Ga0157363_1006616_pt1 | contig 10921 bp, 6 predicted proteins | sample AttsexASBM1_FD_111477 | JGI IMG/M metagenome (GOLD analysis project Ga0157363, IMG submission 111477) | Fungus gardens microbial communities from leaf cutter ant in Ribeirão Preto, State of São Paulo, Brazil - Atta sexdens ASBM1 | ecosystem: Host-associated > Fungi > Mycelium > Unclassified ...
TAATATTTTTCAAAATTAAAATAATATTTAGTAATTTCTATTTTAATAAATTAATTATATTTAATACAAAAATCTTATATATAAATTTTAAAAACTAATATTTTATTAAATATATTATTATTTCAAATATTATTAAAAATATACTTAATAATATATACTTGTTTTTTTTAAAAATTAACAATTTATTATATAAAATATAAAAATAAAATATAATATTATAAAATAAAGAAAAAATTATTTTATAAATATTTAGTTTTTTTATTAACTAAATAATTACTAAAAATTACTTTTTTTCTTTTATTACTATTTTGAATAATTAATATTTTTTTTACTCTAAATAAGTTAATTATGAAATTAAAACATATTTCTAATATAAAAATACTAATAAAAGTTAAAGAAATAAAAAGTTTTTTTTGTAAAACTTAAACTTCAAAAGTTTAAGAATAAATTATTAATGAATTAAAATAAGAACATATATATAATAAAAATGCAAAATAAAAGAAAAAAATAAAGTTAATTGATTTTTGCTCTTTATTATTAAATTATAGTAAAAAACAGTTTTTAATACTAAATTTTTAGGTCTGAAATAAATATTATCAATATAACTTAGTTGATTTTAAGAATTATCAAGAATAGTCTAGCAGACAATTTGTTAAGAAATTTGAACAAGTTATAAAAGGCTTTTAAAACCTTATAATAATAAGATCTTTTATGCTTTTATAAACAACTATATAAAACTTAGCTTGTTAAATCAACTTAAAACAAAAAAGCTATTACTTTCTATGCTTATTACTATTACAAATTCAAATGTTCCTATAACTTTTTCTTCTAGTAAAACAACTAGATCAAATAAAAAGAAGACTTCAAAGTTTACAATTATAAAAAAGTCTTATGTGTAATCCAGATTTCATTAAAAGTTCTTATCTTTTCAAGTCCAAGTTGTACATGAAAATCATTGAACTTCTGTACTTGAGTAAATTAAAAGTCATAACTCTTAATATTATTAAAGATATTTTAAAAGATTTACATCTTTTCAAAGATGTGATATTGGCTTTAAAATCTTGTATTATCAAAACATTACCCAAATTTGATAAAACAGTAGTATAAATAAACATTTGAGATTTTCAAAACAGTTCTTATAAGGAGTTTTTTAGTGTAAAAACTATTGAAAGTGAGAATATTCAACACTAAGTTGTTATTCTCATATTTCCAAGTATTTTAAGTTCTTAGAATAAAATAAAAGAACAATTTTTATATTGAATAATACAAAAAAACTTAATAAAGAGCTCTTTACAAAATAGTTTATTTTATATACTTTTATAAATGATTTGTACTAACTATTATATATTCTATTTTAAATAATTATATGTAAAATATAAAATTAACATGTAATATTTATGTTATATGATATTATTTGTTTTAAAATCTTCTACTTTGTTTTTTTAAGTTTTATGACCAATATCATAACCATACTATTAGATTGTAACTGATATAACAGTATAACCAATTACTTTTAATTCTAATCTTAGCTATTCTAAAAATAGAAAAATAAAGTAAAACTGAAAAATAAAATAAAGAAAAACTAAGTTTATTGTTTGTGAACTTAACAATATGTAAATATAAAAAGAATTAACTTTGTTATTTATTTTATAATATTACTCAAACTATTACACTTGATATATCTTACTTATATGAGAAAGTTATATAACTTCATCTTTAATAATTTTTATACTAAAGTATATTCAAATTTATATTTATACTACTAATAGTAACAATATAGCTTTTTACATTAAAATATCAATTAATAAAACTAAAAGTTTTATTACTACTCTAAATGTTTTATATATATTTACCTAAACAATAAATATATTTAATTTAAGTAAAACTTTGATAACATATAACTTGAAAACAAGTATAACATTGTTGAAGATTTAGTTTTACTTGATAATTACTTTGATATTATTAAATAAAAAGTATAAAAAATAATATAAAATATTTATTATTTTCAAATAAAATTTTAATTGAGAAAGATAAGAAATATCAATATTTATAATATCAATATATTTAATATTTTTGATGTAATTCTTAATTAATTAAAAATTAGAAAAAAATATAATTTTATAAGTAACAATTATGATATTTAATTACTTAAATTAGATAAAATTAACCAAAACATTAGATTTGGTATTTTTTAAAGTTCTGTTAATATTAAAAACATATTAAAAACTTTCTTTTATAAAATTAATAATATTTTTTCTATTCATTAAAATGATAACTTGTTTTTAATTAGTTTTCTTTATACTAAAAGTGTAAAATATGTTTTTTATTTTAATGACTTTTTTTATATAAAAAGTAGAATTTGTATATACAATTTAAAAATAAGCTTAATATAATAAGGGTTTTTGAAATATTTAGAAATTTAATTAACTTCTTTTTAAAACTTAATAAAAATAAGAAAAAAAATCCTTTTAATATTTGTTAAAACTAATTTGTTCTTGTTTGATTTGTTATCACTAGTAATAAATATTACTTTAAGAGTAAATTTTATTAAGATTTTCTATCTTAAAATATAAGAATTCTTATTAATAAGTTTTAATTTAACTAATAAACTAAAAAAATGAAGTTTTAGATTATCTTACTAATATTCTTAAAATTCTAAATATTATTAGATTGTTTTAAATTAATTTGTTTATTGCTAATGTACTTAGCAATAATATTTTTAGTATTGAAAGTTAGTAAAATAAAAACTTTTATCTCATAATTTGAGTTCAGTAGGAGTATTGGGATTAGAAATTATAAAATAACTTTTTATATTATTATAGTTGTTGACATTTCTACTAATAAAATTATTAATGTCTATTCTTATATTAGATAGTAGATTTAAGCATAAATATAAATTTGTAATAGCTAAAGTAAAAAGTAATTTATTTTTAATATTTTTTAAAAATGTTACTATATAAAATAGCAATATAAAAGAGAGAAAGCAGGTTTTTCTTCATCGCTTCTTTTCTTTTACTACCATCTTGTATAGTAGCATTTATTGGAAATACAGCAAATAAATTCAATTCTTCTTCAACTTTCAACTCTACAATTACATTTCATAACCAACAAACTACTTTACCAACCATGTACTCTTTTAACAATACAGAGATGGATAAATCCACAGAAACAAATCCTGTGAACAATAACAAAACAAGAGGAAAATCCCCTCATATCGAAAAAAATCTATCAAGGAACATATCTATATCCTCCATAATCTACTATGAATGTTGTAGACTCAAAACCTTAGAGTTGGTAATAAGGCTAAACCTTATACCAGATTAATATAAGAGAACACGATAAGGAGCTCCTATTAATATCTACCACTATATATATTATTCTGTCCTGGTCTGTGTTACAACATTATATTACTGACTCTAAAGTCCATGCTCTGTCCTCATGTCTTATTACTTATCCATATGTGTTTTCTATAAGACTACTATGCTTCCTACATGTGCCTTGACATTATACCTTTAATTTCCGCTGTACATGTACACACCATGTGTACACTATGAGGAACCCATGTCCCTTGACATCACTCCTAACCCTAATTCCTTCTAGACTCTTCCCGATCCTTCTAGACCATTCTAGACTCTACCACATGACTTCCAGGTCACGTGTTCTTCCTTCGTTGTAGACTAATAGAATACTACTACAATATCTTTACTCTGTCCACATCCTTGTGCTATAACAATGAAAGAGTTACAATGAATAACAGTATGGATATTAACTCTGATCCGCCTATAAAATCTCTTGTTTTGTCCTATGAGACAGAGTAGGAGAAAGAACTTCATCTTAGAAAGGTGACTGAGACTACTAGCAACATGAGGTCCTAAGGTAGTAACAATGAGGCCTACTCCATTCAGACTAATTATGTTGGCCATGTTTTCCAAACTGAAAATTGCAGTGAAGTTCCTTGTGATGATGATGATAACATTATCAATATTCAAATTCCCTATGATTCTAATGTTCCTACAGAATCTGAATTATGGAGTAGAAATTTCCATTCTATCTCTTTATATGGCTCAATCAAACATATTGCCTCAGATACAAAAAATATCAAAGACTCCCTTAACTTCATGGTGAAATACATTGCTAATAAAAAGGTCAATCCAAAAATAGCCAATGATTTAAAGGATTTTGATGGCACCCAGAATTGCTCCCTTTTCAGCTTAGAAAACCAATAAAAGCATTCCTAAACTAATACTAGTATCAATTGATAAGGTTTCTTCACCCCTTCCTCTTTCAGTTAAAATGGCCAAAGAAGTCAACATTATCTTGAAATATTTCCAAAATAAGAAATATTCAAACAATAACAAAAACAAAGAAGATCTGAAAACCACCAAATCTTACACTCAGGTCTCTAAAACCCCTGCAAACACGGCCGAAGTCCTTATAATCAAGAAAGCGTTCCCTGCTTTTAACATAGAAAAAATTGATTAAGTCAACAATATTGTCAAAGGAATTGTAAAGTTGAAGCCCAAGATTCAAATGACTACTAAAGAGTCTTCTAGAAAACAAGTTATTATCCCTATGAGCAAGGATAACATTGATTCATTCATGAAAAACTCCTCTCTTTATGTAGCGAATATCAACAGACAATTTCATAATGTTAAGTCTGAAATCCTCGTTGATTATATCTGAGCTGAACCATTGGGTATCACTATTGTCACCAACAAAGTCTCTCAACAATCCGACTTAATGATAATCGACCAATATATAAAAAATTCCAATGACGTAAATGTACTCCAAGTAGACGAACCATGTCTTCCAAAATCCAAATCATATCTCAAAATAATAAGTATCCCATACTACCCATATCACAACTCCCAAGAACGTCTCACATTGAACGACATTGAATTGGTTCTCAAACAGAATCAAATTTTCAACAATATTTTGTTAGCATCCAAACCTAGAGTCATCAAGGTGTCACCTAAGTCCAACATGTCCATCGTATGGATCAATATCTGGGATGTACAAAGTGGAAGCAACACCAAGATGCTCATCAACAGATGCTTTAATGTTGGCAAATACATTGCAATAATCTGAGGAGCGAATATGAACCCAGGGGTTCTCCAGTGCAAGAACTGTTGGAAATGGGGACATGTGACTTTTTTGTGCCGAATCCAGAGTTCGAAATGCATCAAATACAATGGCCCTTACAAGTCGGAGAATCACAGAGAATTTGGATGGTGTTGCAAGCTAAATAACAAAATCAACTCTCCAAGATTAGAAATAAAAAAAGGCAAACCTTGCCTGCATTTGTTCAAATGTTTAAATTGTTGCGGGGATCATCAAGCGGATTCCAACGTGTGTCCATTTTGGTGACACAGGTTCAACAGAGAGTGGCAGATAAAGAAATATTCAGAGATCTATGAAAACAGATCCAAATCCATCTGTTCTGAAGCAAATGTTGCAATATAACAATGATTTTGAAATCTCTCAAAATTCTCTCGCAAAATGTCTGCAAAAACTCACTTATTGTCTATTCTCTCCTTAAGACACAAACTCACTACGACATCATATTAATCCAAGAACCCCTATGGTCGGAAATTCAAAAGGTTCCTAATTCATCTGATAGCAAAGGGAATCCTCTAATTGGTACTATTCATCACCCCAACTGGATTATGTTTGGCAGATTCCCTCTGGACAGTAATGACTCGTTTAGAGTTATATCTTATGTAAACATTTGCCTTTTGCCTCTTTGTTTCTTACTTTGCAAAGACGTTATTAATCATAGAGACATTAACCTAATTTCTTTCTTCAATGACAATATGTGTTTTTTCATCTTAAACATATACTCTGACTCTTCTCACTCAGCCTTAAAGTATCTGAAGGATACTGAGGCAAATATTGGAAATGTTTTACTCATGACTGGCAATTTTAACATTAGAGATTGTTTATGGAACCTTTCTTTTCCTCACCATTCTTCTATTAGCAATGATTTAATTATTATAGCTGACTTGTTTAATCTTTCTTTGTCCAACTGGACTAACACTTGTTCCACTAGATATTCAAACATGTTTGGTAATGCAAACTCTGTCCTAGACCTAATGTTTCTTCGTAGTGGCTTCTCTAAACTTGACAGTCATCGTATCCATCCTGAAAGTTGATTATCTTCAGATCATGTCCCCCTCTCTGTTGAAATTCCTATTATTGAAGAAGTCATTCAATCTTTAAAATTCACGATTCTCCCAAAGAGCAATCAGAAGAAAGTCTTTATTGAAGAAGTGATTTTGAACTTCAAAACTCTGAACATCAATAACATTGATGACTCTAACAAATTGGATTATGTTGTTAATTGGTTAGGACTAATCATCAATTAAGCATGGAAGAATAACACCAAGAAATCAAGATTTTCCAAGCATTTTAAATAATGGTGGTTGGACAAGTGTAGTTGAGCCTTTCTAGATTACAGAAACTCAAGATCTCTAGAAAACTGGAAGAATTTTAAGAAAGTTGTCAAGAACATCAAAAAATTGTATTTTGATGAAAAAAATCCAAGAAATTGCCAATAAAAGAAAAGGTCCTTAGGAATTAACTAATTGGATTAATAAGCGAACAATCAAACACAATGGTCAACTGTGTTTATCCCCAGAAAGTTTATGGGACGCACTTCACAGTACATTCAATACAGCTCAAAATCGTCATACCAACATCGGAATCCTCAACAAAATTGACCACAAACCTGTTTCGTAATAGGCTCCATTTTCAAAAGAGGAATTCAAACAAGCAATCATCAAATGCAACGATTCTTCGGCTCCAGAACCAGACAAACTCTCTTGGCGATATCTAAAGATTATCATCAAACAAGACAAGTGTTTAACCAACATCATCAACGTTACTAATGTGTGTATCAATTTAGGACATTAGCCAAACTATTTCAAGTGTTCATCCACGATAATCATCCCAAAGCCCAACAAAGCATTTTATAATCAAGTAAAAATGTTCCGCCCCATTGTCCTATTAAATACGCTAGGCAAACTAATCAAAAAAGTCATCACTGAAAGAATTCAGTTCACGGTCATAAACAACAACTTTATCTACCAAAGCCAACTAGGCAGATTGAAATTCAAATCGACTGCAGATGCAGGAGTCGCTTTAACTCATATTGTGAGATCCGGATGGACTAAAGGCAAAACTACAAGCACCCTTGCCTTTGATATATTGCAATTCTTCCTGTCTTTGAATTACTACCTACTCATGTCCATCCTCAATAAGGCGGATCTAGAACCCAAAGTAGCAACTTTCTTTGCGAATTATCTTGTCCAAAGAAAAACAAATTACGTCTTAAATAACTTGCAATTCCCAGAATTCGAAGTCAACGTATTTAACCCCATTTTTACATATTCTCAAAAAACACCTTAAAAACTTAAATATTCCCATTTCCATGCTCTCTTTTGTAGATGATGGACTAATTATTGCTCAGAACAGATCTATTTTTTCTTTGAACTCTTAGCTCTTTTGTAGTTACAATATCCTTTTGAATCTTCTCACAGACTTCGGTTTAGTCATAGAATATGGAAAAACTGAAGTATTTCATTTTAACAGATTGCATAGAGTATTTAACCCTTCTCCTCTTGACCTATCACCACTAGGCAGTCCTATACTTTGTCCTAAAGATTCTTGGAAATACCTAAGATTCTTCTTTGACCGAAAACTAACCTTTCATCAATATATTAACTTCTACTCAAATAAGGCGATGTCTACAGTCAAATACATGAAATTATTAGGAAATTTATCTCATGGAATATCTTCCATCCAAAATCGACAATTGTATAGATGTTGTGTTCTTCCCATAATGGTATATGGTTTCCAGCTCTAGTTCTACAACAAGGCTCCTTTGTTGTACCATATGAAGATGTTGAACAAAATGCAAAGAAGAGCCGCAATCTGGATTCTAGAGACTTTTAAGACGTCTTCTTCTGAAGGAATTGAAGCTATAGCAGGTATTATCCCTATCAAATCTCATCTACAGAAACTCACTAATTGTTCTCTCATCTGACCTTTCAAACTTCTAGAGAATCACATCATCAGAACTTTAATGGATGATTCTCCACATTGCAACAATTCTTCTAACCCTCACGCTGTTGGCTCCTTTACAAATCGACAAAGAAACATCATGAAAGGTCAAATTATACAGCATTTTTTCTTCTTTTGCTCCTCTTCACAAGGAGTTCACTCTTGGACATCATATATCAAACAATTTTTCTGATTGTTTTTCTTTTAATTTAGTCAATAAAAAAGAAAAAGACAATATTTGTGTTCAAGAACTCAATGATTTGGTCCTCCAGAACTCTCTCTCTTCAACAGTTCTCGTTGTAACTGATGCCAGTATCAAAAACAACATTGCTACATCAGTTGCACATGTATATCAAACCAACTCCCCCCTTATCAAAACAGTCCATCACGCTGTGTTTGTTATAAGCTCGGAGGTAGAACTCTTCACCATGAGATATGGAATCAACCAAGCCTATAATAAGGACAACATTTCAAAAATAATCGTCATCACCAATTCCATCCATGCAGTGAAACTCATCTTCAACAGTTCATCACATCCATTTCAGTCTTATCTGGTGGCCATCCTCAGCGAATTACGACTATTTTTCAACAAAAGTCAGGACAATTCTATTGAATTTTGGGAATGTCCAAGTTGTCTTAAATAGAGGTTTCACAAGGATATTAACAAAGATTTTAAATCATTCAACTCAACTCCCATCTTTTCTTGCAAAATATCTTGGGATTACTACAGGAAAACTGATAGTGACAACACTATCAAACAATAGAAGATGCATTTCCAAGCTTCTGATGGAAAAGGAAATAATTTCATGAACTTACTTGATGACAACTTCAATATTATAGAACCATTATACATCAAGGGAGGACTGTGGCTTCAAGCTTTTAGCCATTCAAATTCTCTTTGCATCTGAGCTACTCAAGCCATTACCAATTACATGCCAATTAAAGAATACCATCTAAGGTTTTTTTCAAACAAAGATTTCAAGTGCCTATGCAACAACTACTATATTGAGACTAGAAAGCATATTCTTCATAAGTACCAAAGATTTAATGGGTACTGGAACCCTAGAAGAGATTTGTTAAACTACTTTATCATGTTCTTAATTCACAATCCTAAAGCCTTTGTTTTAGACTATTCTTGTATCTAGCTGTTCTTTTCTTTTCTTTTTTTTTGTCTTGTACTTTCATGTTAGTTTGCTGTGCATGTAAGTAACGACGTAATTACTACTATGGTCTGTCTTCGTATGCTATATAATAAATTGCTGATTTTAAAAAAAAAAAAAAAGAGAAAGAATGTTTATTTATATTATATTATATGGCTACAGTTATATATATATATATATTTATTAAATAAATAAATAAATAAGAATTTAAGTATATTATAACAAGTAATTTACTAAGAAATATAAGTTTATTTATGATAGTAATATAAATAACTACTAATTATAAATTTTTTAATATAATATAATTTTTATTATAATAATTATTAGTATAATATTTAACTAATAAATATATATAAGTATATATTACAATTTAAAAACTTTAGAATAAATTAATAAAAAAACTTAATAAAATTCTAAATATAAACTAGCTTATATATATATATTTATAAGACTAATATATATTATATAATATTTATCACTTTTTTCTTTTTTATAATTATTTTATATAGTAATACTTAATAGAGAAATTATAAATAAAAATCTTTTAGTTACTTTTTTAGCTGTCTTATCTTAAAAATATCAACAATGATATAGAAAACATCAATATGGATTTCTTTAGAAGAAGGTTTAATAATTTTAATATAAATTTTTCTAGAAAGTCATTTATTGTCAAAGATAAAAGTAGTAAACTTAATTTATTTTTATTTTCTCTTGGATTTAATTTTCATTTTTCTATTCTTAAAACTTAAAGTTAGAGTTAAAGTGATAAGATAAGTTATAAAATATATAAAAGAATGTAAAAAGTTTTGAAAGAATGATATTATCTAATGTGTATAATATATATTGACTTTAAAGTGAATACATAACTATTTAAGATAGACTAGAAGTAGTTAGCACAGATCATGAGGTTTTAGTATATAAAATAGACAATTCTTTATAAAGTTCTTTCTTTTGATTAGTTTTAAGATTTTAAGTTTGTAAAATCTATTATGTCTAAAGTTTCAACTGATATATATACCACTCATATAAAAATTTAAAGTGAGGATCTAAATTAGGCTAACTAAACTAACACAGAAATCTTTTATACTCAAACAAAAAAAGAAAGTAATAATTAAGTTTTAACAAAATTAAATTTCAATGATTCTACTATATGTATAAATCTTATTGATATCTTATTCTCTAATTAAAATATAAATAATCTTTCTCTGTCTTTATTATTATATAAAGAACTCTAATCAGCCAATAATAATTTATAGAATAGTCAAACTCAACTTATTTTTTTTCAGAAAATTAAGTACTTAAAATATGAATATTATGAATATTAAGATATCTTTGGAAATAATTTTTAATTTTATTACTAATTAGCATATCAAAAATAACAAAGATGATAATATTTCTTATTTAGAGAGATTTAATAGGGGGAGAGATGGTATAGTGGAAGAAACCTCTGTCTATGTGTATTATACCTACTTCAAACTTACTTGAGGTTATAGGTTCAATTCTTTAATAGTCCTTTGTGTTGGGTAACTGCATAAAAAGGTTAGGGTATTGATATTCTATATATAATTCCTCCTGTATGCATGGACATGCTCTGTGTAATAAATTGTTGACTTAAAAAAAAAAAAAAAAAAAAAAATAAAAAAAAAAAAAAAAAAAAAAAAAAAAAAAAAAAAAAAAAAAAAAAAAAAAAAATTAATATA
>Ga0157363_1006617_pt1 | contig 10921 bp, 5 predicted proteins | sample AttsexASBM1_FD_111477 | JGI IMG/M metagenome (GOLD analysis project Ga0157363, IMG submission 111477) | Fungus gardens microbial communities from leaf cutter ant in Ribeirão Preto, State of São Paulo, Brazil - Atta sexdens ASBM1 | ecosystem: Host-associated > Fungi > Mycelium > Unclassified ...
ATATATATATACATATATATATATATATATATATATATATATATACAAATCAAAATTAAGTATAATATATATTATCACGCTTTTTATATGAAACAAACGATTAGATAATTCTCTATATCCGCTAAAGTTTCAAAATTGAAATTAATTGAAATTTAATTAATTTTTTAAAATTATATCTTATTCTGTGATGTAAAATGGAAATAATTAGAAGTCGAGAGGGCAAGCGAGAGAAAATCTCCCCGGCAACAAAAGCTCCAGCATCCGGCGCGGAGCTGCTCGACGGAACTCGGCCAATGACGCCGCTTGGCAACGATGGCGGGACGAGGCATCACACGTGATTCGTCAGTGACGCGCGTGGCATCGATCGGTGGGGGAAGCAGAGACAGACTGTGAGAACAGATTTTACGAACGCGCGACGTTCAATGGTCGGTAGTCGGTAGGACGTTGAAGCGTGTGGGTAAGTCAGAGGGAGAACGCTGGCAAGCGGGTGTGTGCGCATCTTTTCTGCGCGCACCCCCAAGCGCCACTTAGTAAAAATTGGTCGAGGGTGCCTATACCATGCATATGGTGTCGAGAGAGCGAAGTGTACGTTTGATCGTCTAAATCGTGCGAAGCGTTGTCAAAATCGTGAATTTCTTCGCGAGAAAATCGACCATGGTGAAAGAATCAGAACGAGCTGATCTCTTCTTTATGAAGTGCCTTTTGTTGTGAATATTGGAGACTTTCTCTCATGCACTCGCGTTCATCGTTGCTGTTGGAAGCGGCAAAAGGGTGAGTAGCTGAGAAGAAGGGGAAAGGAAAGTAGCGCCAGGCGGACATGAGGCGCGCGCGTTTCCCGCGCGGTGCACGTGAGTACAGTGCGAAGTGAGGCGAGTGACGCGAACGGGGAAACGTCAAGTGCCGCGCGACGGAATCGCATTCATCGTACTTCACAACGTATATCGGTACACACGTCGACGCGATTTCGGAAAAACGGCGACTATCGCGGAATGATATTCGTGCGATTCGATCTGATGAAGGATCTTCGAGGGAAACGATGATGCATTACGAGGACGCACTCTTCCCCTTATCCCGCGCGGCGTAAACAGATCCGCGAGTGTTTTGATAATCTGAAAATTTAAAACAGTTCTCTTTCGTGTGTCGTTAAATATGTGCCAGTCGTTGTTTGTCTGTTGATTTATCAGTGATTTATTTATCGCGTTAAAGTATATCGTTTCATACAATCGAGATTTAATGAAGATTAATGTGTTAGACCTTAAAAGAGTCAAATACGTGTTTATATACCTGTTTCGTTGGACATTAGCAGATTATCTTATCTTTACGGTAAACAGAAGACGAAAATGAAGTGATCTATTTAGAAAAGATCACCGAAGTTAATAGACCGGGATAATAGCTGTTTATTTGCTGGCAGATTCGTACAAATAAAGTTTAAATGTAATATAATGTATTCTCTAAATTTTTTTGGGAGTAGTATCTCATTCTCAAAAATGAAAATTGAGCTAATTTTGACAAAGAGTGACTTATAGTTTTCAATCTTTGAGAGTAAGATTTTACTCTAAAAATTTTACAAGGTAATGTTATGTAATATAATGTTTGTTTAATTTACAGAAGCCTACAATTTTGTTATTCGATGACGGTTCGAATACTGTTCAACATGTCGCTTTGAATACACCGTTCACGTGACATCCAGTAAAAGGCGAGATAGTCCATACCGGAAGTCTAAGCGTCCAAATTTGTCAGAAGTTTTTAAAGTCAATCAAATGAACGACGTCCTGAGCATGATGGAGGATGTCGACAGCATGCACGTCGTCAAGACACCATGCATCTCCATCAACAGCATCTCCCATGACAGTGCCGACAGCGGTTATCTGTCTATTGTAACGCCTCAGACCAGCAGCTGTACCCCGAAGATAACTGGTTATCGAACGCGTTCGTCTACCGGCGCATTGTTCTCCACCAAGAAGCATAGATATCGCCCGGATCCCTTCTTGTGTAAGAGGCATCGTACCAAATTCAATTATCGTCTCCGAGACGGTAACACCTCCGAGTTCCACAATACTCTGGATTATCTCGTATCTGAGAATCCTGTCGAGCATGACTCGGTACTGGAATCGTCGTGCATGCATGATAACCAGAGCCTGGTGCATTCTACCCCAAGCTGTGCCAATAATGAATTCGACAGGCTGCTCAGGAACAGGAGAATCACGGTGCCTGTCACTCCCACCATGGATTTCCAAATTTTTTCGCCACCTCTATCACCGGCGGTACCTTCTTCATCTGACGTAGCCTCGGAGCCCATCCTGGAGGATGCGGAAATGAAGCTAGTCTGTACGCCGCATAGTAAATCGCAACAGGTCAGGACGCCACCGAAACTCAAAGTTTTGATCCCGCGAGTTGTGATTTCACCGATTCATACGAGAAATAACCCCATCATAACGTCAGCGGATAATCGTAAGTTGCGCGAATTGCGTATCACGGATTTGGCTGCCTCATCTGAGATTAAGCCCAAGAAACTGGACTTCAGCCATCGCGGTCTATGTGCGTCGCTGCGGAATAGCCGAAGATTTACTTTTGACTATACGGGAAGAGAGAAGGTGGATTTCCTATCTCTTCTTGGAGAAGAGAGCAACCATTTGAATCTAGTGTCGAAAATTTTATCTTTTCTCACGCCTCAAGATTTGTGCTCGATCAGTATGGTGTCTAGAGTGTGGAGGAAGATCTGCAAAAGTGATTCGTGTGCCAATAAGCGAAAAATGAGTTTTATCATGCGTAAGAACACCATCAAGGAGAACTTGTGGCTTTTGGCAATGGCGAAGAAGGCGAAGCACGAAGAGGATATACAGACGAGTCCTAAGAGTAGACATTACGTTCGGAAAGGATACTTGCTGGATGTACAGAATTTGCTGCAAGTTCCAGCACAGCCAAATAGTCCACCTGTATCACCGAGCAAAATTAAATTTCATTCCTTCGTTAAGGTAAATCAATTAATTTTTTATGCCGTATACTTATATTATAATGAAATGAGATAAATCATGATTAATTTTTTTACTGTAATACTTTATATCCAAGTTCATATCTTAACACCCCGAAGCTGATGGTAGGTTTTATCTGTTGGATCCACTCAATTATAATGTAAATTTCTTTGTCACAAATGTCTAATGATTCAATTTCTTTAGATTTGCAAATTGGATTACTTTTTTTTACATGAGTTATATTTTATAATAGTTTGGTTCTTTGAAATTAATTGGTGCCTTTAACCCTCTGCAATCATATACTCTCTTAGTTCAGTTCAAGTTTTTTATTGTTCTAGATTTTCAAAAAATGTAAAAATATTCAGTTACTTTTCAACATTTCTATTACAAGTAGTTTTTTAACAAGAATTTTAGGAGAGAGAAAATCAGAAAATTTGAGAATAAAATTTTGCTTGTACTAAAAATTACGTAGATGTAGGATTAATATAATAAAAATTATATAGGGATCTTACAAATCAGTAAGCGTCTGTCTTACAGAAGTTAACGTTAGCTTCGGGGGTTTAATAAAAATGTTATTTTATCAAAAAATTATATAGCGATTCATGTATATTCGAATATCTATGTATATATTTGAATATTAAAAATTACGATGTTAACTTTGAAGGAATCAAATGATCGAAATTTATCAGTAAAAACGCATTCGTGAGAAAACTCACGGCAAAGTCAACGACTGATGCGAAATGTCGGAGCTTTCGAAGAATTTGCGTACGCTACATTTCTCAGGGTTCTCGTATTTGACACCCGCAAGAGTCTGTAATAATGCATGTTGCATTTCGCTGAGAATCGTGTTCATCTCGTTTATCTCAACAGTCGGATAATTCGGTATGTCGATACAACAAGACACGGGCATTTCTTTGATGCGATACTTATATAGCTTTTACCCTAATTGAATAATGATAATCTACAATAGCCCATAATATGCGAAGAGAAAAATGATTATATTTTGTTGAGAATCACATTCAGCCAATTTTGACAGCATTACGTTAGTAGTTTTTGATCTAGGTATAATATCGAAAATATATTAATTTATTTGCCAATTTGAATGCGATTATCTCCTATTTATTGAAAGTGAACACAGCACTTTTGACATTTATATTTTGAGATATTAACATATTTACCCTTACTCTTTTATCCACACATAGCTTTTTGCTGAAGCAGAGAAAATAATGAATAATAAATTATATTGACTGTCGCAACTAAATATCGCGCATTGCCTGCTTGATTTTGCATTGCTATATACGATGCATTCAAAATCAAGCAGGCAATGCGTGATATTTAGTTGCGGCAGCCAATACAATTTATTATTCATTATTTTGTAAATATTATTCATTATTTTCATAATATGTGCATATAATTATAATCGATCTCTCCACACATAGTCGAGCGTTCTGTTAAAGTCTGTTACACTGCTAAAAGCAGCATCGTGATCTAAATGTGGCCTCAGGATAAGATGATAGACAAAGTCGGTCGATTGTTGAGTCGTTTATAAAAATCAGTTAAAATTGTTATGTGCGCTACACATTGACGAGGACTTTCCATAAACGACTATAAGTCAACAATAGATATAATGAGCTTGAAACCGTAAAAAGTCAACTAATTATATAGTTGATTATTCTTCTCATATTTGACTGTGATTGGCCAATATCTTAAAGCTTAAAGCTTACACCTGTTATGTTTCAAGACTAAACTACAGTCGACTAACACTTTGTTTATTGTGTGCTTTTGCCCTTGCACATTGCGTCAGGCATGTCGAAACCTATAATTAAGGATGCTGGCTCGTTTCTCTTCGTTCGTAGATTGTTCTTCGTCGTTTTGGCGCTCGTAATTCTCGCGAGAACAGAAACACGACGGCTAATTACCAGCCGGCGATAATCGATAGCCCGGTAGTCTCAAGATTTCTTCGACTAAATTGGCATTCGCATAGTTCGCGCGCACAAAATCGAATCGCGGTTGGGTAATTGTTTCGATTGTGAGATCATTACTTTGACGTTGATTTATTGTCGTTTTGGCTTTGAGCCGCCGCGAAGGATAATTGCTTCGTGGGTCGTTAAGGTTTGAGATAAGCGAGACCCGTCGACGGTGTGCAAAATTTGACGGATGTTTCTCAATGATGAGATTCTGCGTGTTTTGCATAATTTTATCTCGTACATAGCAATTGAAACCCATCTCACGGTATTCGTAGTTACGTGTCAGTGCAATCAGAAATTGTTGCATTTAATTAGTCATGTATTTTATATAATTCAGAATTGAGAGGTAACGTACGCTTGTAACATTGTTATTATTAGATATAATTATTTTCTTTTTTTTTGTAACAAGGATTTTTTTTTTTAATAACGAGGTTATATTTATAATTTTAATGGTAATGCAGTTAGATTTTTGAGTAACGATAGCGAATAGATATTACTTTCATCATTAATTTCTATACATAAGACATATATATGTATTACATATAAGTGTGTTTTTTTACTATATAGCAATTAATCATAGCCAGTATAGATCTCGTGTTGAATTAATCAATTTACAACATAGATAATTGGATGCCATTTTAAAAAAAAAGGTTATATAAAAATGTAATTTATTTATTTTTTTTATGTAATTGTGCTAATTAACAAACTAAATAACACAATATCCAGTTCTTAAATTTAATATAACAATAAAAAATTCCTTTTCTAAACAAATCGTGAAACAAATATATCAATTTATTTTTTATGATATATACGCATTAATATATTGAAAAAATCATAAAATAGGTTACCAGAGTATATAAACATTTATTTCATATTCTAGATATTTCCAAATTCAAGAATTTTCTCATAAAACATGAATGATTCTCCAAGGAATTACGACATGCGCTCTAACTTTATGTAACGTTTATGAATATTTTACGGTATATTGTGTCATTTCCGCACAAATAGCTTCTATTACATTGCCGCGGTTCCGTTGGACATCCATAAACTTGAACGCGAACTTCGAGCAAAGCGGTGAAGTAAACGCGATGATTTACTCGCGGAAATCAGTCAGACGACGGCGTGAAGAATCTGTGACAGTGATGTACGTGCTTTCTCGTTCTCGTCGTCGACGGGGGCTACCTGCCATTCCCCGACACTACACTCTCTTTCTTTCTCTTGTCGAACGAGCGACGCATTCCTCCTCGCGTTAGATTGTAATAGCGAATGCAAGTGGCATACCTCAAGCTCCTTTGTTGCCCGCGTGAAACGATAGCGAGGCATGTGTTCGCGCTTGTGTCAAAGCCAATGCCGACTGCATTCGTTGCTATTCTTTATCACCGTGAAATACATGATAACGATGAAACGCGCATTGTCACATGCATATTGCATTTAACTCGAGATAATAGATTGCGAAAGCTCGTTACCGAACAAATATTAAGATGAATGTATATCTTTTAAAATAATCACCTTAAAACATCATTATAAATATAAGAGTTTAAATCATCAAAAAATTAGGTTCCAAAATTTCATCAATGAACTATCGTTAAAAGTGATATGCATCATCGGATTTTGCATTTGAAATCTTTCTCTTTAATGTTAAATTGTAAATGGCTGAAACCATAAATGATTTTTTATTTTATTTTTCTGGCTCACTATTAGTTAAGTAATATGTCACTATTAGTTAAGTAATATGTCATCAAAGAAAAAATCGATCAATGATTGAGTTTTTAAGAAATCGCGTCGGAAGATGATAAAAAGAAATGGCAATTTAAAAGGTATAGTTGGATCATAAATAAATTCGGATCGCGACGTGTTGCAAAGAAAAATCGACGTTAACGTCGCAAACGAATAAGCAATGTTGTGTTTTAATGCTCTCTACCAAAATCGAGTCTGGCAGATAATATATCAGAGCGAGGTCTCCGTCTTGTGCACATCCAGAGAGAGCCGCACCAGCGCTCGTTTCTTCTTGGATCGCGAATCGGCCTGCGGCAAAAACCGGCCACAGAGAGAACAATGCGAATATATTGTGGTACCTGACACACTAAAACAAAGGGCGGGCAGAGCCCTTTAGTCTTTTACGACAATTGTACGAGAATGCCAAACCACAAGCGTGCAGTGCGAATAAAAAAAAAAGAGAGAAAGAGACGTCTGAACCGCAAAGCTTAAAGAATTATTCTGCTATGCAGAAAGAAAAATATTAACTATCACTTGCATACAGTGCCGTTAAATTTGGAATTTTATATAGAATGCTATATATAGATTATATTTTAATCGGCTAATCTTTTGTTTCATTTAAATGTCGTGTCTTTAAATTGCAAATTTTTTTTTAAATAATACGATGAATTTTTTTAAAGAAAATGTATTGTAATATTAGGTTTCCAGTAAATTTGCGAGTAAGGAAATCTGAACTCGATTTTATTTTATCGATCCCTCACGTTTCTCTGATGACTGACGCTCTTAGCTTCTCAGATAGCCTTGCGGGATGCCGTAGAAAGTTCTTGGTGAAATACAGTACGATCGTTCATGAGAATGAATGTGCGAACATCTCTCCCTTGATCGTTTCTGTCAGCGATGCATTACTACATGTAACGTATGCACGCATGACTAAAACCATGGTAAAGTCAGCAGTTACTCATTCAATCTCGTTAAAACAAAAACATTTATCTTTGGAAATTTAAATACTTTCTTTTAATTTATATTTAATGAATGCTATGAATTATAAACGTCACTCTTTATTTTTAATCAAAAATATTCTATATTGTAAAAATATAATATAGATTTAAGGGGGCTACTCAGCGTGGTAAAAGGTGCGCACTACATTTATATAATAAGTGTATTATTAATAGTATAACGTGTATTAAAAGATGTTAGTTTGAACGTTTCGCTTTTAGCCATCTTCAACAAATACATAAATAATATATTAACAAAAAATATATTAACAAAGAATATCTTCTATCAGTCGGAAAGTGAGAAAAGCACAAACATTGTACAAAGAAGTTGCTTGTCTTCTTGGTTAACAAGTGATTAGCGTTTTCAATTGTTGTTAATACTCTATATTTTTTTAAAAGTATCTGAAATTGAGTTGTCGAAATTTTTAACCCTCTTGGGCAAAAAGATAACTCTGTGTTTCCGATTTTATAATAATATGTTCGTTTTTTTATCATAATTGTGGAAATTAATTTCACGACAAACCGGACGAAAATATTCCTGTAAAGAGGAAGGAAGAAATTGTTCCTTATAATTAGCAACGGCTGTGTGGAGTCCGTTGAGTGGCCGTCTAACGTTGTCAGGCGCAGGTCTGGGGTGCGGGTGTTTCCTGTGAAAAGGAAGACTCCTTATGCAGTCCCTTTTTCCGGTGGGTGCCTTGACAATTTCACAGGGGACGCACTAGAATCCGGTCGAGCGAGTTTTTCGTCTCGAATTTAGAAAAAGACGAATTTATACAAGGATTTGTTTTTAAGTTTCGTGTAATTTTTTATCTCGACATCGGAAAAATCGATATATTAATCTTTAGAGGTTTTCATGGAATTTTAAAAACATTGAAACATTAAAAATATAAAAATTTCAAAAGTATTCGGTAATAATTTTTTATTCTCCCAAGAACAAGGAAAATTTTCTGTAAGATATTACTACTATATTATATTCGTAAGGACATTGTAAATTATTGACGATGTTTTTTTCAAATAATCAAGAATATTTATAATACTGTTTTCATGCTTAGCTTTTTTGATTATCTCGTTTCTTAAATGATTAATTCATTTAATATTGAAATAGCAAACTTGTATATAAGCAGGATACAAATTGCGAGTGCGAAAAAGGAAGAACATTCCGTCAGCTTGTTCATTATTATTTTGCGTTTTATTTTCCTATTCAACGGTCTCCATGGTAGTATCGTCATATGTTCATATTGACCCACTGCTATGTAGCACCTGGCCAGGTGCATCAGGTCTCGATCAGGAGTTCTCTTTCCTTCTCACGGCGTGCTTCTTGAAGCGTAAAGCAGTCCGATACAACGGATAGCAGAGAAACCGTTTTTACATGAAGTAAAATAGTACGAGCGAGTAAACCACGCGTGTCATCACTGCGTGAAATATGCATGGCACACGACAATTCTCGATTCATTTGCATTGTTAATTTCAAGCTAATTTTAGTAACACTTTATTGTGAGAAAATTAATATTTCGAGATCGACGACCTATATAATTCATTTTAAGATTAATTATTAACATGAATTAAATTGTTAAATATGAAAAATAAGTAATGTTTTGTTTAAATTGCATAAGACAATAAAAAAAATTTTAATTTTGTGGAGTGTTAAACTCTGTTCGTAGAATATTCTTTGTGGAATCTGAAGGATATCTCCCGAGAGAATACGGATTCGCCATGCATCTTTGTGTGTTTCGATACTCGGGGTCGTACGATCGATAGTTATCAGTATTGTGATTTCTCCTCTTTTCACCCTCCCAATTCTTTCTATCTCTTTTACTCGTGCATCTCTCTCTCTCTCTCTCTCTCGCACTATTTACAAACCATGTATATGGTATCGAAAGACGGCATGTGTGTAACGAGTTGCAGGCAGCAGCGAACCTGGCGATCCCACGATGGTTCGCTCGTCTCGGTAAAAAGACCAGGAATGTCTCGATAGCCCCCGATAAATGCATTAATCGAATGTCCGACTATCTCAACCCTCTACTTCTCGACAATAGTCTCTCTTAAAGGTGTCGTTTAGCTTTTGCAAATTGCAGAGCGCATACACATTCCAAGAAACTTGTATTTATTTTAAACATTAATAGCCATTTGAGAAAACGTTCGAATAAATTTAATAAAATATTTAGTATGTTTTTATTGATGAATTTGCATTAAAGGAAAAATATGTGAAGTATATTGTATATTATAATTATTTTAATTTTTTTAAATAGAATTATATTTTAATTTTATTTAAAATCTGTTTATAATAATATTTATGCAAATATAATAATTTGATTTATTAAGAATAAAATAAAAAAAACTGCTGTAAAATATAACAACATGTTCTAGATTGCCAAATTTATAAATTAAAGATTCGCAATAATTTACAATTGATAAATATTCTTATCAGATTTTTAATAATGAAGATTGTGCGCCATGATAAAATTGCTTGGTTCACATAGGTGCTTATTTTCCGTGTTTTAATATAGCAAGAGAAAAGAAAACGCGAAGAGTATCGTATATCCTCCCAAAGACGAGAGCAAACTTATTATTACACGAACCCTTGGTCCTGCAATCTTCTCGAAGCCTCGCAGTAGAAAAAATGAGCTCATGATTCGATTCCTTGATAAACGCTTTAAATTGCACGTTGGATCATACCGTTATTTGCATGCCTTGCATGCAATCAGATTTTGTAAAGAGTAACTCGCTATATTATACGGACGTGAATCAGTGATATTTGTTGATTATGAGATATTAATGTTTATTTTAATTCCGGTTTTACATCAACATTTAAATCTGTGCTGCAAGATCGATGACAGAGTTGTTTTTTCATTAGCAAAAATTGTGCTGTTATGTAAAATAAATTAATAAACTAAAGCAGTGAAATAATTTTAATGGAACAATTAGAGCACCTATTAGTTCCAGATATAAGTTTTTTTGATATAAAAATAGATTGTGTGTCGGACCTTTGTACGCACAGCTATTGTTGACATAATTCTTTTCTTCAGAACTTTTTTTTTCAGAAAGAAAGTAAATCTACACTGATATGCAGTTAGTGTCGTTAAAATGTCTCAGCATGCATTCATAAAAAGGTAAGGTGCGCATCGTGCTATATTTGTCTTTTTTTTTTTTTTTTTTTTTTTTAAGAAAAAAAAAAACTTTTTTTTTTTTTAGGGAGAAAAGGGAAAAAAAATAAATTATTTTAAAAAATAGATTGTTTAAAAGAAAAAAGAAAAAAAAAAAAAAGGGGGAT
>Ga0157363_1006618_pt1 | contig 10921 bp, 3 predicted proteins | sample AttsexASBM1_FD_111477 | JGI IMG/M metagenome (GOLD analysis project Ga0157363, IMG submission 111477) | Fungus gardens microbial communities from leaf cutter ant in Ribeirão Preto, State of São Paulo, Brazil - Atta sexdens ASBM1 | ecosystem: Host-associated > Fungi > Mycelium > Unclassified ...
ATAAATTCATATACATGTCCACTGTCGGTTCTTTATTGGCATTAACATTATATATTATATCATAGATTTAATTCATTTAAGCTTACCTTGTAGAATTAATTTATTAAATGGGGTGGCATACCCAAGATGAATTTTTATAACTTCTTAAAAAGTACTGCGTTATAGTATGTTTATGATGAAGTATAGCGTATGAGTATAGTGTATGAGATATACCCACATATGATCCATTTTCTATCTGGTTCGCGAAAAGTTAAATATTCTTGAACAAGATTATTTTACATACGGATATTTCTAAATACTTTCTTTTAAATTTCACCAAGCAATAAATCGTAGGTAGCAAAACGTTATAGAGACCCTACAATGAGTCTGTCTACGATTTTGTCAAAATCCTATGGGAGAGAAAGGTATTTTCTCCCTATATGTATGTATATATATATATATATATATAAAATATATACAGGTGTGTGTGTGTGTGTGTGTGTGTGTGTGTGTGTGTGTGTGTGTGTGTGTGTGTGTGTGTGTGTCACTCTACATAACTATCTCATTCTATAAACTTAATTGAATTATAAAGTGAAATAGTTTAAACATAAATTAAAGTGAGATAATATGTATACAAGCTAAGGGGATTGAGTCTGTTATGAGATCTTTAATAGAAATATCATCTTATGTGAATATTCCTACAGTGAGCTTTTAAAATTACCGTTTCTCCTGCCCGCTTATCGACATACATCGATCTCACCCCTCATATAGGAGTGGAGTAAAAAAATCGTCGAAACCAGCCGAATCTCACCGAAAGTTCCCATGCGCCTAACTGTTCAGTCTAATATTTGAACGGATCTCTGGTTTCAATTGAAAATCAACAACGTGACGGAAAAGGAGGAAAATAGTTTGGTCTAAGAAGAAAAAGAGAGAGAATGAATAAACGATCGACGGAGAAAGACCGGCGAGTCCGAGACAAAGATTTTTGGGTAGAGGAGAGGGGTGAAAAAAACTGTCTGCCCTAACGGATTCTGGGGTGGAGCGAGGGGTTCTGGTGAAGGTAAAAAGGACGAGGACTACGAGGGGAGAGAGAAAACGAAGAAGAGGAAAGAAAACTACACGGTGTTCCGTTTTTCCTTTGGCCAATGCACCTTCGCAGCTCGTAAAGCTTCATCCCGCTTACCTCCCTTTTTCTCCGGTTCCCATCTTTCCCCCTTTTTCTCCCTCTCCCTCTCTCCCTCTCTCTCTCTCTCTCTCCCTCTCTCTCTCTCTCTCTCTCTCTCTCTTTCTCTCGTTTTCTCACTCACTCTTCTCAATCTTTGGTCTACTCCTGACCTGGAGTCTTATCTTTACGATATTTGCGTGCATTATCTCGCGCAAGGAGTACAAGGCACCGGGATTTCTTCGAGAAACGAGCCATGCTGCTACATGGAGAGGAGAAGGAAGAGGAGACGTGAGTGCCTTCTTTATCTGCGAGCGAGGAATTAATCCAGCCACCAGAGACGAGCTCTTTCCACGATCTACCGCGTTCGGGGAAGAATAATTTCCCTGGCTTCCCTCCTCTCTCTCCCTGGGATTCCTCCCTTTCTGGAGGGCGTTATTCTGAAAAATAGTCGTCAGTACCTTCTCCGTTAACCCCCGGTGCGATACTCCCCATTATGACGTTACGCCGGTAATTAGCATAGTCATCCACAGGTGGTTGATCGTGAAGTATATCGCTACCAGAATATATAGTTATGTATGTGTGTGCGTGTAGGAGTAACTCGGTGAAGCTCGAAGAAAAGTCTTGTCTTTCAATTTTATAGAGTAAAGCAGTTCTCAGGCACGAACGGAACGGGGCTTTTAGTAGTTAATCGAGATCGATGATGCTCGTTCAATTAAATATTAGCTTTACGAACGAAATTGTGCGATAAAATGTTGATGAAACTCGGACAAAGGGAAATACCTTTTCCCATTAAAGGAATTTGAGCAAAAAAAAAGTGGAAAAGAGTGGAAATCATTGTATTTCTAGAAATAAAACTTTTAAATAATTTAATTATAATTTATATGCATAAAATAATTATAGAATAAAATAGTTATATTATAGAAACATGTATATACTTGGAAAGTTATAAATTTAAGAAAAAAAAACAATATATTATCTTCACAACCATTATTTTATAGTAAATTATATAATAGTATATTCAATTGGAGAGCATAATTATTATTTCATAACATATCGCAATCATTGCACTAAAAACTTCCACTCTTAAAAAAATTCGACTGCGATACCAAACAATCCATGTTCGTGATATATTATCAGATTCGTGAAGTCACGAAGATAAGAGATGAGTCTACTGTGTCGGTACGAATAACGGGACAATCTGACTGTAAATAAGTTAGTCCAGCCACGTCCTTGATTTGTCGTCGCCCGTCGTGGAAGGTGCAGATCGCCGCACGAAAACGTGTCGCAGACTCATTCTTGCCGCAGCTAAAACCGCTCCTCCATGTCTCGGACGATGAACGCGTCCACTTTAAAACAAAGGATCCTATCAGATAAACGCTTTTTCGATACGACAAGAGGATGCATGAGGGCTGTCCACTGCAGACTGATGCTACGGCGCGATTAACTTCAAACGAAACTGTCCGCGCTGTTGTCCAGCCTATGCGTATTATTCTGAAAAAAGAATTTATTTACGCTTCCTTTCTTTTGATAATATAGGGGATAAGTCGACTCGAAGTTTATCTTGATCGGTAATTTGAAAATTATTTACTACAGGAATAACATGAATATAAAATTGTCACGATATAAATTTAAGTTTCAAAGTCTTGAGTCTTTATTAATTTTGTTAATTATTTTCATTATTCTATCAATATATTTCCAGCAAACGCGCATGTGTATTATGTCTAACAAATAAATCAAAAGAAAAATATTGTTTGAATACAACAATGCGTTTCAGAGAAAATTATATGCTCAAGCATATATTAGAAAAAAATCGATGATTGATGCAAATAATGAACCGTCAGTTTGTTTAGAGTATCTCATCGAAAACAGGTCGTGCGAACGCCATAGAAGAGGAGCACAGCGAAAAGCGCGTTACTATAGTAATCATAATGTTAATATCTTGCGAGATGTCTGAAACTTCGGGACTTTGAGAGAGCTGGTTCACTCGACTTGAATTCAATGTGTGAACCACATGCAACAAAGAAGGTTATACTGCGTACTCCCGATGCTAACAAGGGGTTAGAGCCTTCATGATAGTTTCTGAAGAAGCAATTTTATGAAAATTGACCAATTTGTCGATATCTTGCTGCGCAGCAGTTTCATACAATATAGAAAGAAACGATTATATAAATTATAGTATAAAAATAAATATCTTTGATAAGAAAAATCAATTCTTTTAACGTAATCAGACCTCAATAAATTAGCGACTTGATTTATTATGCAATTTTACTTGATTAGTATATTTTCTGAAATTAATCCTTTTTTTTCTTTACATCAAGACATTTAGAAAATTCATGGCTTTATCGATCTATAAAATCACCTGCTTGTGTTAAAATTTTTAAATCGTACCATTTAAATCATTTTTGAATGTAAATTATCTTATCTTTATCGCAGTAATGTATCTACACGATCTAAGACTTAATCATCATCAACAAGGCGTAGGTAGGTCAGATATGATCGACGAGAGCCGCATCTGAGCCACTCGCAGAACGTTTTCGCGTGCATCGGTAACGAGAGGCAGCGTTAAAGGCGCAGGCAGGGCCAGTTTCTCACAGAGGCATCGGGACTTTCTCTGTATACGTCGCGGATTTTTCCGAGTGTATTCGTATAGGTCATGGCACGGGGTCAGGAATGCCCTTAATAAAGTAACCGCGCGGTTGTAAGTATCCGTGCCATGAGGCGCTCGTTACGCGGAATAATGCCGCTTTCCTAGCTAGTGAACGCCTGGACATGCCCGTTAATTTATGCGAATATCTTTTTTCCGTCGTTGAGGATGTTTTAACGCCGTTTTGCAATCGGTCGGCTACGTTATGCGCACGTGATCACGAAAATAGCGATGCTGTCAACACGCGCAAAATGCATATTAAAAGTCAATCATTTGAAGTTAAAGATTAATTCTAAATTTAAAAAAAAAAGATTATTGAATATTATTTCCTATATACTTAATTTTTTAATATTCATGGTATGCTGTATATGTGTTAATTTGAATAATATTAACACATGTAAAGCATACCGTGAGATATTTTTATATTTTTTGCATATCTTTCTTACATTAATAAAATCAAATATAAAATATAAAATATTTAATATTTTGGAATCAAGTGATTTCATAATAGCGACAAATTAATGAGAAATCGGATGTCTAATATTAGTAGTACAAATAACACCAAATCGAAGATTTAACAATAAGAAAGCCGAGAAGGATGAAAAGATAATCACTTCCAAGCTGTTACGGTATTACACGGTTATTTTCGCGAGGCGCAATTTCTACCGTTGCTCCGAAAATCCTGATAAGCGCCGAGGGAAGAAGCCGGGAAGATCTCGCGTCGTAGGCGGACAGTTAACATTAATGAAACGGAGCGTACTTACCTGGTGTCTCAAGACGGAGCGAGCGGAGATTGTAGATAAGTTACGTGCTAAAGGAGCATACGTCGTAACTACCTGTACAGCACACGGAGAACTGTGTTCCGGTCATTCGCGTCCTTCTTGAAACTACCGAGTTTCCCAGGCGCTCATAATGTAGCGTGCATAGTACTTTCGCGCCATTGATAACACCGGTGTGTTGCTCATTAATTTAATTAAAATTTTATGAGGTCCATAAAAAAGATATCCCGTTGTTGCATTAATTCAAAACTAGCAAGATTTAAACGAATAGTTGAAGTCTGATTGTTTCAAATAATTATATAAAATAATAAAAATTAATTTTGTATTTGAGAGAGAGAGAGAGAGAGAGAGAGAGAATATATTCCCAATCATAATAATAATAAGAATTGGATATTTTCCACGTTGAAATTTATTAGTTTATTAGTTTAAGAGAATCGTGATATTCATATCTTCAAATTATTACAATCGCGCTCGGATTTTCTACATTGTGGCACTTTATATATCTAATCTGTGATTCATGTCGTACATTTATCGTCGATTACTAAATATTCTAGAATCAATTCTTCATTATACAGAAAGGTCTTTCACGCTCCTTTATAATCCCGCTCGAAGATATATTCTCGTGTTACCAGATTTCGCATATTAAATATACTTATAGAAGTTTGCATCACGATCTTGTAAATCAAACGCGATTCATAGAAGAAATAATTTTAGTATATTGAGACATAAAATTTAATGTATTCGCCGTCACAAGAGAGATCCATGAAAATACAGCTTTCCTGAAAATACAGGCTTAAGCCAGATATGTGAATTAATAATTGTAAAAATCGTTCGTTTTATTCATCCACGAATCAATTTCATTACATTTTTTGTATATCATTCGTCACCTCTTACGCCTAGCAGCGGCGCGATTAACAAATGTCTTGTTGAAATCTTCAAATGGGTCTCATTTAACCAGAAGGACCCACTCTCGCGAGGCCCGGTCGCTCATTCCCCGGAGGTTCGTTCGCTCGCGAACGTTCGCTCGGAGGTCGCCTCATGAAACGCTCGCGGACGCTCTCCTCTCTCTGGGGTCCTCCGCGCCGCGTCGAGGAGGAGGATGTGAGGGCGTGAGACTCCTTGAGTGTGGGAGAGTACAAGGCGCATTGTAGAAGTCGGAACGCGCCGACATCGCCGACACCGATGCGGCTGCCGTATAACGCGAGTCGACGCGAGCGGCGCGGGCCTCCTGCGGCCCCCTTTCCGCTATTTCCCTCCCCTCCCTCCTCTCCGCCCGTCAACTCCTTCGAGGAGGGGGTCCACCGCCCCCACCGCACCCTGCAGCGGGCCACGCTCGCGAGGCGGCAGGTCGACACTCGGCGTGCACCTCCAGAGGGTACCTCCGCGAAGTAGTCTCATTTCTCGTGTGAACTGACCACATGGGTCACGTACCTATTATCATTTCCCGGTGTCTAAGTCGTAGGAAAGAATGAAATCTAGATCGCCGGAAGCCCCTCATAATTAACGCGCCTGCGCGAACAGTATACGAGGATCGAGATGGAGAACGGTGAGGGGAGATTCACGGGTAACGTTGTAACACCGGACTGATGATGGGAAGAAGGAAACGGGGAGAAAAAAAAGGACGGTGGAAGCGCGCGAGGTACAGATTCGAGTGAGTGACCCGGTAATATCGCGTGCGCCGCGTCAGTATGCCGCGAATATTCGATGACCGATATACCGGGTGTTCCGAAGCGAATTTATGACCGATCTATCGTGATATCGTGTTAGATTGGTAGGAGGAAGTAGGTCTTTGGCGCTTGGAACATTCGCGAATATTTTTGGTCTGTGATATTTATCGCAGAATAAAATAGATCTAAATCGATGAGATTGGATCTTGAAAATAAGTATTTATTTTTAGACAGTACAAATTAATACGCTATTTATAATTTATTATGTTTTTATAAATCGAAAGCCACCAATTAAAAATTGAATTTGTATTAATAAACTTGGTGAAAAAACATCGTGAATTATTTATCTATAATTAAAATGCAGTATTTTTCTACATATACTTAGTAATGTAAACATAGAAAACTTTTATAAAGGATATTCTAGTCTGGCTATCTTCGCACGTATATCGTTCCTCTGTATATCGTTTAAATGTTTCTCTTATTTATCATCACTTTTCCTCGAATTTTAAATAAATGGAAGTAAAAAATACGACATATTTAGAACATATAAATCATCACTTGCTTCATATACTTATGATATGATAATATATTGTATTTTGCTGCCGAAATTTATAATGTGACTGTTCGATCAACTGCAACGTATATGTTGAATTATTAAATTTATATTATCGCATTAGCTCATTTATTAGATCGATTTTTGCAATTGAAGAACCGGAGTTCATCTAATTGTTATTGAACGCAGCATCGCGTTCAAAAATCATCTACAAATCTTCTAGCAATTCCAAGGCCCCAAAGGACCAGCAATGGACAGGCGAAGGGTTACGCTGTTTTGATGCTCTTGCTGTCGTTGTCTCGCTGGCGCAGCTGTTGTTTTGTTGTTGCGCAAACGGACCCGCACAAGGGATTTTCATGGGGACGTCGGACGTCGTCGGATCTGTCCGTCCGTCCTAAGCCCGAAGAAAGGGTTCCCGTTGTGTTGCGAAGTTCACACATGTGGAACTGAAAGCCCCCCGACGTCCATCCGTCCGTTCGTCCGCCCGTTTCCATTATATCACCTACCACCTTCGTCCACCCCCTCGAATACATATGGCCTACATGAAGGGCAAAGGGAAGGCGCGTCATCTTGCAGCTTGCGTAATGATCGCGAGGACCAGCATAGCAGCACCTCGCCCCCCCGTATTTTCCTCTCATTCTCGACAAACGATCATTTTCGTGGAAAGGGTGGGGAACTCCATTAATGGTCGCAACGTGAACTGCTTCGCTTCCGGTGTTAGTGTTTAACCCTAAAATTCGATGATATATAGTATACTATGAGATACATATAAAAACATTGTGTAATAAAAAAAAAATATTAAAAGTATTAAAATATTAAAATGAAAAATGATATTAAGAACAAGAAGATGTATTAATAACAAATTAGAATTTTTATAAATTAAAATATGTAATTATGAAAATATTTTCATAATTTCAAATATGTAATTACATAAAATAAATTTTCAATTTATATTTGTCTTTTATATAATTTATTTGTCTTTTTTTATATTAATAATAATTATAAACTTATAAGAAGTATTTAGCTTATTTTTGGCAAATATTTTTTTTTAACTAAATATAAACATGACATAGAATTGTAAACTTGAATCAAATTTCAATTAGAGTAAGAATATGCACTGTGCATTGTATATCATTTTGTATAAAATTAGACAACACGTATTTGTATATCGCAATGTGCATTGCATGAAATTTATAATCTTTACATACATGTGAAACATTGTTGCTATACAAGTATTAATATATTCCTCATTTATGACCACACTTGATTTATGATTAGCGATATATGATCCATATAATTTAATTATGAGAATTGACTAACGGATTATAGTTAATTGCGTGATTTGCGGGTTCAGGTAGCAAAATATAACGCATGTTCGCAACAATTATCCTTTTTAAAAGTCGAAGAGTACTGGCAGGAAAGAGTCGTTGGTTCCAATAGAACTGGCAGCGTATACTATCATTGGTATATCTTACCACATAAGGGCTGCTTATGAGGGTAAACTTCGTAATGGGGAAAGAGAGATAGAGACAGAGAGAGAGAGAGAGAGAGAGAGAGAGGGGTGAGCGACAGGGCTACGAAAAAATCGGGAGGCTGGATGGCTATTAATATATTTTTTTCTTCGGCCACCCCTATTTAGCATAGGAACGAAAGAGGACTCCGTTCCTCTGGTGTCTCACCCTACTACGCGTAATCTAACCCTTTGCAAACAGCCCGAGAAAAAAGAGACAGGCTATATCAACCGACAGTCGGGAATCTTCTGGGACAAAAAAAGCACGTCTCACGATGCGCTCTTTCTGTCCACTATCTTGTGATAAAAAAACAACGAAAATAAAAAAACACGATGCACCGTGCAATCGCGTGTATATGCCTAAAAAATTATAATAAAGTATCTGTAATTAATTACATGCAGGAACGTAATCGTTAATGACATGATTTAATGAGATATTATTTTGTGAAAGTCGTATGGATTAAATAATGAAATTATTTGCAACATTGAAATCAGATACCATTATTTAGAAAAATCAAATATATTAATTAATTCCTCTATTTTACATTTTTATCCCTTTATTTTTATAATTATAATAATATAATAATAAATTAAATTATTTTTTACTTAATGCTTTATAATATTGATTTTATATTTATATTTGTTGATATTTATTGGATTTTCATTATTTTCATTATTAATTTTCATTATTAGTATTTAATTTTTCTATTAGTATCATATTTTTAATAAAATTAGTTTATATTTTTTTTAATTATTATAATTAATATAAAAGGAATTCTATGAAATACAGGATTCTTTCTCTTTCTCTCTTTCTCTCTATCAGTTCATATTCTATTTTATCTTAATTTACATATTGATTTATGTGTAATCCTTTGCTTGTGGTCACTTTTGTCGAAAGGTCATTGGGTATTTAGCCTTTGATCAGCCAGTTCATATTGCTCGGTCAATAAAAACAACATGAAACAAAGGCCATTTCATTATCCCAACATTAATTAATTATTCTTGTCCATCGTCAAAGTAATTAATCTCCGCTGAGATAGAAGCTTCTCTCTCCGCTTCGCAACCACCTGACAAATGTATTCTTTTTGCTGAATCGCTCGAAACCCACCCTAATCCATCCATTGATCGAGAGCTGATCATGTTGCTATACAATGGACATAAAATGATTCAATTCATGATATCTGCACTGTATGTATTTTATTATACAATACAATAGTAATAATTTTATAGCATATGACACTTTCGATACAAACAATCACATTGTTACTACTTAAAAATTCAATTATTAATTAAAACCACAATTTCTCTGATCTGAATAATAATTTATGATACAGAGATATCGAAATGGTCATAAATAGTAAATCGCGTAATCTTATTTGTAGGCTAAGTCAAGATATATTTTGTTGTCTTTTTTTTTTAAATAAAATAAAAATTTTGATAAAATCTTAAAAAATTCTAATTTATTTATAAAAAAGTATGGAGAATGAAAGATAAAAAGTAGTAGCTAAATATTAATATTCCTAATATTTTAATACATTCAATCGAAAAATTAAGATGATTGTTTAAATATTTATTGAATTAAGATCGAAATGAAACATTACTATTGTTAAATAGGAACAGCCGGCTGCTTTGTCATGAAAGTCAGAATAATCCAGACACGTCAGATTTGCCGTGCCATCAAATCTCTCCCAGCGGGCAAGCTTAACGTGTCATTACCATCGAAGGTCACTGCCGCCATCACCGCGATGGCGTAATTTGACTAAAGCTAAACGGAAAGAGAGAAAGAGAGGGGGAGGGGGAGAGAGAGAGAGAGAGAGAGAGATAAAGGAAGAGAAAGATCGGTTATATTCATAGTCGCGTTCGCATTTTCACGAGGGATTTTCGTATCTTTTATTGCGCGAAATCAATCGATCGTCGTTAGTGTTAGGGCCTGAAATTGGTGCAACGCCATCACATATGGTCAAACGGTCGCAAAAAAAAGAGGGTAGCGCGGAATGACCAAACAGCGGAAGTACGTCGAAAAGGCGACCATGCGAAGAACGATGTTTAGACGTGTGCACATTTTGTTGCATCCACAACGAGATTTTTTTTCTGCATATTAATAGAATGGATGCATTCTTGAACCGTTAAACGATATTATTGAAGAAATCAGCGAATTTATCGATATTATTCTCGTTATACATATTTATTGAATTCGAATAATTATTGCGAAATACTGTGAGTGAAAAATACAGTGGAAATAATAGTCATTAATTTCACAGAAACATTGTTTTGATTTGTATTAATCGAGATAGTTAATATTGTTAATATTCTTGAACAAAAGATGTTATATTTGGATTTATGACATAAATGTAGATTCGATAATCGCTTGCCAATATATCCGCGCTATTTCCGTATAAAATAAAGCAATCGAGATCTAAAAACGTCCAAGTAACAAACTTTCTTAAAGAATTCGGTTTGCTCCCTCTGTCCAAAGTGGCGCATAAATCTTTAAAGTAAACGCGCCCGGTCTCGAATTTCACGTGAGTAATTTTACAACCGTAAATCGACCTTTCAACGATCTTACAACCCGCGGAGAAAGAATGAGGGAAAGAGCGAAAGAAAGATAGAGAGAGAGAGAGAGA
>Ga0157363_1006619_pt1 | contig 10921 bp, 4 predicted proteins | sample AttsexASBM1_FD_111477 | JGI IMG/M metagenome (GOLD analysis project Ga0157363, IMG submission 111477) | Fungus gardens microbial communities from leaf cutter ant in Ribeirão Preto, State of São Paulo, Brazil - Atta sexdens ASBM1 | ecosystem: Host-associated > Fungi > Mycelium > Unclassified ...
GTACATAAAGTTTCGTGTATTCATTCGCAGCAGTGCTTTAATCAAGCTTTATTATTTTGCATGCGATAAATGTTCCATGTGCAAATGAGATCTATTAATTTATGCTATTGTAAATCTTGCTATTGTATGTTTCAGGAATTGTGCAGGTGCTGCAATTATGTAAACAATCGATAGAGTAGAAGAATATTATATTAATATATCTCTAATATTATATTATATATTATATTAAAGTTCATTATATTATATTAAAATTTTCTCAAATAAATTAATTAAATTATTGAAGTAAAAATTGAATAACAAAAAATTATAATTTTATAATATATATATATTTATTATTAAAATTCATTAAAACTACAAAAATTATTGCATTATAAGTAATAAGAATGTCATAAAAAGAATGTCTCTCCAAATTGAGTAAAATCTCAAAGAGAGAAAAAATGTAGCTATTTTTGAAACAGAGTGAGATCGCAACGAATGACAGATTTCTTAATCTAACAATGATTATTTTAACGATTAATATTTCGTTTCACAAAGTAGAACAATGACTCTTTTTGCTAAATTCAATCGTTTCGTGCAAAAACACATCGAATGAATCTAGTTTTATCCTAGTTTTAGATTGGACGTGAGGGAACTAAACTTATTAAATAATATTTATCACTGAGGTAAATCTCTTTAAAGGAATGAAATATTGCCATTCTTTTTGGAGAAGTAAAACATTTTCACTCTTTTTCATAACTGACTATATTTTCATATATATATATTCATATATATATATATATATATATATATATATATATATTTTTAGAATAAGATTTTATTCCAGAAGAAGTTTTTTTTGAAAGTAAGTATTATAAAAGTCGTCATTATGGCTGCGTTCCGCTTAACGTTCGTAACACTCGCAAGCATCGTTTGTCCTTTTTTGATAAATAACAAAAAACTGAAATGATTTGTGAGGGTTAAATGGGATGCAGCCTAAATGAGTTATATAACCTCATGCTATGGTTAGTCTATTTTTATTTTTTTATTTTTTTTTTGTTATTTTATTTATTCCTGTAATCTACTGGTCCCTATCTCCCCTATATTATAACGTATAGTGTTGGAACAGATATCGTTTAAATGATGTCTAGTTATAGATATAAATATGTATGAAAAAAGTATTTAGATACAAGTACAGATACATTTTTTTATAATTATCTAAGTATAGATATCAATATAAGAAAAAAATATCCAAAAATTTAAGTACTTTTTAAGTGTTAAAAAAAAAGAAAAGAAAAATAGAGAAAAAACGGAGAAAATAAGAAAAGAAAAAGACAGCATAAAATATACTACATGTTTGATTTGTTTTAATACATAAAAGAATATCTTGACGATGAAAAATCAAAAACAATAAGTTGCGTATAGACTAATTTTATTTTATATACATCTTACATATGTAGGTACTAAAATGTTTGGATTTGAATGATGAAAATTGTAATACGTATTGTCGTACGTACGTCATCGCGATGAATTATCGATAGGAACAGCGTGGCAAACTCACATATGTCTCCTCAGCAAGTCACTAATGTAATTTTTCCCCTAAGGTGGAAACGTAAAAAATAAAAATTGTTTATCTGCATACATATATGCATAAAATTTTTCACTTTTCTCGATTTCGCCCTAGGAAAAAATTATTCCGAATTGATTCCAAGCAAAGGTCTATAGAATTTATTATATGGATACAGGAAAAATCGCATTCGTCATGTTACAAATTGTTCTTTTTCTTTAACCTGTGTATTCCTACATCCATAATAAACTTTATAGAGCTTTAGTGTTCGGAATCAATCAAAGAAGATCGGCGTTGTGTCATCAGTTTGCCACTTTTTCTATGAGATTTTTTAGTCGTCAATCATTAAATACTAAGAACTAAAATTACCTAGGCGCCCGGAAAAAAGTTTTATAAAACTGTATAATTTTATATTAGTTATATATTGTGTGAAATTATGTAAAATTAAATATAATTACATATAGAATATATTAAAATATGTACATATTTCATATATAGGATATCCCCGAGAGATCACTTCTCGTGAGCAGACTGAACTGAGTTGGAAAGTCTTATATCAGTTGACAATTTTTGCAAATCCTTTAGGAGATATTAATTTTTAAATATTATTAAATAAGCACGTATCGGCGCGGACTACCACTAAGTATACGCCCATCGGTCGCAGTCGCTTATAAATAATAAAAGACTTTTTGATTCAGTACAATTCGCTACACCAGCTCGTGAGAAGCGATCCCGTAGGTCGGAAAAACTTTGTATATAATTTTATACAATCAATATGAAATTACATAATTTTATAAAACTTCTTTTCTCCTAGGTGAAAGCACTTGTACAAAGTTAAGAATTAGAGAAGAAAAACGATTTATAATAATAAAAAATTAAGTTTCCAATATGACATATGAAATAAAAAGGTATGTAAATATGAAACCGGAATTTTTTTATAGAAAATACGCGTTTAAAAATATTTTATTCGAAATATTGCCCATCGGTAGCTATACATTTTTTCCACCTGTTTGACAATTTGTGGATGCCACGCCAAAAAAATTGTTGCTCTTTTGAGCCAAACCAGTCATTTAGCCATTTTCGTACATCTTCGTAAGAAGTGAAGCGCTGTTGAGCAAGTGCGTGTCCCATTGATGCAAATAAGTGGTAATCGGACGGAGCCAAGTCTGGTGAATAAGCCGCATGCGAAAGTATTTCCCAACAAAAAATGCCTCAATCGTTTCCTTGACCAGTTTGCTGTGTGTGATGGTGCATTATCATGAAGCAAAATCACTTTGTGTTATCTTTTTTGATATTCCGGTCGTTTTTCACACAAAGCATGATTTAAATTGATCATTTGTTGTCGGTAGCGTTCAGTATTAACGGTTTCGCCAGGTTTTAGCAGCTCATAATAAATCACACCTTTCTGATCCCACCAAACACAGAGCGTTGTCTTCCATCCAAAGCGATTTGGCCTTGCAATCGATGTCGATGGCTCGCCTGGAATTACCCATGATCTTTTACGCTTAGGATTCTCAAAATATATCCACTTTTCATCGCCAGTTACAATTCGATGGAGAAATGACTTTCTTTTGTACCTGGCGAGCAGCATTTCGCAAGTGATTTTTCGGTTTTCCTGCTGTCTTTCATTCAGTTCATGTGGAACCCATTTTCCCATCTCTTGGATCTTTCCCATGGATTTCAAACGTATGGAGACGGCTTCTCGTGTCACATTCAATTGATCCGTGAGTTGTTATTGAATTTGAGCGTCATCCTCATCCAACAATGCTCGCAATTCGCTATCTTCAAACTTTTTCGATGATTTTCCACGTTCTTCGTTTCTCACGTCAAAATCGCCACTTTTGAATTTTTTAAACCACTCGAAGCACTATGATTTACCAAGAGCATGCTCACTGTAAGCTTCGACAAGCATTCGATGCGATTCTGCACTTTTCTTCAAATGGTAACAGAAAATCAATGCTGTCCGCAAATCGTAGTTTCCAGGCACAAAATTCGACATGTTCAACGCTATTACAAACTATACTGTTGTATGAAACTTATAGTGTTGTGAATTGAAAATCTTTATCAGATGTCAAAACAAGGAAATGGCATCAATAGCACCGTCTGACGGCAACTACATTGACAGTTATGGCCATCTATTAAATTTATCTATTAAATTAAAGTAAATTTCGGTTTCATATTTACATACCTGGTAAAATAAAATACACAAGTATCTTGTACTTATGTGTCTAAAATTTAAAAGATACCGTACCAAAAGTACTAGATACGGATACAGATATCTCCGTCTGTAAAGATCTGGGTAATGCACTTAGGTGCAACTAAAGTATCTGGATACAGTATCTAGATATTTTTACCTAGATACGTTCCAACACTGAATATAATATTTCAATATCCGTTTTTTTCTAAAAATCACTAATCAAAAACTGTGACAACCAACCTCTACGTTTGTCAGCAATCATTACAATGTTTGTTTAATAAGCTGTGTTTGTTAAATTTATATATATAAGAATTTATATATATAAGAATATGGAAGACCAAATCACTAGCGGATAGTAAGAAAATTATTTTATAACTGTAACATTTCTGTACTGTCTTTTTGTGTAGATTGTATTTATACTCTTTTTGGAAAGAGAAAGGGAATATTATGAAGGAGATTATAATTGATGTTGAGAAGGGGAACATATTTATCAATTATCGATACATAGATATCTGGAAAACGTTCGCTTTGCTTATTTAATTCAAATTTTTGTTTTTTTTATGTGTCGTTTCAGATATCATTCTTTCATAAAATGATTGTTTTGAATCAAGAATAATAATATTTTCGCAATCTACTTGTTAGATGATTTGATTAACTTGTTTTATTCGTTTTGATACAAGCGTTGGTAATAACATTACAAAGTAAAGATTATCCCTTTTACAAAAGAAAATGCTATGATAGAAAAGTAATAATAGTCCCTCCTCTGTGACATGAAGAAGAAGGAAAAACATAGAGTTACAGAAACCATTTGGGGAGAGACGTGTCTTCCACCATTCTGCCTCGTGCGCCCTTACTCATGGCTCGAAATTCAAATTGAGCGTTAACACTACTCGTTGAAAAAACCTATATCCGTTAGCCAACTAATGTTGACAAACAACAAGTAGAGAATTTTAAGGTTTTTTTTATCTGTTTTACGTTTATTAATGTGAGCATTAATTTTTCTTTTGAGTTTTCCTACATATAAGATTTCACAATCTGATCATTTTATACACAACTATTTTAGAATATTCTTCTTTTTTTAATCGGTCTTTACCTGTCTTAATAAAAGTTTGCAGAGCATTTATTGGCTTATGAATAATTTTAAAATCAAATTTATTTGCTATAATTTTAAATCTTTCGGAAACATTTTTAAGATAAGAGAAAATAAAAAAATCTCTTTAAGAAGATGGAATAAGAAATGATACTATTTTTATAGTTATTGACTGCAAAATTTTTTTCTGTAAGAAAGCAATTTTATCTTATTATTGATAAAGAATCCCAGCAAACGAGAATAAATTGAAATGGATTAAAATAGATTCAGATTTTCAGAAATACGAATTTATGAATGTTAAAATTAAACTTTTCAATCCTGAATACATTTTTATTCATTTATAGGAATTGCATAAAGTGAATGTCTTTTCAATCCTGAATACATTTTTATTTGTTTATAGAAATTGCATAGAGCATATCTCTATGCCTTTCTAGCTAAGAATAATATTAGCATTTTCTGCATCGTGAATATTACTCAATTCAGAATTGTGAATAGGAAATACAATTTTTTTAAATTCAAATTCAAAAATAATATTAGCAATTTCTGTGAATACTGCTCAATTCAATATTCTGAATATGAAATGCAGTTTTTTTTTAATTTAATTGAATAAAAAAAATTTTTACTTAAAAATGGATCATAAATGTTACTTAAATTATTCAAAATCAAGTAGGAAATTTTTCGTATTAATTCAACTAAGTTCAAAAAAGTTGTAAAGTAAAAATTGAGCTATGTTCTTTTATTTCTCTTTGATTAGAAATAAAATGAATGATCGATGTGAACATTCGCAAACTAACACAGCCCAATATTAGGCTAATCACAGCGCGCGACATCGATCAAGCGAGATTAGATTATTCGATAGATAATCCAATGTTGTCTCATAGTAATGTAAATTGTTTATACTTTATTATATCTGTTAAATGATGATATTTTTATTATATCTGTATATGTAATTTCGTTTAGCTGATTGTAATTGAAGTAGAGAATGGATAACACATTTACTAATTGAAGAAGTGGTGTAGGTAATAGATTCATAATCCAGAGATCTCAAGATTCGAATCCCACTAAAATACGTTTTTTAATACCAATTTGAGGTAATTAATTTTAGGTATAATTATTATAAATGTTTAGGAATAAAATTTGTAACCCTTAAATATAAATGTTTTTTTTTCGAATATTAAACTAGTGTCAGCTCGGATTCAATTTATTTCAATTCATTTTCATGAATTTAAAGTACGCATTAAAAAAATTTTAATCCATTTTAATCTATTCTCGTTTGCTTGTTTGCTGGGATATATTGTAAATTCTAGGGGATATCCATTATTAAGTAGTGTATTAATGGATGAATGTTTTTTCAGAAGGTTTAGGATGTCAAGAATAAAATTCTTCTTATCTATCCTATTATACATAACACTTTCCCAAAAGTCGATCATGAGCACTAATACTGCCTCAAATTATTCTAGATTATTAAATACTACGTTTCAGCAAACGAGAATGGATTAAAATAAATTGAAATTTTTTTTTATCAGAATACATATTTTAAATAGCGAATACTTTTTTTTTGGATTCAATTAGATTCAATTGGATGCAATTGGATGGAAAAACTACATTTCCTATTCAAAATTTTGAGTTGAACAGTATTCACAATGCATAGAAAAAGCTAATATTATTTTTAGATTGAAGGCATAGAGATATGCATGCAATTCCTATAAATGAATAAAAATGCATTCAGAAAAAGCATTTTAACATTCATGAATCAATATTTCCGAATCCATTTCAATTCATTTCAATCCATTTTCATTTGGGGTCATATTATCCAAGATTTTTTCAGAGAATTTAAAATTACGTCATATTTTCTGAGATTACTCGAGATTTTTTCAAATTTACTTTGCTAAGATTATTTTATACGAGTAGGGTAAGTAGTCTAACAATGAATGTAACTTCAGAGACTTATATCTCTCTCAATTATTGAGTTGAAGGTTTGAGTTTTTGCATATAGCTTAAGAATTTAGTTGGTTACATACCGTAAACAATAATTCTTAAGTTATTTTTTAAGTTTAGTCACAATTTCGATTATTTAAAAAAATGGGAAGTAGCACAAGGGGTATGTATACAAATGAACATACACATGAACCATATTATTTTTAATAACGAATCATTTGTTATATTGCGAATTATTGGGATTTTTTCTGTTTTCTTTTTAAGTACTGTTAATTTTAGCCTTTATATATTGTAACTATTAATTCTACTTTGAACTTAACATCTGTTTTTTTAAAAAAACATTCTTGTGAATAGATTACTTTTTCAAAGATAAAAAAATCAGAGCATCATTAGCGTTCCAATACTGATCGTTTTCAATGTTTTACATTGAATATTTCAATAGATTACACAGATTCTTATTAAAGAGGGAACATAGGAGCATTGGATATCAACATTTTAAATTCTATTATATAACATACAGAACATTGTTATTTTAATACGCGAATCCGACAATTATTGTAACGGTAGTATGGGCAGCCATGAGCCCAAACAAAGTATCACTACTCTATCTCCGCCGGGGGCGTGGCCTATCTGGAAAAATGGTGCGCTCGGATTGGTCAGTAGACACGAAGTGGGAGTAACGAGGTAATTAAATGGCGCGTTTTGATTGGCTTGGTTCATGGTTGCCCATGCTTATTGACTCTATCCAGGTCACCCACGCGGTAGACTGAAAAAAGGTGCGATGTTAGCAGGGATAAATATCGTGACAAAATGGTGAATGAGAAAATCAAGGAAAATTGGAACCATAACATTTTTTTGTTGTGAGAGAAGGTCAAAATATGAATATCAGATATGAAAAATAGCAAACAGTTTTATAACGGTCATTTTTTTGTTGGCGCGACACAATGTCTCCACCGTTTGGCGTCTTAGTAAATGTTTTTTATTTATGAGAACTTTTTACGAAACTTTTCGAATCTAAGGGACTCTTATTTTTGTTTGGAAAAAAGGGAGAGGTAAAAGAGGAACGAATATGTTCAACTGAACATGTTCAACGCGGCGTATCGTCTTCGGTGTGATGACTCACTCATTCGAATGAGAGTATGATTTTTTATGATGTATGACAAAGATTTTAAGAATGTATATTGTACTACTTGTATTTTATTTAAAAATCTATATTACACTTATAGCATGGAAATATGCAAAGAAAAGTTGATACGCGTCATTCAATCATTGTGATTTATTCACTTTTAGAGAATAAATTCCTTCTGTACTCACTTTTAGAGAATTCCTTCTGTACTCTAAACTCCTTCTATACTGCATATCGGAGATATTTTTATTTAAATATGACAAAAATCTACATTATTTAAATCTGAAACGATAGGATATTTGAATGTGAAATAGTCGAGAATTTAACAAATATTTTATTAATAAAAGAATTATTACATTGATAAATGAATTATATTACATGAAAAAATATAAAAGTCATAATCCTCGATTCATTAAAACTATGTTAACAATTTCATTGAATTTTAATTCAGTTATTTTTAAAAACAATATATTAAAATATGTTTCCAAAAATGATAAATTTTTTATTTGTGTTCTCACATAGTGTTCAATGTCTTCTTTGTTGTCTCGACAAATGAGTTTGATAATTTCGCTGTTAATGTAGGAATTAGTCAGAAACAACTCTATCTCCTTAATCAAATTTGGCACACTCGTTAATATTGTTGATAATAGATAATAGATGTCAATTGGTTTACATATGCATTGACACATTTGATTGATTATTGTTTCCATTCCTTGAAAGGTAGCTTGCATTACAATCGTGACGGAATAAGATCTTCTTTTCTTCGTCGACGGTTGTGCTGGTTCTGTTTGCGTATTTACGAGTAAAGCTTTCTTTGGAAAATTTTTATTTTGCTTGCGCGTCATCAGTGTAACTTTCGCACCATAGATGAAGCTGACAAATATGTTTGCGAATGAGATAGAATTTACTTTGATCTTGCTACTTCCGTTTAGGTATGTGCTCATGAGCCCTCTATTCTCTTGAAATTGCCATGTGTTTGAATCGAAACTAATTTTTTCTGTGTAATTATCAGTTTGCGTTAGGTTCAAAAGTACCTTCTTTCGTTGATTGTAAATCAACGTGTAATTTCATCATGAGAGGAGTTGAGTGGATATGTCGTAGAGAGCAACAACGCACGTCCACCCAGTTCACCTTGAGTTTTCTCCCTTTGGTGATTTTATTCGCCGCTACAAAAGGGAGCTAAACCTAGACTGACTTCAGTCCTTTAAGGACCTCTTTAAGAGTTTCCAGTTTGATTCCCGAGGGATCGCAACCGAAGGACATCAAAGCTTGAGTGATCTTCACCGGGCGGATGCCAGTTTTCCTGCCCGACTCGGCGTTGCCGTTCCCTCTTCTCTTAGCGCTTCCCTGATTTACCAGCGGTTTGCTTTTGGAGGCTTGTGAAGCTTTAACAATCCCCTTTGCTTCTTTCTCCTCTTTGACTGCTTTTTTGATGAGATCTTCTCCTCATTATCTTGGACTATATAGTCTGCTGAGAAGCCAGCAGCTGCTGCTTTTGAGCTTTCTTCAGGGCGGCTTCGATTCTCCTCGGAGGCTTGTTTATTGGCGGAGGGCGTCTTCTTCACGCCTTCCGCAGTCTTCGTGGATGATAGAGGGCGCTTTCTTAGAAAGCTTCGCGCTCTTATTAATTGAGAGGGGTTTGCAGGAAAAGGGAGGCCATTTTTAGGAAGAGTTACCTCTCCTTTGTACCTTCGAGATCCCTTTCGACGCTACTATCAAAGTGACTTGAGATTGCCTCAGGGGAGAGGAGTTAGACCAAGGCTGATCCAGATTTCTGGGAGTATTTCCAGGAGAGTCTCTCATGGACTTACGAGGATCCTTGGAGGAATCCCCTGCTAATGGTGAATTCCTCGGCATTTTGATCGACCGAAGACGATTCAGCATCTTCCTTTAATAGAAGATTTGATAGCTTTAGAAGCCATTTCCCATCTCTCTCCGTCCGAGTCAGTCCAGCTGAAGAGCTGAGGCTCCGGAATGGGAAAGTGATGAGATCCTGTTCTTGATTTCCGTCATTAGGAACGGGAAGAGGATCTCAGTCCCCTCATAACAAGGTTTTCCAATCTTGTAACTTTCTCGAAAAGACTTTTCTTTTGAGAGATATCTGTTTTTCGACTCCACGCGGAATTTCTCCCATCTGAGAGTCTCTGCTGCACCTCGTAGTCGGGAGGGATAATCATATCTCTCAGCCTATCCGCGAGTGGTGTTGGCGGCACCAATGACCTACCAGATTATTTTTTGAAGGTTGAGAAGGAGTTTTGCGAATCTTGCGGAATACTGCATCACCGCTTTGCTACACTGGAAACCATCAATATTCTGGTACTCTAGTGTCCTTCCCCGAAAATAATCCTGAATAGTTAAGATTAGGATCAGGTATGGCGGATACTTCATGGTATTTGAGAGTCGCCACCATCCGATCCCAGGAGAGAATGTTAAAGGCGTTCATAATATTGAGAGATATCGCCCTCTCTTCCACTATGGATCCCATGAGAGCCTGTCGAATTTCATCGACGATCGATTTGCTCTCACGATATCCATACTGTCCACGTAAAAAATCCGGACTTTCAGGTGCTGGACGAAGCATTTGGCTATACGCTCAAAGAGCTCGATGTCGTCCAGTAAACATAACAGCTAATAGATCGATGAATAGACTCTCTGCGGACCAGGTCTCCTTCCACTGGAAGGAAAATCGTCCCCTTCTGAGACAGCTGTTAAACAGCTGCCGCGGATCAATCGTTTCGTAGGCTAGGACTCAAATCCGGCAAGGAATGCCAGTACGGCCACGGACTTCAGGCGAGCCCTTTAGCCTGGCAAATTTAGCCCGAGTCATTTAGTTTCCAGACATGTCCAGTTCCTCGCTCCAGTCCTCGGGTGAGCCGGAGTATTGAAGAATCGTAACTCCCCTTCCCCGCCGGAAGAAGGTCCTCACCATTTATCCAGGAACTAGGTATTCATGCACTTCGTCACTGCGAACGTCTACGGTCGCAGCATTACCTTGTATAAACGCCTCCCGGGCTCTTTATCCAGGGA
>Ga0157363_1006620_pt1 | contig 10920 bp, 9 predicted proteins | sample AttsexASBM1_FD_111477 | JGI IMG/M metagenome (GOLD analysis project Ga0157363, IMG submission 111477) | Fungus gardens microbial communities from leaf cutter ant in Ribeirão Preto, State of São Paulo, Brazil - Atta sexdens ASBM1 | ecosystem: Host-associated > Fungi > Mycelium > Unclassified ...
ATATATATATATATATATATATATATATATGCATATTTATACATAGAGTATTATATTATAACTGGAATATATATATATTTATATATAAATTATTGTAATGGAAATAGAAATATAACATATATGATAAACATGATATAATAAATAACAAATGAATGGTAAAGTGAGAAGTACGTTATTTGCAAGTCAATAATTTAGTCATAATTGTCTCACTCAAAGGATTATGTTTCGCGCTTTCGTCATTTCGTGTGCCATGTCCTTATGCAAATTGTACGCGGTGGTTCTTAGAGATGCACACGCGTGCGGATATACGTCTCATAAGCCAATTAGCACGTTATCCCCCGTGGCGTATGACGACATGTGTTTTCCGACGGTGCGTCAACCCCGTCGGCGCCGTGTCGTATCTCGTGTCGTATACTTCGGAAAGGGGGAATATCGGCGCGATATCGACGCGCGCAAATTCTCGTACAGTCGACCTGCATACATATCGACGCTTTGGCGGCGCCGCGTGGCTGGAACTGCGCCGCAACGGTGTATACACCAGGTATACACGTACAATCCTGAGCGATCTGTCCTCGGCGATGTGGTGCACTCTCTTCTGAATGTCCGATTTGGAAATTTATGATACGCCCGGTTCGCGCGCTTAACACACCACTCTATATGCGCCGCGCATTTCAATACGTCGTTACGCCGGTTGATTTGCGATGGAGACATTTACGTTCCTTATTCGCTTACAATATCTTTCATATAGATTTTTCGCGAATAAAAATGTTTAATAAGTGTCACAAGTGCCTTTATGTACGTGGTAATTTAATTTTCTGTGTAAAAATAACACACTGTATTCTCTTTGCAATAAATAGATATTCACGCATTTAAATGTGTAATACATTATTTTTACACAGAACATTAAATTATACGTTATATGAAAGTATTTTTTATTATTATTATGCACTTGGATTTGCAATGAACAGATCTTGGTTTTATTATCAAGTTTCCATTTGATGTTCCAGTGATACAAGTCGACACGAACATCATTCTATTTTTCTCGACATTTAGAAGTAACAAAGATAGAATGATACTTGTATTAGCAAATTGGAAAGCCCCCATGATTATCAAGTTTGTCAAAATGACTTGAACTCTTTCAATTCGATTGCAATTCAATTTTTAATTGTTTGAGTTACAGATTTAATCGTTATAAGGCCATTCATAAATTAATAATTTTTCTATAAAATAATTTTTTCATTAAATAAACAATCAGTAACTATGACATACGTAATTTTTTTTTAAATCATGGTTGTATGTTATGTCTATGCCATAAGTTTGGTAATTATGTTGCAATTTAAATTTCAAAAGAGAGTTGGCTCTCGAATTTGTCAAAGAATAAGCGCCTGGAATTAATGTAGGACTGCTGCGTTTTCCTCTGTTCGCGATATGCATTTTCTCGCCGCGGAATTTTGTTTAGAGCGGCGAGGTGATGAAAGCGAAGGATTAATATTCTGCCTCGAGAAATTCCAGTTATTTTCTCCGTTACTTCCATCCTGACAACGACGCACAATACTCACTGATATCGCGGTGCTTTCGTGATGGACGTTTGCCGTTTGGCAATCCATTTTCTGCGCATCTCTCGAATTTCATATGAAAACTTGTAATTATTTTCGACATCATAGGACTGTATGGAACCTCTTCATTAAAGGGTTCTGCGAAAAAAGATAATTAAAAGTTTCGAGACGCTTCGAAGCGTTCGTTTGCAAACGCAACGAAGTGTTCAAATTTCCCTGATGTTCATTTGTTGCAATTATACAGATGCTATTATTCTCTATTTGTCACATTTAGAGAAAGATTATTTGAATAATTTGAGAAAAGTTAAAATAAAATAAAGTAATTAGAAATAAAACAAAACTAACAGTGAAGAATATGAATATAATACACATTCTATTCTTGTTAAAATAGTCAGTCAATGCTTGAATAGTTACTATCAATGGAATATTGTTTTTTCAATTTTTTAAAAATTTCTTATACATATAAATATAATGATATTGAAGGAGGAATTTTTTTCATTCTGTTTTTTTAAAAAATTGACTTTCATTCTTCAAAATTTCAACATCCTTCCTGGCAAATACAATCGCCTTAAATTTTATTTGTAATTTTGAAGAGTAGAGTGAAAAATAAATTTCATCTTCTAATATACTTTTTAAGAAGCTATTCTGCTAAAGAAGAATAATATAATATTACACTTGCTATATATTCAAGCACGTATGATCTCAAGGATAGAATCTGTATTAAAAATAAATGGACCAACTTCTTGTTAATATAATAAAATAAATAGATAGTATAATATATTTCTTAGACGTTCACATTATTTTGTATATTTTTTTGTTATACTTTTTTTATACCTACATGTTATTTATTTATTTATATACATATTTATATATACCATATATTTATATATATATATAATGTATATTTGCTACATTATGTTACCATTTTTGCCATCAATAACTATTTATTTATAGACATACAATGAGAGAAAATATCATATTTTTCTGCTGAACACCTCTATTCCTGGAATATCGGTATTACATTCGTGCCTTGCCTAAGCACCTTCTTGGACATAGACGCTTTGTATGTTTATATTTCCATGTCTCATGGGACTTGTTATGCGACAAGAGCTGTGTCCCAGACAGCTAATAAGAATGGCCACTTAATTAAGGTGAACTTTAATTAAATTAAAGCCTTTAATTAAGTTGCAGTTAAATAGAATAAATCTTATCGTGACGTAAACACTAATATAAATTACTTAATTCCATGTGGAGAAAGAGGAGAGAGAGTAAGTTTGGGATAGAGGAGGGAGGTAATCTCTCTTTCATACAGCTTGCACACAAATGCTAATTGTGTCGTTGTAATTAGTTTGCATTTTAAACGGCTAGATAGAAGGCTTTTACTACTTTCGTGATGAGAAGCACGCGAACGTTATTTTACGAATTTATTGTACTGGCAATACAGTTTTCCGGTGCATGATCATGTCAGAATGTACAGAATGTTTCATACATTATTTTTAATTTATAATGGTTTTTAATTTATAATGGGGTTGACAAATTAGTAGTTTATTTTTTCACGAAAATATAACGTCTAATGGTATATAACATTTGTAATGAAAAATTTTGATGGATTACGAGAACTAGAAGGCGACAAAACTATCTGCTATTATCTTTTATTTTTATTAAATTGAAATCGTAATTAAGTAATGTGATAACTAAACAGGAAATAAACGTTGCATAAATGTTGCGTTGTTAAAATTAGAATGGTAGAATGTTTGCGTCGTAATTGTGGTGACGGTAAAAGTATTATAAAATGCCAAGCTTTGTGAGTAATTGACTGCGTGTGCATACCTTTGTAACTAATTTCACTAATTCTAACCCCTTTTTCTCTTTTCAGACATGTCTTACAAGCCGCGCCATCCCATTATCGAGGGTAAGTGTTTTTAATCATAATATACATAATACCAATGGTACGCTATAATCTAAATCGCGAGAAACTTCTCATTCATTTGAAGCTCAATATATAATTATATTATAGCTCTACTACAAACGCACGCTATGATAATATTGATTTTCCAAACGAAAGATGAGAGAGAGAGAGAAAGAGAGAGAGAGAGGGGGGAGGACGGGGGGGAGGAGAGAATTCTGTACTTGTCTTTCGGACAATTCATTAGCTTTTTGTTAATAAGGATATTAAGGGGATGAGTAATATAAAGGCCTATAACTAAGAAACTCATTTAATTGAATCAATTAATTTCTTGTTTTTACAAACAGATTCTTGATTGATACAATAAAATAATTTAGTTGAAGCAAAGCATTTGATTATTGTAATATTTTATTTGTTTTTATAAACAACTTTATCAGATGTCAATGTTTATCAGAAACAAATAAAATGTTATCAAATAATCAAATATTTAACTAAATTATTTTATTGCATCTCAACTAAGAACTTGCCCATATTCAAATAAGAAATTAATTGATTCAATTAAATGGATTTCTCAGTGTAATTACAAAACTTTGATTTTAATAAAAATTAAAATAACTTGCTACTTTTTTATTATACACAAATGAATACATCAAATGAATTTATGTAATGTCTTTAAGAAATTACATGTTACAGTTGTACTTCTCTATTACGATCAATATAAAAACTAATCTGGAAAAAAGGCCTAAGAAGAATTGTGCCTTTATTTCACCCATCCATTATTTCCTTCAATTAGGATATACCATACTTCAAAATCATGAAGTATATCTATTATTATTTGAAAATTCACATATCGCTTAGAACCATTTATTTTTCGAAATCATGTTGCGTCACACTTGTAATTTACTTAACTTGAAATCGATTTTCGCAGAAAATTACTACAGATTAAACGCTACACGATACATAAATGCTGCAAAAAAGCGGACGAACGAAATCGGCGATTTCCACTTCGTTGGTAATGTGCGCGCGAACAGAATTCGCCGATATGCTTTAGCAAAATGAGGTGGACTTCCTGGCGAAATCGCAGATTTAGATAGCCTGACACGCGATGTTCGGCGACGTGTTATTCCGAAGAATAACTCGACGAGAATGCGGGTCGAATGTTGCCTTTCAAACGAGCAGTGACATGGCTCAATTACACGGAATGCGCGTGTGGCTTCGTGTACCATGAAATTGCGTTATCGTCACCAAAACGACCACGACAACACATGTATTTCGCGCCCGTGTCCGCCACAAAATACCGTGAACGGCTCTTAAAGACACATTTTTTGCCACTTTCGCGCGCGTGGCGCATTCGCGCCTCTTAACGACATTTATCTATCTCGTTATTCCACGCGAGTAATTATAATCTCATAATTGTTTATGAGATTCGATCGTAGAGAATAGCCATGAATCGCGATAAAATGCGACAACGATTTTTAATAGAAGTACCAACGTTTCTAGATCAAACGAATAAATTACTGTGAAAATAAAGAAAGTGATGAAAAATCAAATATTTTATCAATATGTAGAACATAATTATTGAAAAATAAAAAAATTTTAGAATATATCTTGTATATAAGAAATATATTATTAATTTAAATAATGAAAATCATCAATAATAATCGCTTGATATTTTCCAGTGTTAAGATATTGAAATTGTCAATATTACAGGTCAGGAAGTTCTCCGAATTGGTTGTACAGATTACAAAATTCTTTTAGATAATTAAAATTAAATGCACAAAAAATTAAATGCGAGATGATTTAATGAGAAGAACAAAAAAGTTTTAAAAAGAGCATTTAGTATCACTGTAATTTTTAAATCTTTTTGGAATTTTCTCGTTAAATCGTCCATCTCGAATATTTTTTTCTGAGTATTTTGATTGTGCAAAAAACTTTGCAATCTGTACATCCAATTCGGAGAATTTTTTAATATCTATAATATCAAATAATTCACTTTGAGTTCTCCATAACACGCTGAAAATTCGCATATACAAATTTCATTGCCTGTTGCGTAATATTCAAAATTCAGCAGAATAAAAAAGCGAAGTTGTGAAACACAACGTTTTAGGAAGATTCTTTTTGTGATGTTAAAAACTGCTTCCAACTATGCTGAGATCTCTGAAAGGTGTTATCGTAATTTCCATTGGTGCCCGACTCAAATGTAGAAAATTATAGAAGCGAAATAAGGATGATATCACGAATAACGGGATATCAGAATTCTCGCATGTACTTAGAATTGCTTCGTTCTCCCTCTCTTCCGCATTTTATACGCGTGCACGATGCGCTGTACACACGCATATATATTTGGGTAAAATACAAGCGCAAACAATCCTTAGTAAAACATAACACAGTGGAAAATTTCTCGCTTGGTACCGATGTTTCCGCCAGCACTCGTTTCCCCGTGGCGATGTACGTGCATTGCATACACAGATATTGACACAGTCTACTTGGTATTACCGAGCACTCGTCTCCACGCCTTATTTTTCGTAGTCACTGCCGAGATAATCCCAAGTGGGCGCAACCCGCTTCCGGGCTCTCCAAACACGAAATTGCCCATCAGACTCGGGGTATCGGGTCTCCCTCGACTTCCATCCCTCCGTAAGTACTTACATTCGAATACGGGCTTTCTCTCGTCCCCGAAATATCTTGTCGCGCATCTTGCCTTTTCCCCTTGCGACTTAATCGAATCGCTACAATTCGGACTATCCTCTCGTTATCATGGACTACTCTCGTTATCATGCCTACTCTCGTTACCGTGTCTGTTCTCGTTATCGTTGGCTAACTCTCGTCAGCGAGATCCGTGATATCGCTCGCGTGGGATATGCAGGAACTATATATATATATATTGCCTTTTTTCTTGCACTCTTGCATTCTTTGATCAATCTGAAATTTGGCGAATTTCTGAATCCGTCGACAAATACGATGTATTATCCTTTTAAAAGATGTAAATTTTCCTATTCTATATTTGAACTTTATCATTATTACATCATATACAATCAGCACTTTTAGTTGCTGCATGATATGCATTTTTCAAATATTTTGTGGTGAAAGAAGCGTGTAATTAATTATTCGAGCTATGTGGGATTTGCTCGATTTTTCTTTTCAATTTCTGAATTGATAATTAACTTTCAGATTTAATTTCAATTAGAACAAGACTCACTTTACGTAGTTTAAATAATCAGCTCCTTAATTACATTCTTGCAGTTTCACATTTAGAAATCTCTCTTTTTCTCTTTCTTTCTCCTTTTCTCTGTTAATCAATTATTTATCTTTTTTTAATGGAATCTTCAATATTTAAAATATTTTTTTATATTTTTAATATTGCAAGCAAAAAGAATACGATGACGAAATTACACAGACAATATTCTTTTGTGTGTCTAATAGATTTTTATTCGAATAGAATTCTTTTTTTACCTACTATTGTACAATAATTTCAATAAATTTAATTTTCAATTGTTATGAAAGTACATCCAAGTTTTAAAGTGTTTAGTTTAAAGTACAGAATGCGAATGAGAATACAAATGAGAATCTAGAATTGTTTTCAGTTAATCATTATTATACAATAATTTCGATAAGTTTAACTACAGCTATGAAAATTACACCTAAGTTCTAAAACATTCTATTTGATTTACAAAATGTAAGTGAACCGCCTTACAACGATTGATAGAAAAAGTTCATAGTTTCTTTACCTATACAATTAGAACCTTATAGTATCATACAAGATTGTACAACTGTCTAAAATTTTCGCTTCGGGTTTAAATAACCCCCGTTGCGTAGAGTTAATAATGATGGTATCTTCAACAATAGTGTATCTGTTAAGATAGTTTGCAACCTCATATTGCTGGTAATTAACATCGATGTTGTTATCGTTCGCAAGACTCGCTTGAATGGATACTACTACTAGATATATGTACGATACAATTAGCCATGATCATGTACGAGGGTATATTCATGCATTTGCAAACTAGCATTTTTATTCAGAAATATTATACCACCGACCGATATATTCGACCAGTGGAATCGATTATATATGTACGAAGTTTTATACTTCATGCGCATTTTGTGAAGCCACGGAATTGCATAAAGTCTAATATAATATAAGATAGCTGTTTGTAGCGATATAAAGCACGAAATTGGCTACTTGCTATATGATATTGATTATATGTCATGTACTGTGTTATGTGCCTGTGTAGTAAACACCATGTTTATATTAATATCGAAATTGCCTGTAACTCTTGCATCCTCTGTGACTACTATATTATGTTACGCTCGCGTTTATCAGTGACATGGTTGATTACATAGTTCGTCATAACTATTAATAAAAAATTCAGTTGAGAGAAATTGCATCAAATTAATTATATTCCTGTCGAGTAAAAGTCTCGTTACTTTTCTATTTTGCAAAAATCAGTATGTAGATCTAAATAAAGCGTTATAATTAACTTTTTTAGAAACTGTTAGGAGCGACAAAAAATTTCTTACGATTGATTTAAAAGTTGAAAATAAAACTTTCGGAAGGAAATTAAAATACAAATTTCCCCGAGTTAAAATTAGTTATAAAAAAATTTAGTATTTTTATATTTAGAAAGATTGAATAGCGGCGTTGAATTAATAAATAAATAATATTGTTGAATTCACGATGTCTAATTGTACTCAATTTGAATTATTTTTAATTATTTCTATAAGTTATTACTGTTCCTATTCGATATGTCGTTAATTTAATTAAAACAATGAAGTACAATTTAATTGAAGAATGTGTATTAATTTTGACTCAAAGTTAATTTATTATTTATTAAGCGCATACATTAATATGAACGTTGTTTACTTTGAAATCACAGGAATGAATTGATTTACATAATACAGAAGCAAGTTAAAAATAATGAAATGCTATTTAAACTGAAGTTTGAGTTACCAGTATTGTTCCTTTGATATCTAACAATGAATAATATGAAATTATCTCGTAAATTCCAATTTTTATTACACTTAATTTCTAGATAATTAATATTTTTACATATAGAATAAAAAGTAGAATGAATTTGTATTTAAAAAAACATACTGTTTTATGTAAATAAAAATAGAGGCTCTTATAAGCTAAATAATTCGAGAAAGGATTTTGCTATTTCTAATAATTTTTAGATTGCAACGCTTTAAGCTGACTGTTTGTATTATATTTTAATATTTAACAAATTATTTTTTGAAAATTTTCTCTTCTAAAGTAGCGTTTCCTGTGACACATTATATTAATTCAAATTAACACTAAATTAATACCAATGTTTCTCATCATATTCATTTGTTAATGGCTGTTAGGACAATTAATTCAATACAATGTGTTTAATAGCTATTTCGCGGGTTCTGCATATTCGCTCGAATATTGAAAATGCGTATATGTATAACAGAACGTCAGGGGAAATACGTTACGTATTATATGCAACACAAGTTCTGTGCAAACAGACGGGCGTGTGCATGTATTCACATATTACGTTAGCTGCATAGTTACGAGCATGTGTAAATAATGCAGGAATGACTGGTCTTTTATGATTGGTTCATTTCATTGCATAAAGAATTTGTTATTATATATATTCGCAAATAAATCTAAGACTGCATTAAACGACTTCGACATCTTGATAATTTTATGTTATATTTTTACTTTCTTAATGCAATTTAAGTTTTTTGTTTGGTCTAAGTTTTTTAGGTTTTTAAAAAATTCAGCATTTTTTTTTAGTACATCTTTATATTAATAGTTTTTTTGATTCAAATGTTAGCTCAAAATCTTTATTTCACGAAAATTCAAATTTGAGCAAAAAAAGAGTGAAATTTGAGAATGAAATTTCGCTTGTATCTACTGTACAAAAAATGACGTAGATTTAGGACAAAGGATTCAACAAGATAACTTTTTTGTTTGAAATCTGGGTCATTTTTGGTGATATTTCACTTTCAAATTTCACTCTTATTTTTATTCAAATTTCAATTTTAAAACAGATACTTTTTTTTAATTTGACTAAAACAGACATTATAATTCTACTCACACAGAATTTGCTGCAAAATCTCTGCAATATTGCTGCAACTTTTGTGCAACTTTGTGCAACTTTGTGCAGGAATAGCAGCATGCTGTATATATACATAAGTAAAAGAACTGCGGAATGCTTTTGTCTTAAAGTTCAAATTGGAACTTCTCGTGCGTGGAGAAAAACATGGGACAGAAACACGGGGCAGACGTTCGCCTCCAGAATGCGACACGAAATGTCGAATATGCCGCGTGCACGTGCTTGAGAACCGCTGTCCTGTAAACCTAGTCCGCAATGGGCGGATCGATGTGATACGAAACCGAAACCGTTGCGGTCTATAGGGACGGAGGTGAGGACCGGGTGGCTTTCATTTGTTAAAAGGCCGCCGAAACGCCATTGTGCCATCTCTCGAGAATAAAGCCGAGGAAAACGATACGCGTCGGTTTGCCGTTTGGCTGTTTGATTTACCGGTAACGGGACGACGCCTCTACGTACATTCGAATGGTAACGCCGATGTTGCGCTCGTCCGTCGAAGTGCCCGTCGAATCGATTTATTATTTAACGATCCCGAACGCATATAGGTTACGCTTATTCGCACGTGCGTATATACATATGTACATTTCTGAAAGCGGGCGTGTAAAAAAGGGATCTGAATAATCGTTTGTCATCAATTATTGACGGAGCGCTTGTTTATCATATCCACTCCATCCGCAATCTCGTTAATTCATCATCAATTTCATCGACACCGTAGATACCACCCGGCTGTATACTTTTCACAAAGAGATGATTTATCGCCATTTAACCGCAATTACACGATATGCTGAGGTACCATCGTCAGCGAGAGGATGAGACTATCGATTACTCAATTATCTGAAAACAACCTCGACGAATAGAACGACCGTAACATGGAAAATAACGAGAGGGAGGAAGAGGTTTATTGCGCGAATGTATGCAAGAAGATCGCGAGAATGTGAGGAAGCGTACTATACGAAACTTGGTCGAAGGTCAATGGCGGGGAGAGCTTTTTCGATGCTTTTACTGCTTTTCCCGCTTTTTAGCATTCCGACTTGTTTTTCCCACAAACTTGGAACTCACTCACTTCTCTCCATCCCCCACGTTCATTCGGCACGCGGCAGCCGCGAGTATGCCTTTATCGAGTACGGCGGCGACGGCGTCCCACCTATCTTACGAGAGAAACGGTGATAAGGTTACGCTAAGAAATTGCTTCCCGCAGGCGGATGAGAGAGAACTTTCCCCGACGAGAGCCTCTCTCTCGGCTCTCCGCATCCTCCTTCTCCTCCTTCTTCTTATCCTCCCTTCCGTCTACCAAATCCCTAAACTCGCTCTCGCCTCGTACCAGCTACTTCGCGATTTCTTCTTGTTGCTTTCCAAACGTGCCTCTTTCCATCCGCGCTCG
>Ga0157363_1006621_pt1 | contig 10920 bp, 15 predicted proteins | sample AttsexASBM1_FD_111477 | JGI IMG/M metagenome (GOLD analysis project Ga0157363, IMG submission 111477) | Fungus gardens microbial communities from leaf cutter ant in Ribeirão Preto, State of São Paulo, Brazil - Atta sexdens ASBM1 | ecosystem: Host-associated > Fungi > Mycelium > Unclassified ...
CCACACAGATTGTCTGATAAATTGTTAAAGAGCGTTGCAACTCAACCGCTTAGGTTGTCGCTGCGAGGTGGCGTATATTACGCTTTTCACCTCAGGAGTCAACCACTATTTCGTGATTTTTTCTCCGGACCGAATCGCTTCAGTCCCTGTCACACCTTGGCGCATCGCGCTTTGCCGTGTCAGTGGGAGCGCATTATAGGGAGATTAATTTTTCCCGCAAGGGTTTATTTTAAAATAATTTCTGAATGACGCTTTTTTATGCCGATCGCCGTACAATTCAACGATAAATGTATGGTTAGTAATCTTTTCGCACTAAAACTCCCAAAACTGTGAAGTGTACTGGCAGCGAAAAAGCGGCATTCGAGGATAATGGCTGGCATTTTACCCCACCAGCCAGCTGCTGGTTTTAAGGGTTAAACATCATCAATATCGGGAAAAATGCTATTTTTCAGGATGAGTATGTAGATGTTCATAAATAACGATGAGGGAATTTCAGTTATGACCGTGAATCCGTTACGCCCTTTTGCCGGTATATTTCCACAAACCGGAGCGAATGTGATGGTTGATCCTTCCAGCGTAGTCATTGGTAATGTAGTGATTGGTGATAACACCAGTGTCTGGCCATTAGTCGTTGCACGGGGTGATGTAAACCGAATTGAGATTGGCTCGCGCACAAATATCCAGGATGGTTCAGTTTTGCATGTCAGCCATTGTTCAGAGAAAAATCCGCAAGGACACCCTTTACTCATTGGCAATGATGTTACTGTCGGACATAAGGCCATGCTTCATGGGTGCACTATTAAGGACCGGGTGTTAGTCGGTATGGGATCGATTCTGCTGGATGGAGCTTATATAGAAGAAGATATAATGATTGGTGCCGGTAGCCTGGTGCCTCCGGGTAAGCGGCTGACCAGCGGTTATCTATATCTGGGCAGCCCGGTAAAACAGATCCGCCCGCTGACTGAAGAAGAAAAACAGGGGCTGCTGGTTTCTGCAAAAAATTACGTAAAGTGGAAAGATGATTACCTTTCAGAGGATAACCAGAACCATCCATCCTGATCATCATGATCAGCTGCGATGACCGACTCCATCTCTTCCTCTATATCCCAGCGATATTCACGGAACAGATCTAATGCAGGGCCATCGCCAAATCGCCGATGCAGTTCTGTTGCGCTGACAGCACACTGGAGCTGCATGCCATTAGACAGCGCCGGAAAACATACCGCTTTCCGGACTTCATCCCATTCTTCACGATCAGGGAACTGAATTGACTGGTTCATGACTTCAGAGACTGACTGACAGCTTCAGTTACCGGTCCAATTTCTGGCATCACACCATGCCAAAGAAAGAATGCATGTGCCGCCTGTCCCACCAGCATCCCGACGCCATCAGCCAGACGGGTAACACCATGCTGAGCCGCCAGAGAAAGGAACGGTGTTTTGCCCTGCTGATAGAACATATCGTAGCAGTGAGTATTTGCGGTAAAGATACTCCCTGGTAACACAGGCACTTCACCTGTCACCCCGCTGGAAGTTGCATTAATAATCAGATCATACTGTCCGTCTAACTTACCATGCTCACTGGCCAAAATAGTCCCGGCATGCTGGTAAGTTTCCACCAGCGTTTCAGCTCTGGATAAAGTACGGTTCGTTATGGTGATCCTGCAGCCAAATGCCAGTAATGGCAGAATAACGCCTCTTGCCGCCCCCCCGGCACCGACCAGTAGAACATGAGATTGCGGAGTGACCATCTGTAATCGCTGCAAATCATTAAGCAAACCTATTCCGTCAGTATTATCACCGAGTAATTTTCCATCAGGCTGCAGTTTCAGCGTATTGACTGCTTTAGATAATGAAGCTCTTTCAGTCAGTTCATCAGCCATTGCACAGGCATTTTGTTTAAAAGGTAAAGTCACATTAGCACCTTTACCTCCCTGGCGAAAAAAATCTCCCACGACCGGTTCGAATTCCCCGAGCGGAACGAGAGTCCGTCCGTACAGATGCTCAATACCTGTCTGACGGGCAAAAAGCTGATGAATAAAGGGTGATTTACTGTGCTCGATCGGATTGCCAAAAACTACAAACGGTTCCATTTTCTACCCCTGCCGGATGAGTTCACCAGTGATGACATTACGGATCTCAGAAGGATTATTTCGCCCGCCGGTTATCCCTTGTAGTACCGGAAAATCAGCACCAAACTGGCTGATCACTTCTTCTACATTCCGGCAGGGTTCCTGTCCCGACAGATTCGCGCTGGTTGATACCAGGGGTTTGCCAAAAGTGGTACAGAGTTTTTGAACATCAGGATGATCACTCACTCTGACAGCCAGTGAATCAAACTTTCCGGTCAGCCAGCGGGGTGCTGAAGACGGTACAACAAACGTTACCGGACCAGGCCAGTGAGAAAACATACGATCTCGTTGTTCCACCGTCAGTTCCTCATCACGGATATAAGGAACCAACTGCTGGTAGCTGGCTGCTATCAGTATCAGACCCTTTTCTGCCGGGCGTTTCTTAAGTGCCAACAGCGCCATTACCGCCTGCTCACTGTCGGGATCGCACCCCAGGCCAAACACCGCTTCAGTAGGATAAGCGATTACCGCATTTTCCCGTAATTGTTCAACGCAACGCTGAAAAGATCCTGATACTGAATCACTGGACATAATAGATACTATTCTTCCTGGTTATCTTCGGGAACAGGTTTCCCGCATAATTTACTGGCACAGATTAGCCGTAATCCCCTGGCTGTCTTCTTTTCTGTTAACAGCGGGAAATGGCATGTCGGGCATTCTCCTGCGACCGGAGATGTATTCAAAGCAAACTGGCAATCCGGATAACGACTGCAGGAATGAAAAGACTTCCCGTAACGGGAACGACGCTGGACTAAAGAGCCCTGATGACACTGAGGACAGGTAATACCGGTCTCGTCTGGTTGATCAATAGTTTCAGTGTGAGGACACTCCGGATAGTGACTGCAACCGATAAACATTCCATATCGCCCCTGACGCAGCGCTTTATCGGCACCGCATTCCGGGCAGGCGATACCTTCCAGAATTTTAATGATATGAGCATCGTTTCGAGGTCCCAGCGGGCGAATATAATCGCAGGCAGGATATGCAGAGCAACCTGCAAACGGACCATGTTTACCTGAACGTATAACTAACTCTGCCCCGCAAACGGGGCAGTTTTCCTGATGACGCACAGCAAACAGAGCTGTTTTATTCATAATTTGGCTACACAGAAAACAATATCAGTGCAGGATACTGTCATTAGCATCGAAAAGTAACTCTTCCATCTGCTGATAAGCATCCTCACATCCCGGTATGTTAAACAGTACCATCAGCACGACCCATTTAAGATCATCAAGCTCAAATTCCTGGGTATCAAGAGCAGTGACTCGTTCAATCACCATCTCACGAGTTTCCAGGTTTAGCACCTGAACCTGCTCAAGGAACAACAGGAATCCCCGGCAGTCAGCATCCAGTTTCCGGCACTCTTCTTCGGTGTAGATACGCATTGATAACGGATCGCACACCATCTGGATCGGTTCTACCAGCCCTTCCTGATAATCCGCCAGTTTCTCAAGCCACTTTAACGCATTCGCGATATCTTCCTGATCAAAACCAGCTTCGGTTAAATCATCTGTCAGCCTGTCCTGGTCAACCTGCGAATCGGCCTCTGTATGGATATAGGTCTCAAACAAGTACATAAGTACGTCGAACATGGCATGCCCTCCTTAAACGGACATAGCCGCCGGGTACAGCTGCGATCCATCCTGCTAACTCCAGCTCTAACAATATGGCTGCAATCACTGGCACAGGTTGGCCGGCACGTTCAGCGACGACGTCAACAGGTGTAACCTCATCTTCTACGTTAGCCAACACACCAGCAAATGGCAATGGAACAGTGCCATACTGTGACGAATTTATTTGTTCCGTGACCGAAAACCGCAACGAATGATAACCAACCTGCAAATCCTCCAGAACGTCGTTGGGGTGAGAGACCAGTAAAGCACCTTGCTGAATGAGCCAATGCGTACCTTCACTTTCGGGTTTAGCTACCGGTCCCGGCAAGGCATAAACATTACGATTTTGCTCAAGAGCATAACGGGCGGTAATCAGTGAACCACTTTTCATCCGGGCTTCAGTAACCAGAACACCCAGGCTAAGGCCACTGATTATTCGGTTACGGCGCGGAAAATGACCCGGCAGAGCAGTCGAGTTCAGAGGAAATTCAGAAACGAGAGCCCCCCCTTGTCCGATAATCTCACGACTAAGTACCTGATGTTGTCGGGGGTAGATATTTAGCAACCCACTACCTAACACTGCAATGGTTTTACCTCCAGAAGCTAACGCAGCACGATGTGCCACACTGTCAATTCCAACTGCCAGCCCACTGGTGAGAGTGAAGCCACTGACAGAAAATGACCCGGCAAAAAAGTCAGTCCAATGCTGACCGTAGCGGCTACATTGACGACTTCCGACGATAGCTATCTGTGGTGATGAAAGCACTTCCGGATCGCCTGCAACAAACAGATACAATGGGCAACCGCTGGTCTCTGCCAACAGTCGTGGATAACCGGGATCATTCAGGGTTAAAAAATAGTGTTCATCTGCTTCGAGCCATTGCCGGGCAAGAGTAATCTGAGACATATCACAATTCAGAAACTGTCGGCACTGCTGTTCAGAAAAAGACATTGACCGTAAGAAAGAGTATGTGACTGTGGTCTGTTGCTCCAGTCGAGTAGCAACCTCGACTCTCACGGGATATTTCAGTCCGTGAACCGCACCAAGGCGTAGCCATTTTTCCATGATATCCACATGCAGCTCCTTCTGCCTGTCGCTTTTATCCCCCCGGCAATACTGTCAATCGCTTAATGAAACGTCTACAATATAAGGCAGCCAATTTTAATATCATGAATAAAGATCCGGAAATCTATGTCAGTTTTACAGGTATTACATTTCCCAGACGAGCGACTCCGTACTGTTGCTGCGCCAGTCAAAGAAGTAAACAAAGATATTCAGCGCATTGTTGATGACATGTTCGAAACAATGTATGCGGAAGAAGGTATCGGGCTGGCCGCTACTCAGGTTGATATCCATCAGCGAATTATCGTTATTGATGTCTCTGAAAACCGTGAACAGCAACTGGTTCTGATTAACCCTGAACTGCTTGAGCAAAGTGGTGAAACCGGAATTGAAGAGGGATGTCTCTCTATTCCGGAACAGCGGGCGTTAATCCCACGCTCTGAACGGGTAAAGATTCGGGCCCTGAACCGCGACGGGGAACCCTATGAGCTGGAAACAGATGGCTTACTGGCCATCTGCATTCAGCACGAAATGGACCATCTGATGGGCAAGTTATTTGTCGATTATTTGTCTCCTTTAAAACGCCAGCGTATCCGTCAGAAACTGGAAAAGCTTGCCCGGCAAACGACCAGAGCTTCCTGAAACGAAAATAAGGGATGATTGTGTCCGACTCGTTAAAAATCATTTTTGCCGGCACCCCTGACTTTGCAGCGCGTCATCTTGACGCGCTGTTTGCTTCTGAGCATCAGGTAGTCGGTGTATTCACCCAGCCGGACCGTCCGGCTGGTCGTGGAAAAAAGCTGTTGGCAAGTCCGGTAAAAACACTTGCCGAAGCCCATCAAATCCCTGTTTTTCAGCCAGCCTCATTGCGTCAGCCAGAAAACCAGCAACTGGTTGCTGATTTGGATGCCGATATCATGGTGGTGGTTGCCTACGGCTTGTTACTGCCAGAAATTGTTCTGAACATGCCACGGCTGGGTTGTATTAATGTCCACGGCTCATTACTGCCGCGTTGGCGGGGAGCGGCACCTATTCAGCGCGCGCTCTGGGCCGGAGACGAGCAGACGGGCGTCACCATCATGCAGATGGATGCTGGACTGGACACCGGAGATATGCTGTACAAACTCACCTCTCCGATTGGTCCTGACGATACCAGCGCCTCACTTTATGATGCTCTCGCGCAACTTGGGCCGCAGGGTATGCTACAGACGCTGCAACAGCTGGCGACTGGTACTGCTCACGCCGAAAAACAGGATGAAGCCCTGGCAACTTATGCCAGCAAGCTTAGTAAAGAGGAAGCGAAGCTGGACTGGTCATTACCGGCAGAACAGCTTGAAAGATGTATTCGTGCGTTTAATCCCTGGCCTGTCAGCTACTTAATGATTGAAGGTCAGCCAGTAAAAGTATGGAAGGCCGCGGTTCTGCCACATCAGGATGTCAGACCGGGAACGGTAGTACACACAGATAAGCACGGGATACAAATCGCCACAGCAGAGGGCGTATTGCAGCTTGAAATACTCCAGCCAGCCGGCAAAAAACCTATGCCAGCAAAAGATCTGCTGAATTCACGTCAGGAGTGGTTTACCCCTGGCACTATCCCGGATTCTGGCAGTTAAAAATTTGCCAGTGATACTGGCTAATTGAAGATATCTCATGAAAAAAACAACAAATCTGCGCAGTCTGGCCGCCAGACTGATTGAGCAGGTGGTCGATAAAGGCCAGTCACTCAGTACAATATTGCCTGCGGCCCAGAAAGGGCTGAGCGATAAAGACAGCGCGCTGTTGCAGGAAATTTGTTTCGGTATTGCCCGGACATTGCCACAGTTAGATGCGCTTATTGGCAAACTGATGGAACGGCCATTAACTGGTAAGCAAAGAACTCTACATTACCTGTTGATGGTGGGTATCTATCAGATGCAGTATACGCGAATCCCGGCCCATGCCATTCTTGCTGAAACAGTGGAAGGGGCCGTGGTACTGAAAAGACAAAGTCTGAAAGGCCTGATTAACGGGGTTCTACGGGAATTTCAGCGTCGTCAGACAGAACTACTGGAAAGCCTGGAAGGGCAAAGCGTGACTCTGTGGCATCCCTCATGGTTAATCAAACGTTTACAGTCCAGCTGGCCAGAACAGTGGCAACAAATTATTGACGCGAATAATCAGCGACCGCCAATGTGGCTGAGAGTAAATCGTCAACATCATAGCCGGGATAGCTGGCTGGCACTCCTGAATGCACAGGCAATGACCGGTCTTACTGATCCATTGTCATCCGATGCTGTCCGGCTGGAAAAGCCGGCGGGTGTCAGCCAATTGCCGGGTTTTGCTGATGGCTGGGTGACGGTGCAGGACCTTTCAGCTCAACGCTGTGCGCTATATCTTGAACCGCAGGATGGTGAAGATATCCTGGATTTGTGTGCTGCCCCGGGCGGTAAAACGACCCATATTCTTGAGATTGCACCAAACGCACGAGTAATGGCTGTGGATATAGATGCACAACGCCTGAGCCGTGTCAGCGAAAACCTGGCCAGACTTAAGATGCAGGCAGAGGTTAAGCAGGGAGATGGCAGGACACCGTCAGAGTGGTGTAGTGATCGTCAGTTTGACCGGATTTTACTCGATGCCCCTTGCTCAGCAACCGGTGTTATTCGTCGACATCCGGATATAAAATGGTTGCGACGTGATAATGATATTGCTGAGTTGGCGTCATTACAGGCAGAAATACTGGAAGCTGTATGGCCGCATCTTAAAACCGGCGGTACGATGATTTATGCAACCTGCTCGATACTCCCACAGGAAAATCATCTGCAAATCTCCGCGTTTCTGCAACGTCACCCTGAGGCACAGGCAGTGATGTTACCAGGGGGGGAAGTTCATGGTTTACAGGTATTCCCTGAGCAGAACGGCGGAGATGGTTTTTTCTACGCTAAACTAATCAAAAGCGCTTAACCGAAAAGAGTGAAACAATAATGAAGATTATTATCCTTGGTGCCGGACAAGTCGGTGGAACACTGGCAGAGAACCTGGTGGGGGAAAATAACGATATCACTGTTGTGGATACTGACCCGGGAAGGCTGCGACAGTTGCAGGATAAATTTGATTTAAGGGTCGTCAATGGTCAGGCATCTCATCCCCGGGTTTTGCGGGAAGCAGGTGCCGAAGATGCCGACATGTTGGTGGCTGTAACCAGCTCTGACGAGACAAATATGGTTGCTTGTCAGATAGCCTATTCACTATTTAATACCCCAAACAGGATTGCACGTATCCGCGCAGCAGAATACCTGCGAGACACTGAAAAACTGTTTATCCCGGAAGCGATCCCAATCGATCATTTAATCTCCCCGGAACAACTAGTGATCGACAATATTTATCGCCTGATCCAGTATCCCGGGGCCTTGCAGGTGGTTAATTTCGCCGAGGGTAAAGTGAGCCTGGGTGTGGTCAAAGCGTATTATGGAGGTCCCCTGATAGGAAACCCTTTATCTGTAATGCGCGAACATATGCCACACATTGAAAGCCGTGTAGCAGCCATATTTCGCCAGGATCGGCCTATCCGGCCACAGGGGTCAACGATTATTGAAGCGGGAGATGAAGTATTTTTTATAACGGCTAATCAGCATATCCGTGCCGTAATGAGTGAAATGCAACGGCTGGAGAAACCCTACAAACGCATCATGTTGGTTGGTGGCGGAAATATTGGCTTTGGACTCGCACAACAGTTAGAAAAGCAGTACAGCGTTAAATTGATCGAGCGGAATGCCCAGCGTGCGGCGGAACTGGCTGAACTGCTAAACGATACGATCGTTTTCTACGGAGATGCATCAGATCAGGAGCTACTGGCTGAAGAGCATATTGATCAGATTGATCTGTTTATAGCGGTGACTAATGACGACGAGGCAAACATTATGTCAGCAATGCTGGCAAAAAAAATGGGTGCCAAGAAGGCGATGGTGCTTATACAACGCCGCGCATACGTCGATTTGGTACAGGGCAGCGTGATTGATATTGCAATATCACCTCAACAGGCAACGATTTCGGCATTACTTAGCCATGTACGTAAAGCAGATATTGTTGGGGTCTCATCGCTTAGACGCGGTATTGCTGAAGCCATTGAAGCTATTGCTCATGGTGATGAAACAACATCCCGGGTTGTGGGACGTTCAATCAGCGAGATTAAATTACCGCCCGCAACAATCATCGGTGCAGTAGTTCGCGGTGAAGAAGTTATGATAGCCAACGATAACATCCGGATTGAACAAGGTGACCACGTCATTATGTTCCTGACCGACAAGAAATTTGTTTCTGATGTTGAGAAATTATTCCAGCCGAGTCCGTTCTTCCTTTAACCACCAGGATAAAGCCAGTATCAGGCTGGCTATATGGTTAAAACACAGGCTATGCACGCCAATCTACAAAGTAAGTAGCCTGTAAAATGAGTTATGTGCCCCACCTGAGTGTAAAAATACGTAAAAGAGTGACATGATGGAAGTGGAAAAAATAGCACTAATTAACTACTATCATAGTTAACTTAAATAGAGTTAACTTAGTATGTAATCAGGGGATAATATGAGTTTGTTTAAAGAGTTTCGCGACTTTGCGATGCGTGGAAATGTTGTTGACCTGGCGGTCGGTGTCATCATCGGTGCAGCCTTCGGCAAAATTGTTTCCTCATTAGTCGCGAATATCATTATGCCACCGTTAGGATTGCTGATTGGTGGAATCGACTTCAAACAGTTCAAGTGGGTTCTGAAAGCAGCTGATGGCACCACCCCTGCGGTAGTCATGGAATATGGTGTTTTCCTGCAATCTGTTTTCGATTTCATTATCGTTGCGTTTGCCATCTTCATGGCAATTAAGCTGATGAATAAATTATATAAGAAAGCAGAACCTGCTCCTAAAGGACCTTCAGCAGAAGAAGCTCTGTTAGCAGAAATTCGCGATTTACTGAAAGAAAAACAATAAGTTATTCAACAGGAAAACCGTCATGTTATAAGTATGACGGTTTTTTTTTATTGAAAAAAGGGCAATGAAAAATCACTTTTTCATTGCCCTCTCCCCCCTGACGATTGTCGCGTGACTTGCGACGGTAACTACCTTTACCTTTCTTGTTCTGCTCTTTTCTTTGTCTGAACAAAGGATCGAACAAAATTGCCTGTAGTGCATTATCATTTATGACACCTTTAGTGTGCCGGTATTGGCTCATGAAAACTCCTTAATTATGATTACTTAGTGTTCAGCCGACGGGCAGCCCTTTCTCCGTACCGTTTCTCATAGAGAAACTCTGTACTTAATCCTGCCTGGCGTAATTTAAGCTCAAGCAGTCTCAACTGTTTATGGTACTCAGCAGCCTGATGATCAACAGGATCAAGTTGCTGCAAAAGATCCACCAGTGCGAGGGCTTCACGACGCAATTCCAGTTCTGGTGGTAAAAAACCGGAGTTTTTCAACAGACGATAGGCGGTACGAAGTTCTGCAGGGACCTGACTATCATCTTCCAGTACTAATGGTTTGCCTTCGCCCGGTAAACCGGACAGCTCGCCTTTTTCCAACGCTGAAAGTATGTGCTGTTCTGCCAACTGATCAATCAACCACATAAAAGATTCCCTCCGGGGCTTATGTTCAGTGTTGCACCGCAATTTTATACAGGCAATAAAAAACCCGCCGAAGCGGGTTTTTTAATAACTGCAAATTACTCTGCAGTTGCTTCTGCCTGAACTTCCGGACGATCAATCAGCTCGATGTAAGCCATCGGAGCGTTGTCTCCAGCGCGGAAGCCACACTTCAGAATACGAGTGTAACCACCTGCACGGCTCGCAAAACGCGGGCCCAGTTCATTAAACAGTTTTGCAACGATCTCGTTATCACGAGTACGTGCGAATGCCAGACGACGATTAGCTACGTTGTCGGTCTTGGCAAGAGTAATCAGCGGCTCAACTACACGACGCAGCTCTTTGGCTTTCGGCAGAGTCGTCTTGATGATCTCATGACGAACCAATGAACCAGCCATGTTACGGAACATAGCCTGGCGATGGCTGCTGTTACGGTTCAGTTGACGACCACTCTTACGATGGCGCATGACCTTATCCTTCTCAGTGAAACCTTAACCTGTGATCCGG
>Ga0157363_1006622_pt1 | contig 10919 bp, 7 predicted proteins | sample AttsexASBM1_FD_111477 | JGI IMG/M metagenome (GOLD analysis project Ga0157363, IMG submission 111477) | Fungus gardens microbial communities from leaf cutter ant in Ribeirão Preto, State of São Paulo, Brazil - Atta sexdens ASBM1 | ecosystem: Host-associated > Fungi > Mycelium > Unclassified ...
AAACTGGAGTCAAAAGTAACACGGGTTAGTTATAACATTTAAATTAAAAGAAAGTAGAAAGCCAATTACAAAAATTTCGAGCGAAGAAATTCGCCGGTAATCATCTTTTCATATTAAGTTCATTTTACAATTTTGTAAGCGTAGTTATTGTAAGAATTGACCAATCATAATTAAATATTCTCCTCGTATTCGACTGTGATTGGTCAATTCTTACAACTACAACTACTTATTACACTTACACAATTCCAGAATGAGTCTTTAAACAGAAAAAGAACAGCTACAAGATTCTAGAAATCAATATAAGAATCTGATTGAAGCTGATCAGCCTTTTGATTGATCATCACTTATGATCCATTCAATATGTAGTTCAGATAGCTTCGTACATTTTTGAAAAGTGGGATAAAATAAAAAAGGAAGAAATGAAAAAGATAGACAGTTATCTATTTTTATTCTTTTTACCAAACTCTTATATATAGAATTTCTTATAAGATTCACAATATTAAGTAAGAATCGACTGATCAGATTAAACATACACAAATGAAAAATGTCATTTCAGTCAAGGCGATTCTTCGTGCCTAATAATTTTTGTAAATTTATATAATTTTTTATTCAAATAAATTATTGAGATTCGTATTTTCAATCCTTCGTACACTTTTGACACATAGCTAGAGAGATATTTTCTCGTAAACTGATCAAAATTATTATAAGAATTGCGTGTACATATCAATGGTTTCGGGAAGCTCGCGGTGCGAGAATTGTCCCGAGGGATGAAGAGAGGAGAAGCGGATTGCCCGTACACATAATAACATATAATATGTCTACGTATTCACGTATAATACATACTCGCTCCGAAAGGAGGATCGGAGAGAAGGGAGTGAAGGGGGATGGGAATGAGCGGCGAGGGAGAGGGAGAGAGAGAGTGCAAAATAAACAGTGCATTATATGCAATAACGCACAAAACACCCCTACGGCTGTGCAGTCATCTCCTTCGAAAGATTCGGCCGCGAGTGCGCGCGCGGGCAATCCAATTAATTTTATTTTAATTACCGCATCGTCGGGCATACGCCGATTGTTATTGTTTCGACGTCGATGAATCGACCGTCGCCCGTAATTTTGCCGCTGACAATTTCCGCCACTCGACATCCCGCGACACCTGTGCAAATGGACACCGCATTTCTTCTCGAAATAGTCCAAATTTTCAAATTATTTCTTAGAATGAATGCTATAATTAAATAACAAAAAAAAAAGAAGAAAGATCGATCAAAGTCGCACTAATTTATTCTAAATTTTAATTCTTTTATTGAATTAAGACGCCAAGTAAAAATATCGCTTCACATATATCCGGCAAAAATGCCTTCTCAATCATTTCTTAATAGAAGATCATATTAAAACTAGGCGAAAATCTTTCGAAACACTGTATAAAAATTCTCCCTAAAAAATAATTTTACTCTAAAATATTATTTAGAAGTGAGAGTGGGGAGAGAAGAGATATTGATAGGATAGATTGATCAGAATCTAAAAAGAAAAATGAGTTCTTGGTTTAGTATTATCTTCACACCGGTATCTCTCTTATGAAGAAACCAAATAGATTTATATATCCGTATCGCGAAGTTTAAGAAAACACTGTTAAGTCCAGCGTTAAAAGAAGCATGTTAAATGATAGCGACGTTCCTCGTGAGGTTTTGCGCAAAGTAGATCTCTTTAGAATTATGCAATCGAGAGAAAAGGTATAAGTTACGGGAAATGAGACTGTGTGAAGTAGGGGTTACAGGGGGTTGCGATACCGATGCGGATGGGCGGCCATAACGGCAATGATTGTTACGCCGGGAACGAACCCGCGATCGATGGCACTCGACACACAGTCGGCGAGGAGTTAAAAAGTCGACGTATTGAATTTACAAACGAGCCGTAATATTATTCGAGGAAATAACAAAGGCCGCACCGGTGCGGACGAATTAAGCTATTTTGCCCTACACACCGCGCATATTGTACAGTGGCGGTGGTGGCGGAATTATTTGTACGTCATTACTAATGCGCAGTCGCGATAGAGTTCGATAATATTACAATAATTAAATTATCGTAATATCGCCGGCGGAAAAGGGAGGCGAGTATGAATTTGTTGCGGTTAAATATATAATAAAGCGTTGCTTAAACAAGGGCGAATGCCGGTTACACAAAACGCACACACTAGTCAATAATTCAGCGATTCATTTTCGATATAGAATTTAATCATCCGCGTAAAAGCGAGACGCGACGCTTCGACGACGGTATTAGTCCGATGGTCGTTTTCTTATCTTGCCAGGATCTCGTCATAATCCGGCAAGAATCGCGTTCCGATCACATCTCAATCGTGATAAGAAATGGGGTGTATTAATTTTTCATTTAATCTTAACAAAATCGAAATGGACTACAAAATGTTCAGTTATCTCCTTCATTAAGAATGATAAAGATGTGATTTTTAGATATATTTTTGTCACATATAATTTATAATTTTTAATATAAATCTTTTTATATTAACTTTTATATTATTAATTCTTTTTATATTAATTTTTGTATAAATATATATTTTCTTCACAAAAAAAGTTAAAAAAATTTTATTATCATATAAATAATAATTTATTTTAATAATGGTTTACAAACCATTTATTTTCTTCAATGAGAATGGAAAAATATGTTTTTCAAATATGTCTTTATTATATAATTTATAATTTTTATATACATTTATATATTTTCTCCACAAAACATTTTTATTTTATTATAAATAATAATCAATCCATGTTGTCGAGAATCTTCCTCCTTTTATCTATTTTATCTATTTAAACAACTTTAACATCTAAATAATTCAGAAATTTATTAATCTCAAGTATAATCTTTGTGTACCTCATATATCAGTCTTTGAATCTTTCTATGAATTTTGTTTCACCCGAAAAATTTGGGACATGTGTTTAAAAGATTAAAATCGGTTCTTTTTATACCAATCAGATTTTCGTTAGAGCAAAAATTCAAACAAGCCATGAAGGGCGGAGGGTGACTTCGCGAGAGAAGCGAACATCCGCATAATGCATAGGCGAGTGCTTCAAGTTCGTGCCACGAAGTGGTTCGAAACATTCCCAGGAGGGATTTGCGCGCGACAAACCACCGGAGACGAGTCGGAAGGAAATTAAAGACGCGTATCTTCCAACTCCGTATTTCCGTTTCGCCAGCGTACCGCCGCGTCCCTGCGATCGGGGGGGAGGGGGAGGGGTGGATGGAGGAAGAAGTGGAGGAGAAGGTGGAGATGGTGAAGGACGACGATGAAGGAGGTGGGGGGAAGGAGGGAAGTCCTTTTAATTACCCGACGTTAAATTCTTTATCTGGGTGAAACAATGTGGCGGGCCCGTGTTTTCAGATCAAACAAACCCCATGTTGATACGCGGTAATAGAATAATCTGGCAGCTGATTCCGGGGATATAGCCCGCGGGGATAGAAACCCACACGATTTCTGCACCCGGTCTGTACGTTACCACATCCCTGAACGAAAATCAACCCCCTGGTCTCCGCCACTGCCACCGCCGCCGCCGCCACCGCCGTCGCCACCGCCGCAGCCGCCGCCACCCTTCCGTCCTCCGTGCACCCTCGTAACCTCGTACCGAGAGAGAGACCAGAGATTCCAGGTCCGCGGGTGTTTACACACTCCGTGGCACTGCTAGGACGAATGGTTTCAGGTAGTACGTATGTACGCGATACATGTACGTGTGACAATAAACTGGTGCCCGTTAACTCATCGAATCTAACCCGGTATCGCTCGTCGCCTCACCTCCACCGTCCTGACATTGCACGGCTATTTCAAACAATCGGATGTAAATCTATGTTCTATATCTTGCTAGTACAATCTAGAGTACTTTAGGGTAGCTTAGCTTTTAATCTTTTGAAGGGGTATTTATCATCTCCTACTTTTCCCAGAATATTTCCATTTCTCTTTATCTGACGCCATCGCGAAGTTGTACCTAATGTATCGATATATCGCAGTATTAAAAATTTAAGCAGTAAAAAGTAAACAATAAACGAATTGACAATTACAGTAAAAACCGTAAGATCATAACGCAAGCAATAGCAATCCGACATGTTGATTTCCTTACATCTTACTACTTAAGTTTTTCTCATGGCCTTAAGTCTCTCTAAACACATAATAGATGTAATGGGCTTGATCAATTATTCTTCTCATATTCAACTATGATTGATCAATTTCTTACAGCGTAAGACTTAAAGCTTAGATAATGATTTATTGTATAAACCTTATATTATATAGTATATTATATAGTCTATTATATAGTATTGCATAATTGGTCAATTTCTTAAGACTTAAGGCTTACCTACACATATTGTGTTTCGGACTTAAAGGCTATGGCAAAAAAAACGTAAGGTGGCAAGATGTATAAAACAATAAGCGAATTAATCAATCACAATAGAGAACGTAAAGCAATAACGTAAGCATTAGCAAATCCAAAATGTCGATTTGCTTACTGCTTTTGTCCGCCATAGTCTTAACTTCATATCCCGATGACATGGAAAGGCAATACCGATCTATCGCTCACACCGCGGGAAACGCCACACGCGAACCCCCGATGGAATTCAATAAAATTGCAAATTACTATCCCAGCGAGGAGTATTCCGAGCTTGTTATTTTCGCGTCGCACGGAAAGGGAGAAGGTAAAAAGACGAAGGAAGGGAGAAGGATGGAGGAGGCGCGCATCCGGCAAAGGGAAGCTGCTCCGGCTGCTGGCGGGGCACACACGTGGAGAGAGAGAAAGAGAGAGAGAGAGAGAGAGAGAGAGAGAGAGAGAGAAATCCGTGCAGCGCGATTGTATGTACGTAACTACGTACAAACGCGGAGGCACTTTTGGCGTGCGTCGCGTCGCATCGCCTCAAACCTCCGGCCTCACAATGCGAGACGATTGAAACGCGGCATTCCGACTGTGTTTTATTGCTCCCCCCGGGAAAACTGATTCAATACGAGGAAATGACACGGACGAGTGATTCCGATTCCGCGAGTTTCTCCACGATACTTCCGTCGCCGATGTCAACGACGATGCTCTTATCGATACTGTCGACTTCCCTCTCGACATCACGTTTCGCGTGTTGCTCTCTCTGTTTCCCTCTAATCTTCAGTCTCTCTTTTTTTCTCGCGTCATTCTCCAAGGGAATTAACTCGAGGATAGCGACGGGATTAGCGAGTCTTCGTCTCACACAATTTACAGTTTATTTTACTCTAAATAGTTCATATTTAAAAATATGAATGCATTTTTATTTTCTTGTTATACCTTTAACATTATTGTTAGTAATACTATATTAATCTAAATAAATAATAATATTTATACAAAACAATAAAAAAGTTCAATAATATACTTAGTATTCTATTAATTCTACTCAAAAATTGTTGATGAGTTAATGAGTTAAGAATTTCTAGGATTCTATTAAATGTGATACTGTAATACAGAATAAATTTAATTTACGTTCAAACATGCACAAGTAAATTTTGCAAGATATTAAGCAGCTTACAAAAATTATATTTCTATTACTGATATCTTATCTTTGTCTAAGATATTATTTAGTGTCGGCAGGATCTACGATTCAACGCATCCACGATTCGTTCCTCAAACGAAATAGCTTCGCAATGTATAGTTTGCCGCGAATAAGATAGTTTCCTCGCGACAACACTCTGGTACCTCATTCGCTCTTTCTTAGCTTTAAAAAAATCGGTTTTTGTCAAAGAGAACACGGTACCTTTCGCTGCGCGTAACTTTACGCTCATTCGTGCATAACGAGACGACACGTAACAAGGGATCCGTGAGCGACCTCCCGAGACGCATCTGCAACGGCAAAGCAGCCAGCCGGCAAGCGAAAAGCGACTTCCTCCTTTTTACTCGCGCCTTCTTCGCTCAGCCGTTGTTTATAGGCTAACGAGCGCGATTCCTTTCGCGCAGATTGATGTTTTTTCCTGCAAAATGACAAAGAACGCAATGGTGGATAACCGCGAAAGGATGATTGCAACCCCCGTGAATCAGTTGCGAAAATTAATGTATGTATCGAAAAAGTGACGATGTGATTTTTAACTTGTGCCTGGGGAGGCACTTTTAACAAATTGTCACTGAAAATTATCAACATTCACGGAAACTAACACTGGGTGCATTCAGTTGACTATAACCGCTCACTACTATTACAGAAACTCAATATTGTCAGAAGACAGTAATTAATTACTTATTTTAAGTATTAAAAGCATTGTTATTCAGTACTTTTAGTATTCCAAATAAGTAATTAATTACTGTCTTTTAGTAATAAATTGGCTAGTATTAAATTAACCAATATTAGATTTCTTTAAAAAGAGCCGGTTGTTCTACCTTCGGAAAAAACTATGTGATAATTTATCTAATTAGAAACAAGACAATAAAGAATAAAAGAATGAGAGAGAGAAAGAGAGAGTAAAGAGAGTAAAAAAGAAGCTGAAATTTGGGAAAGATGGAACAACTCAGCCTAAGCGGCTAAGTAGCAATTTAATATGTCTGGTTAATCTAAAAGTAAGAACCATTCGATTGCTGTTTAGTAAGCAATTGTAATACTGAATACATCTAATATTTCTTATGTTACTAATAATGTATCTCAATATTTATTATAATTCATCTCTTACAAAAATGTAATACTGATTTACTGTACTAGTCAATTTATTACTATCTTTCAGTATTGGCTAAGATTTCTGTAAGGGATGTAAATTCAATTCCTAATGAAATTCGCAAATGCCGCGAAGAGATCAATTTATTGAAAGTTATATTTTTTTCTCGGGACATCTTTGGTCGATGCCACTTTGACGGCGACAGTTTCTCGTTTAAAATCGACTCGTCTTAGCCGAGATAGCACGGATAACGTTAATCGATAAGTTGATTAAGTCGCGATAACGAGCAGTCGGGGGTCCGAGGACTCATTATGTTCTCTGCAGTTTTCATATAATCAAATGACGCGACGAAGCAAGGGCGTGGGCAGGTAACGCCGGGGGTGAGATTCGCCCTTAGGGTTGGTTGAACCCGCCTTTGTCGGGATCCGTAGTCTTCATCCTAAGGGATTTCATTTCCATTAGCGCATTGAAGAAACTCAAACGAAGAAAACATTCCGGTCGAGGAAGGCTGAGGAATCCTTTCTCGAGCGACGTACGCTTAAAAGTATCTTTTTTAAAAGTATCTCTTTTTTTCTGTTGAATTTTCCTTTATTTATGGCATACATTCTACTCAATTTTTCGTTACATTCGTATTTGACAGCTCTAAGAATTTAGGAATGGTGCATACAGAAAAGATCTTGCTCTCGGTTTTGCTCTTTGCACAAGAAGGATATTTTTAGAAATTGCTTTTACGTAAAAATCTTTGTCTTTCGCAGGATAAGGAGCGTCAGTTAATGGTGACATTACCGGTGCGTCATAAGGAGAAGCGAATGCTAAGTTCCTGGTTTCAATTAACTTAATGGTTCACTGAGCGTACACCTTGAATTTAAGACATCGCGGTTGCTAATAGGAAATCTTCCACCGAGTCAACAACGCGATGGAACCGCAATTTTTCGCGGTAACGACCTGCACGATATGAGCAACAGACACTAAACGATTCAACGCGTATACACCTACAACGCGCATATTTGTATCTGTTTGAATTTAATTAATACAGAACAAATATTTGCAGTGATAGTTTTAGAAATGTATTTCTCATGGTTTCGAAAAAATGATACATATTTGGCGCGATTACAATTAATTATCGCGCAGGAATTTATTGGTTGTGTTTTTATATTTAAGTTCATATTTTCACACCTTATTTTGTTGATAAATGCATACTTTTATTTCTGAGATTCTAAATGAAATTGTTAAATATGTACTTTTATTGATAAAAGTGAGATACAAATACAGATCTTACACATTTCCGTGATTACTGTTAAAACTTTTAGAGTGAATTGTCACTTTGAAGACTGAAATCTCACTCTTAAAGATTGAAAATTGAGCTACTCCTTTTCAAAACTGGCTCAATTTTCACTCTTTAAAATGGGATTCCTCTCCATAGAATTTAGAAAGTATGAATAAATGTTATAAATGCGCGCATTTATTTTTAAGATTCTACACGAAAAATGTATGTTAAATATATACATTTATCAATAAAAGTGAGGTACAAACGAGGGAATAATCACTTAATGTAATCATGAGACAGAGTCCTCCACAATCACAAGAAATCACTGTATAATACTAAATAAAATCATATATTTTACCAAATAACTTTATATGTAGTAAAAAAAATGTGTTTGTAATCAGATGTGAAATCATATGAAATCAAATGGAATCATGTAATCCGTGGAACAATATTTCAGCTAATGATTATTCCCTCGGATATGAATACAGACTTTTCCGCGGTTACGAAATACATATTATAAATATAAATTCGATAAATTTCCGTCTCATCGATTTACCATTTTTCCGAAGTGAGCGATTCGTCTGCTACGCGCAGCCGAGTCTCGTAGTGTCGCGAGAACAAACTTGGAAGGAGATTAGGCGGCAATAAGACGGACGCAACGGAGCAGTCACTAGCACCGATCGCCTGACAGGAGTCAAAGCATTCGAAGGCAATGAGTCCTTCATTCGGTTACGGAGAAGGCCGGGGGAGGGGGGGCGGTTAAGTAATAGCTGGAGGACAATGGGCTTGGGGTTGTGCGACTGCTCTCACTCTCTCTCTCTCTCTCTCTCTCTCTCTCTCTCTCTCTCTCTCTCTCTCTCTTGTAGGTTCCCGGGACTGGCGAGAGCCGAGCGGCTATTCGAGGGGATAGGCACGTAGATCGCAGGCGTGACTGTGTGAGACCCTCGCTGAGATAATTGAGCCGTCAGCTGCACGAACCTCGGGAGAGCCGCGCCATGATAGCGCCGCGCCGCAAGTCACCCTCGCCTCGGACGGAAGTACACTTGGGTCACGTGACGGCGCGTGGATCGAATTACCGCGAAACGACACCATCGTTCCCTTCCCCGCCCCCACTTTCATCCTCCTCCTATCTCAGGAGAGAATCTTCGCTGCCCCGATATACGCGCCCGATTACTTTCTCGCCTGGTTTTCTCTCGACGGTGATGAGGAGTTCCGGCTCTCGACAATCTCTTTACGAATCATATTTTCCCCGGAAATAGATGCGAATGTCGAATGACATCGTTTACAGACATCTTAAAGAAAACGTCCTAAAATTTTAATTGAAAAACGAGCGTGTAGGAGTTAGACGCGGAAATTCGTACGCAGAATGATTAAAATATTGATTTTACTAAAATCCTAAATACATATCACATATTTCGGCTCCTTTTTAATTCCATCTTCACATACAATTTTACAAAAAATTATATAATGCTTTTGTGAATCATGCAAGAAATTACTTCCAAGATTGATCGATGCAATAATTTTAATTTATTTAATTTATTTAATATATTAATATTGCTTAAAGCGTTTTCGTTACCATTCTTGACATTCTTTAAGTAATATTTAACGTTGTTAATTATTGCTGTGAGGACACGATGAATACGGAATAAGCGATTACACAGAACATGATACTTCATCGAGAAAAACGGTGTGGTTCATCGAGTACCGCATTCGCATACAAGGAATGAAAACAAGAAGAAAAAAGGGTACTTCCTAACGGGGCGCGTCCAGCTGAAATCTTCAACACGTTCTAATCCGTCTAAAAACTCGACACAGGATTCGATAATGCGACGCGACGCGTGAAATCCTGACGGATTTTACCCGCAACGGGAGGATCGAGTCCAGACTCCAGGTTGTGAGACGCGCGGGAAGGAAGCTCTTTACTCGGGTGGGAAGGATCGGCTCGCTTTCTGCAACTTCGCACTCTTGACGAAACACGCCGACAACGTCATTGCGAGAAAGCATTATCGGGATTGAGAAGGGTATCATGGCATTCGCACGAAATCTATTAACCATCCTCAGGTATCGAGAGAATTATTCGGAATGACTTCGCAAGCGTCTATGCGTTATGTATAAATTTTTCATACTGCCAGTACACTTCGCTCCCTAATGTTGTTTCAATATAAATTAACTTTAATTTCAACTTACTCTTCATCTTTTTCTAGAGTTAGAAAAAGAGAATGAGAAATAAATTGAATCGAAATTAAAATTACATACAAATCTACATTGGTAGAAATGAGCTTCATGTCCATTTTTATTTCAGTATAGATTAACTTTAAACTCGGTTAATTTATCCTTTTTTTAATTCTTAGAACTAGAAAAAGATAAAAAGTAAGTTAAACCGAGATTAAAGTTAATCTACTTTGGTAGAAACAAGCACTAGAGAAAGATGAAGAGTAAATTGAACTAAAATTAAAATTAATCTACATAACGCAAACATTATAATACGAAAGATTGGTAGAAATGGATACAATTCTTAGAACTAAAAAGATATGAAAATTAAGTGGAATCGAAATTAAGATTAATATTAAAATTTAATTTGATGAAAATGGACATAAGAGAAGCGAACGAATCATGCCTCGATGATCTAACATTGCTCCATTCTTCTTTATCTTTAATTTCCTTCGGCTCATGAAAAAAAAGTAAGAAATCTCTTAACCACACATATCTTTTAGATTATTTAGATTAAACAACGATACACTAATCTAAATGCAAACATCAAGATAGCGTTCTGAGTGCCAAGCCTTGTTCTCTCAAGTGATACTAAACGGAAAACAAGATTTCTTTTCATTTCGAATCAGTAGGATATCAAAATCGGTAATTTAGAGGAACAAGAATACTTCGAATTGCCGTTACGCTTCAAATCATTGTAACATAGAAAAGATTTATCTGATCATTTATTAAATCAATGTTCGTAAAAGACCATATTTTGCAAGGCTGTTCTTAGCTTGAGAAATATATCTTGTC
>Ga0157363_1006624_pt1 | contig 10918 bp, 6 predicted proteins | sample AttsexASBM1_FD_111477 | JGI IMG/M metagenome (GOLD analysis project Ga0157363, IMG submission 111477) | Fungus gardens microbial communities from leaf cutter ant in Ribeirão Preto, State of São Paulo, Brazil - Atta sexdens ASBM1 | ecosystem: Host-associated > Fungi > Mycelium > Unclassified ...
CCGGCGCCAGGCCGGTGCCAGGCTCCACGGCCTTGGGAGACCCGCCATGCCTGCCCTGAGCACCTCACTCACCAATGAAACAGAATCCCATCCGCTCGACCTGATGGAACAGGTCATGGGCCTCTATGAATGGGAGTTTGAACGCCTCGGCCCGTCCGAAATGGCCGCCCAGGCCCCCGGACAGTGGTGCGACTATTCCCTGTATTTTACATGGTCTGACGAACTGTCGGCCCTGCATCTGAACTGCATCATGGACCTGCGCTCCCCCCCAAAGCGCCGTCCGGCCGTCCACGAACTCGTTTCCCTTGCCAATAACCGCCTCTGGATCGGCCATTTCGCCGTCGACCCCGACACAGGCACCCCGTCCTACCGACATACGCTGCTGCTGCGCGGCGTGCAGACGCTGCCCGGCGAAAGCATGGAAGACCTCGTGGAAATCGCGATGTCCGAATGTGAGCGATTCTATCCCGCCTTCCAGTTCGCGCTCTGGGGCGGAAAAACACCGCAGGAGGCCATAGACGCCGCCATGCTCGACTGTGTGGGAGACGCCTGACCGTGCCATCCTCCGTCCCTTCAATCCTTCTTGCAGGGTGCGGCAAGATGGGAGGCGCGCTGCTCGACGGATGGCTCGCCTCCCCCACACCGCCACGCCTCGTCGTCCTCGACCGACACCGAACCGGCTCGGACGATACGGTCACCATCGTCCGGACAGCCGCCGAAATCCCTGCCGATTTTCAACCCGACATCATCGTCCTCGCCGTCAAACCAAGCGTTGCCGAAATCGTGATCAATGCCCTTGGAAAGACTCTGGGGCCCCGCCTGAGCGGTGCCGCCATTCTCTCAGTCATGGCCGGACGCACCTGCGAGACACTTTCGGACTCTGCGCGACTTGCAGGCGCGGACATTCCGGTCCTGCGGGCCATGCCCAATACACCTTCCTCGGTCGGTGCCGGGATCAGCGGTCTCTATGCTTCGGCCGCCGCCACCCCCGAGCAGAAATCCATCTGTCACGACCTGCTTTTTGCGGTCGGAGATGTCGTCCCGGTCGAGAATGAAGACGATCTGTCGGTTGTCACAGCCATTTCCGGCTCCGGCCCCGCCTATGTGTTCCTGCTGGCCGAGCTTCTGGAAAAAGCAGGGCAACAGCATGGTCTGGCACCAAATGTCGCCCGACGTCTGGCTCGTGGAACAATCTATGGCGCAGGACGCATGCTCGACGATCTGCCAGAAAGCGCCGAAGACCTCCGCAAGGCCGTCACCAGCCCCAACGGCACCACCGCCGCGGCTCTGGCCGTCCTCATGGAACCCGATGCCTGGCCCCAAACAGTTCCAAAAGCTATTGACGCTGCTACAAAACGGGCCGACGAACTCGCTGGCTGACAGTTTCTTTATGGGAGAGAGCTTGTCGGCAGACCGCAACGCTCCCACCATAAGCCAGAAGCTTTCGACAGGAGACCCGTATGGACGGACGGCAGGACCCCTTTGAATCCGACGACATGGCACTGAGTGGTCCGCCGGATCTGGCGCAGGAAGCCTTCGACGCCGCCCTTCTCCAGTCCGCCCTGTCCTTGGCTGCAAGCGAAGGCTGGCACCGCTTTTCGCTCGTGGATGCTGCCCGGGACGCCGACCTTCCGGTCGAGACGGTCCGTAAACGCTACCCCGTCAAGGCCCTTCTGCTGCTCCAGCTCGGGCGTCTGGCTGATGCCAGCGCCCTGCGTGACGACGGCAATGGCGGCACGCTGCGGGAATATCTCTTCGACCTGATCATGCGCCGCTTCGATATCTTTCAGGAATATCGCGAAGGCGTCCGTGCTGTTTTTCAGGCCGTGCCCTACGACCCTGCTCTGGCTGCCTTTCTGGCCGGCACCACTCTTGATTCCATGAAATGGCTGGCAGAAGCTGCGGGGATCGACTGTACGGGCTTTGGTGGTGTCCTGCGTATCAATGCTCTGGCCGCTGTCTGGGCCCATGCCATGCGGGCCTGGGAAAAAGACGAGAGCCCGGATCTGGCCGCCACCATGGCCGCCCTTGATAGCGCGCTGGATCGTGCAGAGCGTTACGGCATTCTCAAACCCTCAGCACGACGCAAAATGGACGAGGCCCTGAACACAACCGGCCTGCCCGATCACGATCTTGAACTGGAATCCTGACTTCGGACTTTACGAAGGCAACCGGTTCGGACTAGAAGGCCAAAAGCATGCGCTTCCAAAGAAGCGCATCGATTGGGGTGTAGCCAAGCGGTAAGGCAGCGGATTTTGATTCCGCCATGCGGAGGTTCGAATCCTCCCACCCCAGCCACTCTCTTTCAGACAGACTGCTTCAGCCCCGGACTGGCCTTGAACCGCACGGTCCGCCCCGCAGAAACCGCCACAGCCTCTCCCGTTCTCGGGTTAACGGCCTGCCGTGCTCTGGTTTCGCAAACCGTGAATGTTCCGAAAGACGGCAGCGTAAATCCCCCTTCTTCCCGTAATTCCTCGATAATCGCCTCAATCATGTCATTGACGGCCCTCTGGGCAACCACACCGGTGCAATTCATGGAATCCTGAAGAACTGCGGCAAGAAAAGCTTTGCTAATGAATGAAACTCCGGATTTACTCAGTACAGATCGGGTCTTTCCGGTACAGGAATTCTGCTCAAGCGAACTAACGGGCGAATGGTCCACCTTTCCGAGGTGTCATAATATTTCATATAGATCCAGCTCACAAACAACCATAATATCATAAATTTAACGTTTCTTTCTTTCTCCAGCGGGTCAATACCAATGCGTGTCTGCCTGTTTGCCTATTACAATCCTGACGTCAGACTCGCGCCCCACACACGGCATCTCCTCAACCAGATCGCCTCCTGCGGTTTCACAATTCATATAGCCGCCTCAGGCCTCTCGGACGCCACAGCCCAGCTCCTGCGGGACGATCTTGCAAACCCCGCCGCTCCAATCCCCGCGGCTGTCCATCCCCGCCCCAATACCGGACTGGACTTCGGAGCGTGGCAGTTCCTGCTCTCGAAGGGATATGCGGACAACGCAACAGAAATTCTTTTCACCAATGACAGCGTCTTCGGCCCTCTCCTCCCTCTGCGTCCCATCATGAACCGGATGGGAGAAAAGAAGTTTCAGGTCTGGGGTATGGTCCGCTCAGAGGCAGCCGTGTCCCATCTCCAGTCATGGTTCCTGTGCATGACGCACGACGCCCTGCATCATCCGGCGATCCAGCGCATTTTTTACCAGCCGTTCAACGACATGACCAAGGACGAAATCGTCCTGCACGGAGAACTCGGCCTCGGACTAGCCATCAAGGCCGCCGGTCTCTCCACAGGAGCCTCCTGGAGCAGCACGCGGGGTCTGGCGCGCCTTTTGGCAATTAATCCCATGCATGCGGACTGGCGCACTGTCCTTCGATCAGGCAATGCCCCGTTCATCAAAACGGAGCTTCTGCGCGACAATCCGAGCGGCATCGCCTCCATTCGCCTGTGGCGCGCGGAAATCCCCGATCCAACGTTTTTTAATCCGGACTGGATCGCGGCCTATCTGGCCGCAACACCGCCCCGCAACCGCTCTGCTCGGGCAAGCCTGCGAGCCCGCGCAGTTCAGGCACTCGCCAGCGAAGACCGACGCCATGTCCTCACCGCGCTGCTCCTCGGACGTTAGATCGTTCGACCGGACGCCTGTTTCAAAAAGCCATAAAGCTCGTCTGCCTGCATATCATACGTCGCAAGCCGCTCCCGAAAAGGATTGGCGTAATCTGCAAAGCGTTCAGGCACATCCAGCAACTCCGAGACAGCTTCGGCCAGCGTCCTGGCTTTGCCATCCAGCGGCAGGCAGGTTCCGTTCACCCCATCCACCACATCTTCGGACTGCCCACCCGGAGAGGTCGTCACGACCCAGACATCCCGTGCCAGCGCCTCACGCACCGTCAGGCCGTAACTTTCCTTCCATTGAGACGGGAAAAGCAGCACGTCGATCTGATCGTAAAAATCATCCAGTCCTGATTGTGTATAGGCCGGGACGACACGAAGCCGCCCCCGCACAGACCAGTCTTCGGGAAAAATAGACTGGAACCCCAGATTGTGCTTGTTATCAACCAACACAAGCTCCCAGTCGCTCCGAGACAGGGACTGCATCGCGTCTTTCAGCAGACCATAGCCTTTGACGGCCTCCGTCCCACCGACAAACCCAAATCTCAGTGGTGTCCCGACAGTCCGCTTCCTGCGCGGACGCTCAGGCCAGCAAAACCCGTTCCGATTAACCACAATCCGTTCGGGCGCAATCCCGTTCGCCAGATACAGCTCACGATGCGCCTGCGATGGACTGATCAGCAGAGCCGCCCCATTCAGGGCCTGTCGCATCACCACTGCCCGATCCGCAAGATGCCGCGCACCCGGCACACAGGCCTGACAGACAGCGGGGTCAATGGTCGTCTGGAAACAGTAATGCCCGTCAGCGCGCACCATGAACTGGCGCTCACACAACCACCAAGCATCATGCAGCGTCAGAATATAAGGAACCCCTTTTTCCTGACACACCCGCAAAAGCCCGGTCCCAAGTCCTTGAGCGGCATGAACATGAACCACATCAGGCTGACAGGCTTCCAGAATTTCCGAGAACCTCGCCGCCATGGCCGGATTATCCAGTTGCCCCAGTCCACCCTGATCATCCGGCAGAACCGAGGCAAAAACCGTCATGCCATCCACATCGTAGCGAATATCGCCATCAGGAAGATCCGCAACGCTGGAGCGGGACGTCAGAACACTGACCTTAACCCCTTTACGCACCAGCCGACGCCCCATCTCCTCCGCCACAATCGTGCCCCCCCCGAAAGACCGGGGGGCGAAGTAGACATTCGCCATAAGAACTCTGAGGTCCTGCGCCTCCTGAACGGCTGGAACCCCAAACAGAAGCCGGGCCTGCGTCTGCACCATCGCCTCTGGCGCGTAGCGGGCCATCACGTCTTCATACGCGGCCTCCGCCAGACACCGTCGGTAATCGTCGTCCCGCGCCAGTCTGAGAAAGGCATCCCGCCATGCTGCGGCATCCGCCGCCAAACATCCATTCTGTCCATCCCGCACCACAGTCAGGAAGGCTGCCCGTGGAGAACAGATCGCGGCCACCTGGACAATCGCGGCTTCAAGAAACTTGATGTTGCTCTTGCAGTCATTGAACAGCGTCGATTCCAACGGCGCAATCGCAATATCCGTCTGCGACAGAGCTTTGAGATAGTCAGCATAAGACAACTCGGTCAGACGTTCGACTCGGTCTCCAAACTGCTCAAATGCCGCAGAAAGCTGCAACTGTCCGATCACCCTCAGGCAAAGCCGAGGCTCCTCAGTCATCGCAGCCAGTAGACCTGACTCTGCCTGCCTGAAATCCGCATCATGGGTGTTGGTTCCTGATCCATAGGAGACCCACAAACGCTCTGAACCCGAATGCCGCGGCAGTGCCGCCGCAACTTTCAGCGTTTCCACATCCAGAGCATTCTCCAGAACCACTACGTCCGACAGACCCGCCTTACGCATGGCCCCAGCCAGCGCTTCGGTCGAGGCAATACCCCGGCCACAGGCCAGCATACACCGACGAAACAACACCACCCCGGACAGCAGAAGATTGCGTTCTGCTGCGGGCAGCGTTTCGATATTCCCGTTCTGGCGATATTCCTCTTCATCGACAATCAGATCGTCAACCTCCCATCGGGGAGCAAGCGCTAACCGATGGGCCTCCTGAACAAGCCTCAGAACATCCTCAAACCCAGGAACCCGATAGAAAATAACCTGCGTGCAAAGCTGCAACGCTGACATGGCATCAGAAATATCGCGCCAGTCAACAACCTGAACCGACCACCCTAGCGCCGTCAGAAAATCCCGTTTTTGCCAGACACGATATTTGGCACATTGCCGAAGACTAAGTTCTGCAATGATCAGTACTTTTGGCCGTATCCTATCTGTCTGGTATCCAGAAGCAGTTCTATAAGGATGGAGCTGCTCCGCCTTGCTTCCAGCTTCAGGAAGACCCTCCCGAACTTTCGCGCGAACCCGTTGCAAACGACGTAGGCGATGGACGACGGTCTTCTGAATGCCAGCCAAGCCGTCCCGGCCCCACAAACGCAGAAAGCGCCCAGGAACCTCCCGCACAGGTCGGCCGGACAGCAGTTTACCCAACATCAGCGCACGAACAGCACGCAGAGGAAGCGTCACACGCCAAGACAGGGAGGTCTGAATCAAAGAAATCTGTCGAAGAAGCTGTTGATTTTCTCTCTGCAGCTCTTCTGCTCTCAACCCGTTCAGACGGGCCGCACTTCGATAGCTTTCAGTCAGTGAGTCGCGCGCATCATCGCGCATTCCGTCAGGCTTTCAAAAAGAGCAGAAACACGAAAGGCCGGACCCTCGCGGACCCGGCCTTCCCGAACGTTATAGCTCTGTCAGATGACAGAGAGCGTCATCAGCTCAGGGTGAAGTCCGAAGCTTTCAGATCACTGATACCCACGAAGGTGATCTTGGAGTTGTCGGACAGTGCGATCGTGGAGTTACCACCAGCAACCGTAGCATTCGACAGGACGTTCGCCAGACCGTTGTTGTTCTGAAGACCATACTGGTACAGAGCCATCAGGTTGCCGGCAGCGCTGCCGAAGTCGGTGATCGTGTAATCACCGCCGGCAGCACCCTTGTTCAGGGCGAACAGGTTTGCAGCACCCGAACCACCCGTGAGGGTCGCCGCGCCCGAACCACCAACCAGTGTGTCGGAAGCAGAACCACCGATAATGGTCTCGTTGCCCTTGCCAGCGAAGGCGTGCAGCGTGCCATTGGAAGATGCAGCCGACACGGTCTCGTTGCCGTCACCACCAACAAACAGGTTGGTCGAGCTTGCAGAACCGCCAACCAGCAGCAGGTCGAGACCCGAAGCACCGAACAGTGTGGACGCACCGGCAGAAACGGTCGTTGCACCCGTGCCGTTCAGGAACGTGAGCGAGCCCGAAGCCGTGATGGAATTGGACGTACCACGGATCTGCCAAATATCAGCAGAAGCTGAGATCGTGTCGTTCAGACCACCCGAAACGGTGCTGATAGCGCCGGTCGAGAAGTAGGTGCTGGAGCTGCCACCCGTGATGAAGCTGTTGTTGCCACCCGAAACGGTGTTGTGCGACGTCGTGTCGTAAACCGTTGCGTTGGCACCCAGCGTCACTACAGAGCTACCGCCGAGCAGCGTAACCGTATCCGTACCGGTCACGCCGTCGATGGTATCCTGACCTTCGGAACGAACGACATTCGTCCCGCTGCCCAGAACGATTTTGTTGTTGCCCAGACCAGCACTGATGGTGTTATTGCCGCTAGTGCCCGTAATGGTGTCGTTACCGTCACCCGTTGCAACGGTCCACTTACCGGAAGAGCTTCCGCCATCGAACGTGTTGTTTCCAACACCGCCAACGAACGTACCGTTCTGGTTACCAGCCTTGAACGTGACACCGGCGTAATCGCCAGCAAGAACACTGATATTGCTGGCCGTGCTACCCGACACATCCAGGCTCACGGCAGAATTCAGCGTGTCCTGACCGGACTCGGAATAACTGCCAATGGAGATATACTGGGTGGTACCACCAGAGACGGAGTAATTACCGCCCTGGCTGATCAGGCCATGGCCCGGATTGGTCCCCGTAGCAGAGTTACTACCGGCGACCAGGTCATAAGAATCAAGCCCGCCACTGGTGTGGAGGGTGGAAAGAGCAGTCTGATACTGCTGCGCCAGCAGCTGGGTCTGCCCACCATTGACCGTGACCGCGAAGGTCTGGCCGGAGGCGCCAACGACTGTAGTAATGGTACCCATTACTGTGCACTCCTAAAAAAGGTTGCCTCGCACCGGCGGCCCTCGGACCACCCAAATGATCGAGCGACGAGTCTTGCACATACCAGAGCCGGATTGTCAAAAGCAATCAACTTTGCGCACGATACAAGGATTCATGATCCGACATTTACAGATTCGAAAGGCAGCGCCGACAAAGAGTTCTCCGTTTTCATTATATGAACACGGAAAAGAGTGGATCACCCAACTCTTCAATCAAATCCTTTTATATCGAAAAAGTTCCGTCAATGTTAATTTCATAAGAAATAAATATTAAGACACACGCTTCAATCCTTAGAAAAATGGCATGTCTCTATTTTCAAGACATACCACCTTCCACAGAAAAACCGATCCTCACAGGCCTGCTCGTGAATTTTTCCAAACCGTCTTCTCCACCCCCTTCAACGACCGACCATTTTCTGGCGCGTCTGGCGCTTCTGTTGACATCAGAAAAGACTGATCATCCAATCTCTTCCACTCGACAGGATCTGATTGATCACATTCACTTGATCACTTGGTTGATGATCATTCTAACCGAGGAAAAGGGTATCTCAGCTGCCCGGATCGACTATTCGCCATGCCTCTTCAGACTGACGCACCGGAGTCTTCGTTCGTTTCTGGAAACATCGCTTCCGGCCAGCGATATCCGGATCGTGTCCCACGCACTTCAGAACGATGCCCTCCCCCCCCCATCCTGCTTCAAGTTACAGGAGAAACAGCAGGGAGCTCTTCTTCAGTTCCTGTCCTGCATTTTGGAAACCAACACTCCGAAGGATTCTTTGCGTTTACTCCAGAAAACGTCCTCACTCACGCAGGCGACTCCCCCTTTCTGGGCTTTCTTCTTTCCGACACTTCGGAAAGCAGGGATTACCGTCACGCCATCCAGCAGCTTCTTCGTAACAATCGTAAGACGCGTCTCCTGCGCGCTAAAATACACAGCGTGCATCATGATTCTCTGGAGAAAACACACATCATTCAGGACCTGCGTGTTTCACTCCGGATGCTATCCAACAAAAAGACCGTGGCCCTTTCAGACATCCACTCACAGGAAAAGAGCACCCCACACTTCCCCGCTCCTTCCATTGAACCTTCCCCCGTCCCGGTCCCTCCTTTCTGGCTTCGGGTCTGCCGTCGCCTGAAACGCTCTCTTCTTCCACGGCCTGCACCCATCGAGACTCCGAGTCAGGATTCCACAGCCGATGAAGACGTCATCGTCTCTCCCCCCGCGTCTTTTTCTGTCTCCCGCATTCTGTTCATTGCCGGCGAGCCAAATACTCCCGGCGTTCTCTACCGCTGCGACCGAAATGCAGCCGCCGCCCGGGATGCAGGCTTCGACGCCAGAGTCCTGCCCTGTGCTTCAGTTGGCTATGACGACATCCACTGGGCGGACGTCATGGTGTTCTGGCGAGTTGAATATAGTGGTCATGTCAGTACGATTTTCGATCTCGCGAGATCTGAAAATGTCGTCACCATCTTTGACGCCGACGATATCGTCTTCGTACCGCATTATGCGCGCGTGGACCTGATTGATGGCATCCGCTCAATCGGCGCCACGGAAGAACAGATCGAGCGCTGCTTCTCGGACATGCGCCGCACTTTCCTACACTGCGATCAAGGCTCAACCACGACCGCGGAGCTGGTCTTTGCCATGCACAATCTGCGCCCCGTCGTTCACCTGCTGCCCAATATTTACGATATGGCCTCGCTGAAACGGGCCCGGATGGCACTGCGCATGCGTGGAGAGCCGGGCCGCGTCAATGCCGGAGACGGACTGGTCCGCATCGGCTACGCCGCAGGCTCGCGGACACATCAGCGGGATTTCGCACCCATCTGTCCGACCATCGCAGATATCCTGCATCAACGCCCACAAGCCCGGCTTGTGCTGTTTCGCGAACCCGAAACGCACCGCCCCATTCTGCTCGTAGAAGAATTTCCCAGCCTGATCCCCGTGCAGGACCAGATCGAATGGCGCGACATGGTGCCGCTCGCAGAACTGCAGGACGAGTTCGCACGGTTCGACATCTCCATCGCACCGCTGGAAACAGGAAATGTCTTCTGCGAAGCCAAGAGCGAGATCAAGTTCTTCGAAGCCGCGTTGTCCGGTGCAGCAACAGTCGCATCCCCTACAGGCCCATTCCGGCGCGTTATCCATCACGGAGAAACCGGTTTCCTGGCCAACACCCCGGCCGAATGGCACGACGCTCTGCTAGAACTGATCGACAACCCTGAACGGCGCATCCGGATGGCACGGGATGCCTATCATTCCATTCTCTGGCCCTTCGGTCCGCAGGCTCAGGCCCAGCGAATGAAACTCGCACTCACCTCCCTGGACGGAGACGACGCAGCGGCCCGCGCTGCCGAGACACATCTGACCAGAGATCGCGTTGCCCCGCCAGACCTGCCCGTCATCCCCGCCAGCCAGACCATTTTCCATCACGACGCCTTGGGAGAAGCCCCGGTCACGGTCGTCATCACCTCCTATAATTACGAGGCACATCTTCTGGACGCACTGGAATCCGTCGCAGCCCAAACACTGCCCGTGCTGGATCTGATTGTCGTGGACGACGGATCTTCCGACGGTTCGCTCGCTCTGGCCGCAACATGGATGGAACGACACCGCGAACGCTTCAATCGCCTGATCCTGCGCCAGTCCCTCAAAAACGCCGGATTAGGCGGCGCACGAAACATCGGTATGGATGCAGCCGAGACAGCCCATGTCATGCAGCTCGATGCCGACAATATCCTGCGCCCCGAAGCCTGCGAAATACTTCTGGAGTCCATGAATGACGGCACGGCCTATGCCTATCCGCTCATCGCCTGTTTCAACGAAAACGGCCCGGTCCTGATGGACATAACTGCTGACACCCACCACCAGCCGGGTACCCCGAAACTTCTGGGAGACCTGCCCTTCAACCCACTTTCCCTCGTTTCCGGAAATCGCATCGACGCGATGGCCATGGTCACGAAATGGGCCTGGGCCGCAGTCGGAGGCTACTATGTTTCACGTGAAGCAATGGGCTGGGAGGATTTCGATCTGTGGTGCTCAATGGCCGAGCGCGGCCTGCCCGGCCATCACGTCCCACAGATTCTGGC
>Ga0157363_1006625_pt1 | contig 10918 bp, 4 predicted proteins | sample AttsexASBM1_FD_111477 | JGI IMG/M metagenome (GOLD analysis project Ga0157363, IMG submission 111477) | Fungus gardens microbial communities from leaf cutter ant in Ribeirão Preto, State of São Paulo, Brazil - Atta sexdens ASBM1 | ecosystem: Host-associated > Fungi > Mycelium > Unclassified ...
AATCAAGATTATATATCTCGGAATATAATTATTATATATATATATATGTATATATATATATATATACACTACTAAAAAATAAATCATACATACCATACATTACGATCGTCGTCGTCATCGTCGTCGTCGTATAATTAGGTATGTTTTAAGTTAAGTTCGGTAATTATTATTATAGTGAACGATGTGATGTTATGTAAGTACGTGTAACGTTGTATATACGAGAAAACAATTGAAATGCATATAAAATGATTTAACTGCTACTCGTTCCTCGCTATCTAACCATACATCCTTGCCAAGAATCCGACTGTGCCGACGGATTGCGTGGGAAGAGCACGAAATTACAGCAGAAACAATTAGCAACAACGTCAGTAATAATTTCATTAACTTAGTAAGCAACGATCCGTTCTGTGATCTGTGGATAATTAAAGATTTTAATGTTTCCTTTACGCAGGTATCTCGAACGCCATCGCGTTGATTGTAATGAACTTTATTTAACGTAAAAGCGATTGTGTCTAAAGCTTAAAAATATAAAAAAGAGACGAAATAATTCAACTCTCAATTAATAATTTAATGAACTTCACGGCGCACGTAATTCCTTTTCGTTATATTTCATAGCATACGGATTAGTATGTGTCTTTATAGAGAAAGATTTTTATAATATATAAGAATATGATTTGCTGTCTTAATCGTACAAAACAATCAATTTCTGCCGCTTTTAAAAAATTTATTATATAGAAGTAATTATATTAAAAAAAGATTATTTAATCCGAATAAATTAATATTATGGTAAAAATATTTTATTTGCAATAACAACAATTTTTAATATCTTAAAATTATCAAAATATTTTTAAACGCCATCGTATGATTTTATATATAAATCAATTTTTATAATAACATTTTCTTATTCAAGAGAATATTAAAGATAAAGTAATAACGTAAAAAGTCAATAATTTCCGAGATATTTCATACCTCATTTAAATATATTCTGACATCAAATAGATAGAACATCTAGTAAAATATATTTTTATTACAATTTTATCGTAATTATTATACATGAAATGAGTTTTAATACTGCTATATTTATGCAAATGCAGCAAAACATCTGGAATGTGCGATTACTTTTTCTTTTTAAACATATATATATTTTTTTTACATCAATTCTTTCATTATTGTAAGCAATGTCACTGCTGTACTCCGACGTGAAATGGAATGGAAATAGAACGTAATTATATCTTTTGATATGATTTTTAATATATTTATCTTAAAATTTTTATAGAATGATAAGTTATAATCATTTGATGATCCTACATCGACATAGACGTTAATATAGATTCAGACATGCATCTGGAATCTGTTGTGTTCTTGTTAAACGCAATTATATGTTTTCTTCCACATCAATCGATTCATCTCATTATTTTATATAATGTCATTCGTACGCGTGCATTTTGCAGCAAATACGCAGAACGAGGTATAACGTTTCATTTTCTTCGATGAAATCGGTATACTTTGCAAATTGCACCGTTTAAGAAATACGAGGAAAGCATCAGAACGGGTTGTCATAACGAGAACTCATTACTTCATGTCAGTGCGCCGCGTAATGCCTATATCTTCTTTGGAAACTTGATTTCCGTTATTTTTCTGTCCAAACGACTACCTTGTCACACGATCATAATATTTTGATATTTCGTATCCGTGTAAAAGGTAAAGATAGCAGCCAGTTTTCCTATTCCTTTTTTTCCTCCTCTTTCTGTCACACCTCTTTCCCCTAACAACGTCCGTCAAAGACGCAAGTCCTTTTTCTCCGATCGCCTTAATCGGTGTCTTTTCTCATGGAATTATCCCGCTTCACCTAGAGCTCCCTGTACCGGATGTGGCTACGTTTACTGCCTATAATTGCAGAGGAGATGCCGCGCGCCGTCCCGCCCAATTATTTGGAGACAAATACCCTCCGCCACCGGGAACGAAGGTCCCGAACACTTCGTGTAGGACTCGTCTCCGTAGTTCACAACAAATCTATGTGATATGCGATTTCAGAATGCTTCCAATTATATTATTAATTGATTTATATACATATCTAATATCTTGGAAATATACCGAAACAATATTATTTAACTTTCAAAAAAATTTAATTCAATTAATTTAATTTAATTTAATTTAATTTTAATTTAAGTTTATTTTTCATATAGCTTTGCAATAAATTAAATTAAAATTAAATTAAATTAAATTAATTTAATTAAAACGTCGTTCCTTGATTTTGTACGAATATTATTGTTTAAAAAGTTAATAATATTGGACATTAAAAAAGATATCATTACGTTACTTTATATAACGATAGGAATTAACGATCACAATTGATCACAGGTGAATAATTGAATCTTTATCCCAGACAATACGCGTGTTGTTCAAAATCAGGACATAAGATCTCTTAAAGACGTCTGAAGGATAGCTTAGACTTTTTTTTCAAACAGATCTTTAAAACGTTTTCTGTTTCAATTTTGGACTCTGTGTTGCTTGTGTTGAGATAAATTCAATTATTCACTCTGATCGTGATTTATCTACATTTTATCTAAAGATATAACAAATTAAGATAATGACTTTCAAAATACAGATATGTACATGTTCTTAAAAGAGCACACTTGACGGAAATATCTCAAACGTTTCCGCCGTTTAGCACAGAAATCTGCTGAGTGAACCGTTTCCGACAGGTATACCCCGAACAGGTACAATACCATCGATCGAGAGGCGCGTCATCGGCGCCCTGTAATCTTGTCTCTCTAGCAGAGACCTTTTCCTGCGGTATTTCTAGTTTTTAATGTAGACACCGCGTCGGTGATGGGTCGGAGACGAAAGGGGAGATGACCAATTACGAGGACTCCGAGTAGACGTCCAAGCGGCTCTATTGAATCCCACACTCGAAACTCCACACGCCGCCAACGAGTCGTTGACCGCGACGTGGAAAAAAAGAAAAAGAGTCAGATGAATGAAAAATTAAAATTACGAAAAGTTCAATTTAAAAGTATTGTTATCTGATGTACGCATTCGCGCGATGATTGTTAACGTTGATGTATAAAACGCTTTTTTCTCAAGTAAAATCGTGTCGGTAATAGAGAGTTTTTGCAATAATGTGAATCCAGATACGGTGAACGCTAAAGTCACGTTGTCTTTTTCTTAAGTAAATATTAAGAAGAAGTTAACCTTAGTTCATGTTTGAATAAATGGTGACATAGAAAAAGTACTCGAAGCAATTTCTATCCCATTCTGCGGAAAATCTTCGCGTTTGAAAATATACTTTTCTCTCTCTTTCTCTCTCTCTACTGATTAACTCATAGGAACAAACATCTTCATCATTTAACATCGCTTTACGTTACGCTAACGAAGTGTATTCAATCATTCCGTCAGGGATAAAACATGTAAATAATACCGTTTTTCGAGAAAATTGTAAGTCCTAGGTGCCGGCGCGCGTATTACCGTGTAATCTCGCGAGTCACGCGCAAATCGATGCGAATTATGCAAATTATTGATGCCATTTACTACTCATTGCCCTCCCCGACCGGATCGGCGCGCACCCTGGAAATTAATCTACGCTCATGCACACGCTCGGCATGCACACGCCACCCCTTGTGTGGCATGTAGCATCGTTTCACATGGCCATCAAACCGCGTAGAAAGGGAGACGTAGCTCGAATTAAAAACTAATCCAATATTAACTCTTCTTCCACGCATCTCTCGTCCCAGCTGTTTCTTCTCGAACCAGTACGTTCCTCTGTGTGAAGACCGTTTAAATTGCAAATACAACTGAAAGCACAAGCTGCACATAAGAACAAGAAACAACCAACTTCAGTCTATCAGAAATCATGTAATACTAAAATGGCTTTCTAATAGATTGAAATCTCATATGCCCGTATTCAGATCTTGTACTTAAGACTTCCTAAAATTTATTTTTAGATGCTCAGCAGCTAGCCATTAAAATAATTCGTAGGTCGAAAATTTATCTAAAGATCGAAAATTTCTATTATTTAGAGTCGAAATTTTGCTCCTACTTTGAACCTTAGTTTTAGGACGTACGTAGACTAAAGATTTACAATTAAGACGTAGGCTCTAGAGATTTGTAAGAGGTTCTAATCTAATAAATTGAACTCCTATATTGAGCCTGTAAATGATAGTTATCGGAAAATTTTCTACTTTTAGAAAAGAAGTTTTCTAAATAAAAGTTGTGGATTAAATAATATTAAAAGAGGTCCCCTATTTGATTGTTCAAGTATCAAATCAGATTTGTAAGATTTAATTGAGATTGAAAGAAATTCAATGTAGGTCTAAAATTTCGACTAAATTTAAAGAAGGGATCTTAAATATAAGGTCTGACTATGAATATAGGCATTATTCTCTGTTTCTATTGCTTTTCATTGTGTTTCCGGCTTTACAGTACTCTGAAGATAACGCGTTCCACGCAGGGATTATTCATGCATCGCGGTTAATTAGGTTCGTATTCGTATTGCGTTCGCTAATTTCCCGAGAGCACGCAATATCAGCCGCTTTGTCCGGCTATCTGATTCCGAACGCGTATGCACGACGTGGGAACGTTGTCTTGAGAGACCCGTTAATAACACGTCGATCTTCCTGCGATATCGGCGTGAGAGGGGGGGAGGGGGGGACGCGAATAAAATTTTCAATGAAATTCACTCGGAAGAGAACGGCGGCGTAAGATGAGTCCATAGAGAATATAGGAAGCGGTGTTAATAACGTCGTTCTGTTTGATCGCAATTCCTGAGTACTGCATCGTATATATATATATGTTACAACATCCGCGCGGGACACGCGCGTGCGTGCGTGCGTGCATGCGTGCGTGTATATATATGTACACGACATGCGAAGCGCGTTTATAAAATCATGAGCGGCGCGCTGCCATATTTATACGAGCGTAGAAAATTTATTGTGATTGCGCTTCGCGCGAGAGAGCGAACGCGAACGTGCTATGCTTTTTCCATGCCATCGCCGCCACCATCGTCGCCGCGTTGCCGCGCCGCCGCTGCCTCATCGTCGAATGGCGGCTCAATTTCGCGACGGGAACAACGAGTCGCGCTTATGGAAATTGATAGTTCCGATGAAAAATAAATCCGCCAACGCGACACGCTCGTCGGGCGTCCGGAGATATTTTCGGGATTATTGTGCGCGAGATAGCGACGTTATATTCACGATTTTTTAAGTAATTTCGGAATATAACACCTACCCTTTTGCCAATCAAACATTCGGTTCATAAAAAGAACGATTTTGTTGAAATATCTAAAAAATAGATACAGATCTAAAAATAATTTTGTACTATTAAAATAATAATGTAGGAAACTTAAGCATTAATGCTGCAAGACATTTTAGTAATTAGCTTCTTAATTAATAATTATTTTAATAATTAGTCCGATAAAATTACTTTTATTAGTTTGTACATATTTAGCTAGATTTTTAGATATTTCAATAAAATTGTGGGAGTTTACTGGCAGAAACTGTTCGAAAAAATGCTCTATTGGATTTGGAAAATATATTTTTCTATGGACATATATAAGCCAAGATTCTTATTTTATGGAGTAGCATTATTCTGAGAAAAATAAAATTATTGCTCCGGTGATCTTCCGGCGGGGAAAGTATTCTGGTTCCGTTTCGAGGAACAGTGCAACACCTAGTTGGGTGGTATTTTGATCGGACGCAGGAGGCCAATCAATTTTCATGGCGGTTAAGTGCCTCGTGCGCGTTTCCTAAAACACAGTGCCGAAGCACCGTTCATTTCCTGTCCGTAAAACGGGTCTCCCCGCAACTATCTTGCGAAGCAGTTTCTCTATTTCCGATCATTTGCGGTTTCGCCGCTACGGGAACACGGTCGAGCCGTGTTAAAATCGAAACCGCTTTTTTTCGGATAGACGCCGCCAGACAGACGGCGATCACGTCTGTTCGTTCCTCGGCCATCGACGATGTAGAATCGCTATGAACGAGCGAATAACATTCGCGTTATGAAGGTCATCTGGCTGAAGAGAGAAAAATGTACATCACAAACCGAGCAAAAGAAAAAAGAACACAATATTAAGTCTTTGATGGCAAAGTTTGACCTTTGAAGGTATAGATCTTTTAATTGAGGGAAATCTAATAGATAAATTTCAATCTGTAAAAAATAAGTAAAATACAATCCAATTTTTATGATAGTAAAAACTCGTCAACTTTCACGAGTGCGCTAGAATTTTTTCAGATTTTTATCGGTCCGGAACAATATAAAAATCTGCAAATTGCACTGAAACTCAAAGATGCAGGTTGCTGACGGAAGGTGCAAAAATTTCATGACAGACGCAAAGGATTAATAAAAAATTATTTTTTAATACTTTAGAATAATTTAACAATAAGAGAACAAATATATACAGATTAGCGCATGAAATATTATGCATTTAATTTTCTTTCCAATTTTCAGGCTTTGATAATCAATTCTATATAGTTCTATAATATTATATCCATTCTGAACCAATTTTGACTGTGTTCCAAAATTTACTGCCAGTATTGAAAATCTATAATACACGTGATGTAAACTTTGTTAAAAATAAATGCGTCATATAGAAAACAAATGGCACGTCATTTCATGTGCTACTCTGTATCTTGCGAATGAATTAATGTCTCGTTCGGATGCTCACGAGACAATACGATAAATGTTAACGTATCTCCTTACGAGAAGGACGGGTGGAAGGAGACACAAGCGAAAGTAATAAAAGCACCGAGCGAGCGTGACGTGTCAGAGACGGAAATTGTACTTGTCAAACGCTTTTCCGTCGTTCTACGCTTTTTCGTTTTCAACTACGTGGCGCTGGAATTGCGCGCTCCCTTGTCGCGCGACAAACGACAGGCGACAGACGACAGCTCGAAAAAGGCGACAGCCGCTCCTGATCCGTTAGCGAGGCCCCCATTTAGGATGATTGCCCGATTTTATGTATTTATACCGGGGAGCCGTCGGGCTCGCTTTTCACCGCGCCGACGTTTCTGTTTCTCTATCGCTAATAGGAATTTGTTTCGTTCGCACTTTGTATATCTGCGGCGAGAGAGTGGCGCAGAAATTTCACAGACAAGCATAATTCCATAATTGAGATAATCCTCGAGATCTCCGAAGGATGCTGTATACCTATTATCTTCGACATGGTTTTATAATTTTAAAAATCACCGTACGTTCAAAATATTGCCGCGATCTCTTTTAGCATTGTAACATCTACCGTCTTAATTTTCGATAATCACGCACGATTTCTAATTCATTTAATAAATATTATTACTTATATATGGAATTATGTTAAAACTTGTAAGAGAACATAGGGATGGATCGTACATCATTCATGTTACTGCTCGTATATTCAACGAGGTTCCATCAAGTCTTACATTATTCCTCGACAGGTTGTATTTCGCGATCGTCACTATTTATTTTATGAGACTGAGGAAGTTGCCGGCCATCAAGCCTTTATCGTCGCGATATATAAGGGAGTATAATTTTGCGACACGCGTATTTATATCGCGATGATCATCTCGCAAGACGTTTTATTAAAATAGAAGTGAACTGTTCATGAACATAAATATTTTATGTCAAAAACGATTTATCATTAATAAAATTTATATTCTCAAAAAACTCGTTGTTCATTTTATATAGTCGATTTTTCGCAGCTGAAATCATTTGCCGAGACTCTAATAAAAATATCCGTTGCTAAAAGTATCCGGCACTTGGATCATTGCAGTTTCACAGGTTCAAGATTCAATGCAAGGTACAGAGGGTGTACGATGGTTGCCGGCTGGCCACTCCCGTGGGTATTAAGACAGGAAAATGGCTGAAGCCGGCACGTGCTGGTGTGTGCCACCCTGTGATGACTGACTCGTGCGTACACGATGGAGACACCGGGTATACATTGAGACAGGCGCGCGCGCGTGATGATATCGTCAGAACGTTTTAATATTTAATGCGATTAAACTCATTTCGTCCCGCCTCCAGTAATTGGTTTCTGATTAACAGCTAAGTTTCAAGCGCATTAGCCGTCTGCGATAGTTACATACGCCCCGCCGACGTCATCGACCAATAATCCTCAGCGTTGCCGAGCTTCCCGAAAATCGACATCGATCTTTGATCTCTAATTGAACGGTGCTGATTATCACGACGTGACTTAAAAGTGTCGCACTTTCAAAGTGCGCTTTCAACTTCGGAACGAACGTTCCATATTTCCGAGGCGGCGAAATGTTAACGCGCGAAATCCGCGATGAAACTCTCGAAATCGGCTCTAATCAAATTGTAGATTCAATAAAAAATTAATCTGTTATTTCGTTCAAACGATCTTTATCGTCCCGACGTCTGATATTCGGGCCAGGAGTCTGAGTGCCGTAGTTGCAGGGAAGATAAGTTGTCCGTAGGGATAATCCACGGACTCAGCGGGTGTCTCCATTCGGCATGGTTTCACTCCATCTTCCGTTGACAGACAAAATCCCCCTTCCATGTCGAGTACTAACCAACGACGGTCCGCGATGTATTCCACCGACCGACTGTCCAATTAAGAGAGCGAAATTTAATTAGCCGTCACGAGTCAAGACAAACTCGAAGAAACGATGGCGATAACCGTACAAATATAATTCTAACAATTCCAATATCTACGATGTATTGACTATACTTTATTTTTTTTCCTCTAAATAAGATGTAAGCGTTGCGTGGATACCATGCGTTTCTGCGTTGATAGGGATACGACAGTTCTGGTTGTGAATTATCATTAGAACTTAAATTTATGCATGAATAATTTATTCCGATTTCACTAAATCTAAAAAAGCGTCTCTAAAATTATATACTGGTGTATTTCATTGAAGCAATTATAATTATTATGTGACGACCATCACTTTCAATGTCCGCTTCAGTAATTGCCATCATTCTGTCCTTTTTCCCGCAGTTGAGAGGCATAATTATCCGCGTGACCGAGTTTTCTCAATTTTCCATTGTCCACAAAATCGCAGTGCATCAACAGCGGCTATGAAGAAGATATTAATGAATTAATCTAAATCTAAGTATTAAAACAACATTTATAATATAATATTTGCAGAAGTGTTTAATTTTTTAAATAACAAAATTCTTTGCCTTATCTGCGATTCGCATCAAAATTAATTTTATTTTGACAAATATGTATATATACTATGTACATTGTTTCTTCATTATATTATCATTCTGGATCAGTTTCGTGCAAGATTTCGTAATTTGTAATTTGCAATACAAATCTTACAATTAAACAATACTGTTTAAAAGCTTACTTGTTCATCGACATTCCCGTATACCAGCATCTTCAGTCTCTTGAATTCGCCGTTGGTGAAATGTTCGTCCCCTGGATTGGAGATACCCAATGAGTTTGGGAACTCGGATCTCTTGCCGTTGGTCCATCCGCGACTGTATTGAAAGGTTTGGCAAAGAACGGTGCTTATGACAAACGACAGGACGAAAATAACAAAAACACATTTCGTGGCCATCTGCAAAAAACAAATACGGTGCGTGGACAAAATATTTTATCCGCGAGAACATAATGGAAATGAAAAAATTAAAGGCATAAGGAGGACAATCAGGATAATCGATATCGTGCAACGAATTTTTCTTTTAAACATTCGCTGAATTAAGTCTATTAAATAATTGCACAAGGACGACTTGGCACTTATTGGCAGCTTTCAAAAACGACTAATGATTTTCAAACGTTAATTAGCGTAGAGCAATAGTCGATAACTAGCCATGAGCGACGTTTGAATAATTCAATGGATATTATTAAAACAGTTCTTCACTTTTATCAAGCGGATTTACATTCTGCCGATTTCCGGAGCTCCAAACTCAAATAGATTATATATAAACTATCCGTTACATCAAAGACAAGCGTGAAAGAGACAAGAAGTTTGTTCACTGAAACAATTACAATTTTTTCTAATATCGGTAGCTAACAATAAATCTTTTCAAAGTGTCGCAAATTCGGAATCTCATGTAATTGTAATCAAATTGTTTGATTCGCTGTTAAGATAGGAAGAGGAAGTCTGCGCTTGCGTTTATAACGATTTAATGCGAAGGGAAAAACAATAGACTACCTAACTGTCACGGTAGACTTGACGAGGCAACGATCCGTACGAAGCTGTGCAATTTAAAATTGCACGATCGCAAGTTTACACTACCACCATTATGCATTTTTTTCATAGAGATATCACTTTTGATACACCACTCGAATGCCAATCGTTGGTAATATAATGATGACGCAAACGGACAACGCAATACAGCGAAATGACATTTCAAGTAGTTTATCAAATAAGGAAAATTATTTTTTTTTCTTCGTATTTTTATGATACTTGTAAATAAAATAAATTATCTAATAAACTATATTTGAAAATAGCCTTTCGTTCATAATTAGCGGAAGTATAAATCTTTAGATATCGAAGTGGGCGATTACGATAATTGTAGGATTTTTGCAGATCGCATGTTTTACATCGGTCTCTTTAAATTCTCATATTCATTAAAAAAGGATGACGTACGAATTAACGACTCGTGTAGTACCGGACAAACTCATTTCTTGAAAATTTTCAGCGCGCGCTCGACTTTTGTTCCGCACGCTAATTTTAAGAGGACCATTAACGCTACGAGCGTCCCTGGTCATTAAGATAAGCGTAAGTGCTACTAAGTGTCCGAGCAGATAAGAGACGTGACCAGCATCTCCGTTAACATATAGGGATGAAGCATGTCAGCCATTTGAACCGCTGCACAAACCTGAACAACGGTCCATCGCGTTCGCTAGTAATATTAACCTATGTTTAATTTGTAATGAAATAAGAAAAAGAGATTGTATGAGCAATTTGAAAAAATTGCTTTAACAAATTATTTTTCTAGTAACATTTCAAACATCTGTCCACACAGAAAAAAT
>Ga0157363_1006626_pt1 | contig 10917 bp, 10 predicted proteins | sample AttsexASBM1_FD_111477 | JGI IMG/M metagenome (GOLD analysis project Ga0157363, IMG submission 111477) | Fungus gardens microbial communities from leaf cutter ant in Ribeirão Preto, State of São Paulo, Brazil - Atta sexdens ASBM1 | ecosystem: Host-associated > Fungi > Mycelium > Unclassified ...
ATAGTGGGATGACAGAGTTAGTTATGAATTTGGAGTTTGTAAGAAAGTAGGAATTTAAGTTGAAGAAAATTGAAAGACCAATATATGTGAGGAATGTGAATCATTTCTTCAACAAGGAGAAACATATTGAGTATACAGTAGAAGTAAATATTTATTATTAGGTATACAGAAAGAGAATAGAGATCAATGTGTTTGGAGATTAAAAGTAGAGTATGATTTTGGGAGTGCCATGGCTTGCTCATCACAATCTTAAAATTAATTGGAGAACAGGGAAAGTAAAGATGATAAGGTGTTTGGAGAAATATGGAAAATAGTAGAGACCAAAGTAAGAGAAACCCAGATAGTAAAAGTAAAAGGAGAAGGAAAAGAAAGAAAGAGGAAGAAAAGGGAAAAAAGCCAAAAAAGGAGAGGATAATGGAAATAAAAAAGGTGGCTAAAGAGTGGGAAATTTGGAATGAGAAAGAAGAAGTAGCAAAATCTGAAGAAGAGGCCAAGAATTTGGTGCCTCAAAGATTCTACAAGTAAATCCATGTCTTTGAAAAGAAACAGAGTAAGAGAATGCCAATGAAGAAGGTATAGGATCATGTAATAGAGACAAAAGAAGGGTTTGTACCAAGAAAGAAGAAGGTGTATCTGTTGTCAAAAGAAAAGAAAGAAGAAGTAGATGAGTTTATAGAAGAACAATTAAGAAAAGGATATATTAGGGCTGCAAAGTCATCTCAAATGGCACTGGTATTTTTTTTGTGAGAAAAAATGATGGTAAGAAGCATATGGTACAGAACTTTTATTATTTAAATGAATGGACTGTAAAAAACAATTATCCTTTGCCTCTTATTTCAGATATTGAAAATATTGGTTATTTTGTCACATACTTTCTGACATCTATACTGGTGGCACAGATAATACTTTACTTCAATTACCATCAATCTGAGGACTAGAAACCCAGACCTTATATTTCTCATTAACCTATAGAGTTTGAATGTCAATGCCTATGGTGACTGACTACCCCAAGTATGTGCAAAGTAAATATTATTAGATTATCACTTCCATATTTAAGAACATAGTTATACTGTATTGTTTTTCAGTCTGATAATCAACTTAAACTGTGCCACACTTGCACTCTTCCATCCAAACTTTCCTTCATCTGAAAATTATAACTATACAACATATAGATTAGGTGCAACATTATCTGTTAAAGCCAAGATCTGTGTAGCATTTACTTCTTTTACCACTTGATCTACCAAGTTCCCTTTCTGTTTCATCTTCTATGCTATTATGGATAATCTGGTAAGTATGATTCATCTCTAATATATTTACAAAATTGGACTTGAGATAAAGTTTCAATAATATATAGATATAGGAAGAGGATAAGTGAAAGGCAGCATTCATGACTTTAGAAGGATCATTCAAACATATGATCATGTTCTTTAGACTGACTAATTCTCCAGCAATGTTCTAGACAATGATGAATAAAATCTTACAGGATTTAATCAATACTGGAGAAGTGGCAAGCTTCATTGATGACATGATTGTGGAAATGGAAGAAGAGGAGGAATATGATGAGGTGGTAGAAGAAGTAGTAAGGAGATTAGTGGAGAATGATTTATATATTAAGCCAGAAAAATACAAGTGAAAGGTTAGAAAGGTAGAATTTTTGGGAGTAGTAATAGGACCAGAGAGGATTAAGATGGAGAAGGAAAAGGTGAAAGGTGTATTGGAATGGCTGATTCTGAAAGGAGTTAAAGATATATAGAAGTTTTTGGGACTAGCCAATTACTATAAGCAGTTTATCAAATATTTTGCAGCAATAGTTAGATCTTTGCACAATATGGTCAAAAAGAATCAGAAGTGGGATTGGACAGAAAGGTAGGAGAAGACATTTCAAGAATTGAAGAAGAGATTTACCAAAGAACCAGTGTTAGCAGCACCAGATTTAAACAAAAAAATGAGAACAGAAGTTGAAATATCAGATTATGTAATAGAAGGGGTGTTGTCTACAGAATATGAAGATAGAAGATGGAAACTATCACAAAATGAGCTACTCACTGGTTGTGATACTTGAACTTAATAGTGTTTCAGAGGTTCAGTATAAGAAGATAATGATAATAGGTGATGAGTAGTATCAACAGGAATAATTGATATTATTAAGTCTAAGATCTAATCATTAGACACAGAGGTATATACAAAATAGTGATGGTCTGTGTACAAGCTGTTTCCATCACATGATCAGAACTCATACCTGATAGGAGCTGTTATCTGTCATAGCAGCTGTCAGACTAATTTTAAAAGGTAACTAATTATGTTACTATATTGATATGCTTTTATCTCTATCAATACTTATCACTATGAGATATACCATATATCATTGGAAATGGCTTGATGAGCACTTTCCAATGCAAGTTTGATTGTATAAATCCATCTAGCCATTCATGAGATATTAGCAAAAAAAGCTTTTACAGTTACTGATAGCCTGATATCTTGGTTGTCTGTTGTTGTTTTTGTATCTCCCACATATATGTGGATAGCCCTCATTTGGGGCTTTACAGCACAACTTAGTTTGTAAAAATAGGTTCACTGGTTGTGGAGATACAAGCTGAATGAAGTTTGTAATAAAGACTAGTAGCATTTCTTTCAAAATCTCTAGATGAGATAGAAAGGAATTATAAAATTCATGATAGAAAGATATTGGCAGTTATAAGGAGTTAAGAAAACTAGAGATATTTGCCAGAAGGTGCCAAGTTTAAGTTTAAGATCTAGATAGATCACAAGAATTTAGAATATTTCATAAAGGCACAGAAATTGAATAGAAGACAAGCATGTTGGACATTATACCTGTCAAGATTTGATTTCATCTTAAAGTATGTACTAGAAACAAAAATGAGAAAGATAGATAGACTTAGTAGGAGATAAGACTGGAAAGTAGGTGTAGAAAAGGATAACAAAAATCAGACATTAATAAAAGAACAATAAATTTATAGTTTAGCTAAAGTAGTAATAGAGAGATCTGAAGTAGATATAGTAGAAAAAACTAAAGGTATGATAAAGAAGTAGTCAGAGTAGTAGAATTAAGAGGCAAAGAATGGCAGATAGAGAGAGATTTGTTGTGGAAACTACTAGACACAAAGTCCAATAATCATACAAGGCAGCAAAGCTCTCAGTAGGCTATCGATGTGGGGATTACAAGAGAACTCAACAAGGAGTCTCTGCTGAATTGCTATCTTATTTATATAAATTATACATGGTCCATGCTACTAATAATTACTCCTGCCCTAATGTTCATGTATTGTCCATGAGTGCACCATGTGTATACCATGAGATAGCCATGCTATTAACACACCCCTTAATATCATCCATCTAGACCACTCCAGTCTGCTCTAGGCTTATGACCTCACATCATGTGACAAGTCATGTGACTGCAGTCACATGCCTCTTCATTGTCAATAAAAAGAAAAAGAAATTCAAAATAAAAGAAATATAAAATCAAGAAAAATAGATATACTGAAGAATGAAGAACTGAGAGTAGAAATTATCAAGTTGCATTATGATGTACTAGTAGCAAGATATAGAGGAAGATGGAAGATGATAGAATTAATGATGAGGAATTATTGGTGACCAGAGGTAACAAGAAATATAGGACAATATATAGAAGAATATGATATATGCCAAAGAATAAAAAATAAGACAGAAGCACTAGCAGGAAAATTAAAATAAAGTACCAGAGAAACTGTAGACACATTTGATAGTTAACTTCATAACTAAGTTGCCATTAGTAGCTAGGAAGGATGTGATTCTGGTAGTCTGTGATAGGTTGTCCAAGATAACACATTTGGTAGCAACTACAGAAGAAACATCAGTAGAAGAGTTGGTGAGGCTGTTTAGAGACAATGTGTGGAAGTTGTATGGGCTGCCAGAGAGTATAGTATCAGAAAGAGGACTAAAGTTTGCAGTAGAGTTAACAAAGAAGTTGAACAAAATGTTGAGAATTGAGACAATGTTGTCAATAGTGTTCTATTTCCAAACAGATAATCATATGGAGACAATAAATCAGGAACTAGAGCAATACTTATGGTTCTTTGTCAATTATAGATAAAATAATTGGCCTGAATAGCTGGCAACAGCTGAGTTCACAGTAAACAACAAAATCCATTCAGTAACTAAAGTTTCTCTGTTTATGGCAAATTATGGTAGAGTTAAGAATGGAGGCAGATATTAGAAGAAAAGAGAAGATAGAGAATACAACAGAATTTGTAGAAAGAATAAAGAAAGTATAGGAGAAAGTAGGAACAGCATTAAGAAAGGCTTAGGAGGAGATGAAACAATAGGCAGATAAGAGAAGGAAAGAAGCAGAAGTATGGAAAAAAGAAGATAAGATGATATTGAGTACAAAAAATCTAGTATTCAAGAAACAACTAGTAAGAAAACTGGTGGATCAATACATTGGCCTATATATTATTGATGAAGTAGTCTCTACTAATATGGTTAAATTATAACTGCCAACTTCAATGAGGATTCATCTGATAGTGAACATTAGTCAAATAGTACAATACAAAGAACAAGTAGAGGGGCAGAAAATAGAAGAAGTAAAACTGGTAAAAGTAAAGAGAGTCAAGGAGTGGAAAGTATTGAATAAAAATAAAATTTAGAGAATACAAAAAAGGTAATAGTAGAATTCAAGAAGAGAATGAACACAGAAGTAAGATGGCAAGAGAAATTGGATACAACAGAAGAAAGAGACTTTAAGAGAGAGAAATTACTTGAGAAGTATACAGTGAAAAGATTGTATAAATGAGATGATAAAAAGTTTGAGAAGGAATATTTAAGAAAGTTAGAGAGGAACTGGTAGAAATAGAAGTCAGTTTCTTTTAATTTTAATTTTAATTTTAAAACTTAGGGTTAGTGTTAGCATAACTAATATTACTACAATATATTTAACACATGTTGACCTTAAGGATAATACATGGCCTTTAGAGTAGGTTAATGATACTGTAGCATGGACCAGTAACTTAACATATATAAGACAGACTATTCTATACCAAAAACTCCATTTGTTACAACTCAAAGATCTTAGAGGAGATCAATGAATAAAACCTTGTATTGGGTTAATACAAGAAAACTCAATAGAGAGCTCTGTACAAGATAGTCTACCTTATATACTAAAACCACATGGTCTGTGCTAACTACTTCTAGCCTACTTTAAACAGCCATGTGTATGCCTTAAGGTCAACATGTGTTGCACACATTGTATGACATCATCCTTCAATGTATTTTGTGACTTTGTAACTGTTACTGTGACCATGTCATCTGATGTAACTGCATGATCTCATCACTCTAACCCTAACTCTAAGTTCTAAAAATAGAAAAATGGAAAATAAATCAAAAGGAAAATAAAAATAGAAAGAAAAGGAAAATAAATTAAGTTCACTGCTTTTATCTTTGACACTATTGAGTTCTCTTGTATTAATCTAATACAAGGTTCCTTTCTATTGACTAACTTTAAGGTCTTTGAGTTGTAACATATTTGATAGTCTAAAACAATATTACTTAAGATTCCCCTAAAGATTGCAAACTTTGTTCAACTCTGCAGACTTTATCCAGTTGCCCTAACAACTAGATTATGGTTAGCTTAGCATTGTTCTACTCTATTGTAATAGATTATAGGATATTTAGAATAGTAGCCATTTTTATGTTATAATCACTATCTCATGTTTAATAGATGTTTGCCTTGTGTATAACATAACTTGGACACATGTAGGGTTTATTTCATCTCTTGACTACAACTGCTGTACTTTATATATCTCTCATATTGTATTAGTCAGTACCTTATATAGTAATGGAGGCTTCTACATGTTTTTCTTATATTTTCCTTAAGAATATCTTTTATTTCCTCATGATTATTAGGTATATATAGCTATAGATACAATCCTATATCTTTATACTTTGCTAATTAATCATCTCTCCTCTCTTACTCAAGTCTTTGCCTAAGTTACAATCTAAGTCAAAGCTTAAAATTATAATACTTTGAAAAACCTTATCTTGTTTTCTTAGATTTTCCTGAAGGTAAGTTGTATTTGATTATTAGCTACTATAATATAACTTAGGTTTTTCTAAAGATATAAAATCCTACATAACCCTATAGACTTTGTTTAGTTGCCTTAACACCTTTCTATTAGTAGGGTTACAATTTAGTTCTGAATCACTGTCTGCAGTCTGTAACAAAGTTTGACTACAATGGTATGTAAATTAGTGTAGCTAGCCTCTGATATAAGAGATTGGAACTCATCTAGGTAATTCTCTACTATATGACTTCCCTAGTAATAGGTGGTCTCTTCTAACTTGTTGACAGCTTCAGTAGCAGTGTTGACAGAAAAGAAATACTCTCAGAAGAGCTGCTTGAAATTGGGCCACATGGTAATAAAGAAAGTCCTAGTGGTGAACTTTTGGCAGAAAATACCCTCAGACTATTTGGAAGCATGACTTTGATAATGAATATTGATCATTATACATATCTACCAAGCAAATATTGGGGGCATAGCTCAGCTGGGAGAGCAGTAGACTGAAGTGACTTCTAAAGGTCCCGCGTTCGATCCGCGGTGCCCCCATAATTTATTTTTTCCTGTGAATTATAGTTGCCGGCAGGGGGTTACTCATTACTCTAATGATACATGTTAATATTCGCCAAAACGAACATGCCCTGTTTGTTCTGCATGGACACTAGCTTCTTTTTCCCCCTTCAGACCCTTTCCGCATTGCTGAAGAACGATAAGAGGAATCGATCCAGAATAGGGCACAACACTGACCTCGCACTTGAGGTCGAAAGTAGCTGTATTAGTATATGCTTTCTTTGACCGAAGGATGTCTGCCAATCTTCTCAATGCAGGGATTATTAGATCATTTTCGCCGATCCCCTGGATAATTAGATAGACATGGATATGGTATATGCGTGGCGTTTTCTTACAATTGAAAATAATGTCTGGTGCCATTCAGATGGAGCGTCTGCCGTCGGCGCCAGTGATGCTGCATCATAATGTATACCGGAATAAATGACTGCACAGCGCATTCTGGTACTTTTGTTCTCCGAAGGTGAAAAACGGTCAATGCGACCTGTTTCAACATCGATGCTAGCGATCTCCACGCCATAATGCCGGGCCAGTATACCAAGTTCTATGGCCCCTCCCCACGTCGTTGGTTTCAGGATCGTTTGGATATACTGCCCAGGAGGCATGCTTTGCCGACTGATAAGTTCAGACTTTCTAGACCGATGCGCTGAGATCTCACCCTAAGATAGCCTCATCGTACGTTTCGAGATTATTGTGAATGCCATTAGCCACGACTTAAGCCCAAGTTAATATGATAGCCTCAGGTTTTCATAATTGATGCTCACTTTTTCGCATCTCTTGGGCATTTACAATGTTTTGTTCGAAAATCAGTGCTGCCGCAGAGAACAGACAAGAATTGTCATCGGGAACTATCTGCAATGGCATGGATAAGTAGGAACTCAGGGTGCCATCGGAAACATACCCTATGAACCAATACGCTTCCATCTCCCGTTTCCACAAAATCAGCTTTACCAAAAGCACTTGACAGTGGGATGGCAGCAATTTGCGTTTCCTCTGCTGAACCAGGGAGTTGGGGTGGTCGAGTTTCAATATCCTGCGCAACTCCTCTAGTCAAATCCAATCTCGGAATCTCGCTCACGATAATTTGATCTCCGGCTATAATTCCAAGGCTTGAAAACGGAAGTTCAGGTATCAATGTCAGAGATCTCGGTGGATAGCCCGTTTTGACTGCAATGAAGTACAGTCAGAGACGTCACAATATTCACTGGACTGATTCACCTGCTTGTCGAGAGGGCAAGATCTCACTGATCGAATAAATCTGTTGCTGGAAGTCCTGGACTGTGAAGGTAGCATTGTCTTGAGGAAGCTGAAGGGTTGAGACGCCCTTCGGATGCCTCAAACGTACGGGAACCATTCGTCAGTCCGACCGAAGGGAATGCCCGAACAAGTGTCTGTTTGCGACAGTGTAATCATTACACTCTTGCCGAACCAGTAGCACGAAAAATTAATTGCAGAAAAATTGCTTCTTCAAGATTCATCGCCTACTCAAGAGTGTCATTACTCCAAGTGGTCAACTGTGCTGATCGGTCTTTGTTAACCATATTACTATGAGACTTTGACTTGGCTTGTATCGAGACAGGAAGATTAGGTGTTCGAATTTTTTTCGATACTTATACATTACAATCCGGTTCTTCTTTCACCGCCGACGAAAACCGCAGACAATCCAACTCGCACTCAACCATTTGAACAAAGCTATAGAGCATCTATTAGAGTTCTATAAATGCATTAACAACGAAATAAATGAACCCCCGTAAAGGAGTGTATGCAAGATGGAGAGTATCCTAGTCGCATTTATGACAGAGCCAGTCATAGAGACGGAAGTCGCTGTCTCTCTCTCTCCAGTTCGGCTGGGCCAGTACAGACTGAGGCGGTAGGGGCCGAAAAACGTAGATCCAGTGTCTGAGCAGTATCTGCATCGGCTCTGACATCTTGAACTAGGGCCTTCCATTCATTCTCAAGTTCTTCTTCATCAACGTCGACCCCGAGGGCTACATCACCTCCAATCCTGATCGCACTGTCAACTTCTTGGGCGGCATAGTTTGCTTCTGCTAAAGCGTCCATTATCCTGTCAATATTGGTACGATGAAGAGACGGATCTGAAAGAATAGCCCGTAATGTCGATGTCGACGATTCATAACTTCTCAAAATCTTGAGGACCGTATCAGAGGTCGAGTGGCACCAAAACTAGAATTCCAGACTCACCCCTATGTCACCAGCAGCGACCTCAATAGAAATCATCGTGCTTTCTAGAGTAGCCAGGGAAGCGAGTCGCTTTTGGAGAACATCTTCTAGCTGCTTTCGTGACCTCAAATAGCTTATGGCTAATGATTTTTGTTTTCGTTGTAATGCTAACGTAGCTTTCTTCGTAGATCTAGAACATGATGAAAAAATAGTAAGGAAACGCGAACAGTATGAGAGGTCTCACTCATTCAGTTTCTCTTGAATTGCTTCTACGAGGCGCTGCAAATTGAATATAGCGGATTTTAATTCTAGAATGCCACGATCGATAGCAGTGACCATCCGTTCTCCATGGGATCCATTTTTATCAACAAATTTCACAAGCTTTGGTATCTGATAGAGGAACTCAAGTTAATAGCGTTTCTTTGGAGGTCGAAGGGTGCTCACCTCGTTGTCGGTGACGACGGCTTTGCGTTCTCGCTCCAGGAACTTGATCAAAATCCTGGTGTCCGTCTCACTGAGAGCGGGTTGCTCTGATGCACTGAATATAGATGCGAATGTCTTTCTGAAACCCTCTATGGTATACAATGCGTCGGCTGGCCCTGTCACCCGAGCCTCTTGTAAGGCGAGAACAGCATCTGTTGCTTGTTCAAGCAGCTCCACGAAAACATATTCGCCGGACCAATCTACCTGGAGTGAATCAGAGCTCAAATGACGCTCAGAGTCGGTGTCTACAATGCCGATTTGCTCTAATGCCCACCACAGAGGCTTCCCCACCACAAGAGACGCTATGCGATATGGCAACCAGCCGGGGTCCAATATCGAGGTACGAGCAGACATAAATTCGGTCATTGGTATAAGAACCTTGGAGGAGCAAAGTTCATTCTTGCTAGGACCAGCGTATGTCAGAGGACGGTCCAAGAGACAACACGATCCTTACGAGGATTGCCCCCATTGCTAATGGCTTTCCTATCTTTTCCACTTTCAGGCACTCCAAAAGATCATGATCTGCCTGAAGAGCAATGCGACTCGATTCCTTCTTTCGTGATGTGCGTTGGTTGTCAGAATGAACTAAGGCCTTGAGGACTCTTCGCCACCAATCAACATTCGCATGGAAGCTGGTGGGATTCGATTGCTTCTGGCGGGAAAAGTCAGAATATAGAGCTTGAAGTCTGGACTTCGATGCATTTAAAAGGAATTCGTTAGTCAAGAAATTATCTGGAGTATTTGATGTAAGAGTTGTCATTTCTCGAGGTGTAGGCTCAGTGACAACCTGGTGACGTAATGACCTCCATCTGTAGCTCACCTCGTCTGAATTTTAGGATGATTGCCGCAGCCATTCTACCTTAGCGGTCATGCGATAGTAGGTAGGGTCAATCTTGTCCATACTTGAGCGGAAACATAACAACGCTTCAACCAGTAGGGTTGATATCACCTCGGCAAGGTCATAATGATTACTATCTTCAAATAGCTCATTTTTCTAAGCTAGTGTTCAACTCTCACGTCTCCGAGCTCTCTCTTTGACTAGGGAAGGCTGAAATTTACTCCCCTAGATGCACCTCGCCTGCCGATGGGATTTGTGCGTGCAGATGTTGCAGGGCTTTGAGCAGCGACGCTGCTTCGCCTTCCAAGATCGTGTCCTGCAGAACTGGAATGACCTCCGACTGTTGTGAACACCTCAGAGGATTCTATCGCCGGAGACTGCTGATGATCACTGCCTGGCGATGTCTACTATACTGTGAGCTTTGCATTCGACGGGTACAGATCGCATGGGTTTTAAACCTGGTAGTTCTACTCACGAATAGATAGCCGGGCAGGTCGGCCCCCGAATAGCCGGAACCGAAGGGGTGATCCCTGCTCGTAATATCCATCTCCTTCAAAGGGCTGAACGTGAGGCTATCTATCGGTTCATAGGGTATCTTGATTTGTACCAGTGGTCTGTAAATTTGGCCTTCGCTCAATGGTTTACCTGCTCTCCGGCGAGCCCACCGTAGTACCAACCAGATCACAAGATAGGCTGCAACGACAGATCCTACCACGCTTCCAACAATCATGAGACCTTTGCTAGTTCCAGTTTGATGACCAGGTGCGGAATCACTAGCAGGTGCGGAATCACTAGCAG
>Ga0157363_1006628_pt1 | contig 10915 bp, 10 predicted proteins | sample AttsexASBM1_FD_111477 | JGI IMG/M metagenome (GOLD analysis project Ga0157363, IMG submission 111477) | Fungus gardens microbial communities from leaf cutter ant in Ribeirão Preto, State of São Paulo, Brazil - Atta sexdens ASBM1 | ecosystem: Host-associated > Fungi > Mycelium > Unclassified ...
ATAGCGGAGAGCCTCGCAAATGGGGCTTACGTTAAGTATTACAAGTGGGAGTTCATCGTCCAGCTGCTTCATTGACTTTACAAGTCCATCGAACGCATTCAAAGCGCTCTTATATCCCACAGGCAATCCCTCATTCAGGTACACGTTCGATACATTCTCTGGCAACCGCAAAATGGAATCAAAAGTAGATTGCCACCCCTGTACGGCGCCGGTTCGGTCGGATGAGGATGAAGGGTCGAGGCCGAAATGATGTTGAAGGAGGAATTGGACAATGAGGGTAGGAATATGCGCACGCTCGTCGACTGTCTTGACATTCCACACGACACTCTCCATAATCCTTCCATCCTTAAACCTCCGTAGCTCTGACTTCCCCCCCCAAAGCTCCCGGAATGCAGCAATTTGAGCTTGGTTTTCTTCGCCTGCTGCCGGTCCATGATCAACTAGTCGTGGTGCGTTGTGAGGGTGATATATCAGGCCGATGTATATCACATCAGGATAATTTGGGAGCGCTTGATTTAAGGGACGTGGAAGTACTGGAGAGCTGAGAATGGTAACAGATTTCGTACGGTCACCAAGTCCTCTGTGGAGGAGTTTATCTATTGAGACAAGAAGGGTATCGAACACCGAGCCTCTGTCCAATGTTTCATGAATTGGAAGGTTGCGAGGCTTCACGCCACTGAGGTCTACACTGTGAATGGTCTCAACCCTGGTTCAGCTTAGGGGGGAGGGGAAGGCGAACCGAAGAATGCTATCAAAACGCGTAAGAAGGCTACGTTGATCCTTGAGGAAAACTTCAGTGAAGGGGTCTCCCGAAGTGTTAAGAGTTTCGAGTGTAGCCAAAGCTTCATACCGAAGCTTAACAGATAGTTAGTAGGAAACAAGTTTGACGAGGTTTGAGCATACCAACTCCAAGGCACCGCCGAGCACACCTGAAAGTATATTAGCCAGTGATGTAGAATCTACGAAGACCGGTTGCTGCTGTACGTCGTATTCCATTGGAGAGAACTGGACTTTTTATCAGCTCGTTTCACCAATTCCTAGATTGAAACAGATCATACTCGATGTCCGTCTGCAGATTTTACAAATATCGCCTCCTTCTGAAACTCAAAATTGACTATAATCGAACCCGAACAGAACATCAATCGCTTGTCTAGCAGTACAATATGTCACTTACCCAAGAAGTCCAATGCAGCTTTGAAGATTTGATACGAACTTAATCCTCTCCCAAGGGCCTTCCTCTTCCCAGCACCACCATTCCCAGTGCCTATAGGCTCTTCACCAAGCAATACTAGACTAACAACGGCATTCCACCAAGTTCCCCGTCCTTCAAATCCACGCACACATAATTTGGCCTCACCGCCGTCAACAAATCCTCTCTGGTTGGCCCATACCCGTAGAAGCGTAACGGCATCACTGAACGCCTGCGCTCCGTTTTTGAGGTTGTGAGTTGAGAGAAGGTGAAGACGAGGCATGAAGGCACGTAGAAGAGCACTATTGTATGTCGGTGACAACAGGTGTCGTGATTGGCTTTGAGTGAGCCCTTGATCTGATGAGAAGCGGAGGTTGGAATGTGATGGTGAGAGTCGATTGAGAGGTATCGGACATGTCTTGGAAACGGTCGGAATGATGATGACCTTGACGTTCAATTTTGTAAAATCCATAGGGAGACTGTCTAAGGGGTGAGTGGGCATGAGCCAGTGAATGGGAGACAGAGGAGCTATATATTCACAGACCTCCTCGGGGTATGAGAACAAGATTTGTTAATCGAGGATCTCCGGAGGGCGACTCATAGCACATCTCGACGCCTAGCTTCGTCTTCGAGGACTCAATGGCAGAAGCAATAGCAGATAAGTAGAAGGCACGTTTGTGAAAAAAGCGTCCATCGAGATAATCCTTCTCCTGGAATAGACTCTGAAAATAGTGGTGTTTTTTTCAGCGCCCAGTGTGATTGACCATGGAACTACACTTACATCAGGCATCTCAACAGCCAAGTCTACGCCATATCGCAGTCCATCTTTTGGTTTTACACTCATTTTGTTCGGCCAACTTCCGACGAGGAAGATATCGCTTGGGCTCTTGTAGCCGACTTTCCAGTTGGTCTCCTCTGTTGGGAGTGGTAAAGCATACGGTACGGCAATACCTTTCTTGAGCATTTTCCGTGATGCCTCGAGAGGATGTTGTTGATGCAATGATGATATTTCCATTATAAAAGTGTGTAGTGAGAGAAGGAACCGTTCGAGAGGCAGCGCTCTGGAGGGTTTAGGACGAACATTTGGCAGCAAAGCATCAATCTAAATGACGTATTCAGAATAAGGTATGCAAATGGCAATATTATACACACCTGGAGTTTGAAAGAATTGGATTTGAAGAGGTCCGTAGCGTCTTTGATAACTCGTAGCTCCTCACCCGTCGGAGGCTTGGTGGGTTTACCGATTCCCTGCTCGGGTTTTTTGCTTGTTGAAGGAACATTAAACCCTGTTCCAGTCCATTCCACGTCCTCCGCCTCGTCATGACTAGGCTCATCGTGGAAATTCTCGCTGTCGTCCATCGCATCATTTGCGCCTTGATCAGAACCTGAGGCATCGGACAGCTTTTGGTCTTTACTTTTGCGCACCTGGAATTCAGAATCAGTAGGTCTTTCACTGAAATTTTATTTAGTAACACCTTGCGCGAAGTTGTCAGCTCGTATCTCTTGCGCTTTAGGTTGAACGCCATGAAATTCGAAGGAGTAAATTTGAACACAGCCACTAACATGAATTGTAGTTGTAATACAATGACATTGTATCATAATCCCACCAATGATCTTCAGTCAGGTCCTTTTGTACATGGCCCCTGGAGCAGGTCCCTTCCGCGGACCTTGGCTCCCTGGGCTCAAACCAAATCCAAGCATTTTACTCAGTGAATCGTAGACAGCTTGGTGAGGAGTGGGGTGTATCGAATTGATAATCTGCTTGTGTATGAGGCCGGATAATGGTGAAAATATGTACGTCGATTCTCTGCGATGGCAGTCCTGTTATTGCGTGTAGCTGGTGCGTCAAGAGAACAAAGGTACATACACTTCCCACTCATTGACACCTCCGCTCATGCGTGAATTACCAGTTACCATAAACCTCACAAGCAGACTTCTCTCCCTGGGATGTCGTTTCTTATCAAGTGGGTGCAGTTCCTCGCTCAAGCCGCCAGTACTCGATATATCTTTTCCCGGAGATGAAGGTTTTGAACTAAAGGAGACCTTCATCAGTGTCACCACTAAATCGGAATACAACGCGTTCATCGTATGGCGCAAAAATGACGCAGAAGCAAGGTATAGGGGAAAGCCTGGAGGCATTGTTTAAGGTAATTGCAGTAAAGATAAGAATCCAGCATGTACCTTCAACATGTAATGTTCGAGGAAACGGTGTAGGTAACGTGGTAGGTGTATACTCCAGTTTGACCTTTGGCGAATATATTGGTTCGACTCTAACATTAGTAGGCTCTTTTTGCAATTGAGATTTTTGCTGAAAGAAGTCTAGAGGGTTTGGACTCGGTACGAGTGACAGCGTCAGGGCGGAATTTCGGATAGGAGCTCCTGTAGACTTGTCTACATTGGTAACTAACCCAATCTGAAAGAACTCAGGAAGAGTTTCTTGCAAAATGAACAGTATCCTTCCTTTTCAGATGGTCAGAGAACAACCACAATCTCAAGAATACCGTTGTAATGAACGCACTTGTGCGAATTTCCCATTCAGCATCTGATATTTCTTCATTCGGGTTGTGCTTCGGTGGCCCCATAAGCCTCATCTTGCTCGGTATGACTGAATCTGGTGGACTCGACCTTCTAAGACCCAGCGCCAGATTCTTATGTTCCGCTTCCTTCAAGTCGCCAAAATGACGAAGAAAAGAAAGATCTTGCTTCCCATTTCGAATTAGTATAGAGGAAACGCGAGCTAACATCCCGAAAACTGAAAAAGTACTCAGTTGGTGCCCAAGTCGCAGGGAATTATGAGATGCGTTGAAGTAGGTATTTTGTAGGCATTTTTGCAACGCATCAAAAACCGATGATAATAGTGACGTTTATTTGTGCACCACGCTGCTAGTAGACAGACTCAACTACGCCACAATAGCTACTAGACACCAAGAATTTGCATCATGTTCATAGACTTTACAAAAGCTAATTCCACATCACCCCTGCCTTTGCATCACTATCATCTCCAAGTCCATACATGGATATTCTCACCTTTACATTTTCTTGCACCACACATACAAGGTCTATAGACAGCATCTTTGCGCTTTTCGCCATGAGCCTCTTCTTCACTCTCGCATTCATCATCATTGTCGTCATCATCTCCTTCATCCTCTGAATAAGATCCCATATAGTTGAAGCATATTTCCTCATGAGGGGGTATATCCTTGTTAGAGAATACTACAAGGAGAGGCCTCTCAACGTCAGGCTCGTTGATATAACAGGGAAATAGCCGAGCATTCGGTTCACAAGAGTGATTCTATGATTTCTATTCAGCTTGAGAATTCGACCAAAAGTGAAAACTACCGACCAAAAACCGTGTGAACTAGATAGAGCATAGGCACAATTAATGACTAGTCAAGAATTATATAACACGTACGTTGCCCGTATGGTATGCATCGACCGTATACTTGTTGTGCCACTCATCTAGATTGTGTCCCTTCTTCAGGTGCCAGAAGTCAATATCAAATAAATAGGATTTTCCAAGGGTATTATAATAGCTGGGAAGGATTGTCATTGAGCCAGATGTGAATATTGGTAATACACTCACCGCCCGCGAACTTCGCCTTGTTCATCGGTAAGCAACTCGCCCGCGTAAATCCCGAGAAAAGTTCCTTTCGGAACGCGCTTTGGGCCATTGAAGACACCTTTGCTCTGTTAGCCGGGGAAATAAGAATAAGTGAGAATCAAAACCCGCACCCCATCCTTTATTCTGAGTTTTTTTAATGCTAAGTTGTACTTTCCTGCCATGTTGTACAACCTGTTATGAAGCCGTCAGATTACAGCAGAACACAACTGGAATTTACGAAACCTACCCGATTCCTGCAATCGTCGTCACATGAACAAAAATCATTGCATTCGAAGATAGGATATCGAGGATGCTTCAACCGCCCATTCTTCTCATACACGCATCCATCAATCTCAAGATACGACCTCGTTTTAATGGCACAAGCGCATGTTTGGCTCTTAGGATCGCATCGACCGATACATTCACATCCCTGCAACTCGCTATAATCCGACATCGTCAAATCTTCACCGTACCACATCCTATTTGAGTAATTAAACTCAAATACCGGGGATGGCTCCGCGTCAACTTCGTTGATAATCTCGATTTCAGGAGCGCCACCTTCATCGTCACAAATATTCTCGAGTATGAAGGCTCTGAAGATATCCCGGATCCCAGTATTCCTTCGAGTGTATGCCGAGAGACGGTTAATTGAATCAGGCAAAGAAGTCGGAATATCTTTGGCATAATAATGCTTGAAATGGAAATTATTGAGATTGCGTTTATAGAGGTTCCACGTGAGAGCTTTGAATCCTCCATAGGAAGGTGGTTCATTCATGTCTGTAAGTTCTGGGCTAGGACTAGAAACTGGAGGAGACTCAGCATCAGTTAGTGGCACATAATCGTTCGAGCTTGCAGAACCATGTCTGGTTGATCTTCGCAAGGGAGGTATGAGGTCCTGTAAGTCTCCGACACTGCTAGCATTCGAGCTCGATACAGGCACATAAGGAACTGCGGAGTCATCCCTCAAGTTCATTCGATCTTCACAGGCGCTTGCTGGTATATCATCGACCATAGCTTCGATACCCTTTTGTTCATCAGCAACCCCGGAATCATCGCTTTCTGAGCTACAGATGACTTGTCGAGTGGGGTGTACATGAGGCCTGCTGACAATTCTCCCAGGTGACAATATCGGAGATGCTCTGGCAGATTGGGACCAGCTGGAGACGGCAGAGACATCGGGAATAGAAATCATAGGTACAGATCGAGGACGTGGGGTTGACCGAAGTTTCGAAGTTCCAGCGTGATCACCCACCATTTTAGAGAGAAGTGGGCCTGCTATGGGTTTCGGTGCAACGATTGATGATGGTGGTTGGGCAGCGACTCGTTTGGTAGAACGAGCTTGGGGAATCAAAACCTGGTCTTTTCTAGTTCCAGATGACGGCGGTTTCTCCTTCAATTTCTGCTGCGTTTGCATGGCTAGTGAAGCGTAAGTAAAGACCCAATTATGCAAGCATTTCAACACACGTTGAGACTCGACTTCGTCTGAGTCAGCAAGAGTAAGATCAATGATATCATGTTCTAGTTGCTTATGAGAAGATGATGAAGCTTTTTTCTTGCCCATTTCTTGTCGCTCGTACATTTCATTAAGAATTGTCGAATTATCTTTATGCTCAGCAACTGTGTGCCTCTTCTGTACTTCCTTATATTTCCTTGGCTATTCAATTGTTAGGGGTGTGATTAGCGCAAATACCGCAGAACTACGTACTAGCTTAAGTTCGGATAAGAATGCTCTTTTAGGAGAGCTGCTTGTTTTCGGAGACAGACCCGCAGCACTAACCATCTTCACAGACGGCTCATCGTCGCTGCTCCCAATGGGAATCACATCAGTGCTGCGAGGCAACAAGATGGGCTTTTCCTTTCCCTTGACCGTACCAGATCGAGAACGCTCCTGAGTAGTTGATGTGCACCCAGTGGGCTTTGTCCGGGTTGGTGATTCATCGCCATCTACCGAAAATTATAGTTTATACTTCAGGTACACTCGCCCAATTGCTCACCTACAACACTATTCGACCTATCATTAGGGCTTCGAGCTGAATTCAACGAACTAACAGAAGACAAGGATTTTGCACTGCCACTGTCGCCCGCAGTTATCGATTGTCCTAAAGGATGTTATAGTACGATAACAGAACGGAAGATGAGTAGCTGGCTACTAACGATTGAATTGGTATATTTTGACTGGCCTCAATGAATTGGTGGTTTTGCGAGCCAACTGTCTGCGATCATTGATGTATAAGGGACCATATTCTATTACCCAGCCGCCATCATCAAAATCTATACAATCGAGAACCGGTGAGACATACCGTCTCTTTTACGTGCACTCTTGATGAGAGCCTGTTCTGCCAAAGGGGGATGCCTTGATCCAGAACTAACCCTAGATGCCGAAGCATTCAGATCGGCTATAGCTTTCATTGTATTCTTTGTACCCTCCACTCTGGAATTGCTCAACGGCCCGGCAGAGGAAGAGAAGCCAAAACCATTCGTATTGTCTGAGGAAGCTGGTGAAATTAGTGGATTTGCCTTCCCCTCCCATTTATCATTGAAGGAATCAGTAATTGGTCCACCCTTTGATTGCCACCTCTTAGACAATTGTCTCCCACTTGGCTTGAGGCTTAGGGGACTTCTTGACTTTCCCCTCCACCGAGTGATACTGGGATCAATGCCGAGATATGGGTTGTATAACGCGGCCAGAGCTGACGCGGTTGAGTGTTCATTCGACTCGCTGCTTGAGATACGGAGGGTGGATTGTCTTGTAGGACTAGGAACTGTCTTCTTGACGGATTTGTCAGATCCTGAGAAGGGGCCTGGTGATGTAAGCGCAAGTTTGGTAATACCATAATCAAAACCATTGATTAATCTGGCATTCGCACCTGCACCAGTACTAGTACTTGAAACACTGCCTAAAGCAGAATCAGAGTGACCGGAAACAGAAGACCCTGCGAGAGCAAGATTGGAACGACAAGACCCCTCCAAGTTCATAAAAATATGGGTCGAACAATGGACTCACTCCTGTCTGGCACAACATTCAAGGTACCGTGTCTTGCGCGCTTGGTAATAGGTCCAGGACTTGCCCCTTTGTAACTGGGGGGTAAATCACGCTCGCTGCCGCTTTTCCGCTTCTTGAGGCCTACCAACGATGGGCCTTCAGCGTTTCTAATTTGTATCTCTCCGTCGGAGGAGTCTGATGCACGCCCTGTTTATCCCGCCAAGATACAGATTCGAATATAAAACGTGTGGATCAATGATCATAGAATGTGTACAAAATGCAGCAAATCAGTATATCCACCAAAAAAAACTAGCTCGGTTTTAGAGACTACTCTGACCTTGCAAAACAGTCCAACCAGGATCCTGAGAAAGTTTGATTGTTGGAGACAACTTGGACATTGAAGCAAATGACTTGTCTATACAAAAAGGAAGGGAAGTCCTGAATTCCTTTTCTGAGACAGGGCTTTAAATATACTTTCCATGCTCAAATCACAAGGCCTCACTCAACACGTGTTTGTACACATTAGATAAGCAATTTGGTTTAGGGTAGGCTTAAAGAACATCCAAGTGTGACATAGCTGACAGATAACAAATGACTTGATATTCATTCTTCCAAGTAATAAACATTTGTCATGTAAACAAATGTCTCATAGAATAATAAGCTGTTAGTATGTTAGAGTATTAACTTTGGTAATAGCTAGGCTATACCAATTGAATATAGTTACAAGCAATTTGCACATTGTTATATTCCAAGATTGATATAACTATACTATGTAGTTGGTAAAGCACTATTCTTTTCTAACATAGTAGTAATTTTTATTTTATATTTTACTTCTAAACTATTAGAATCACCAGATGTAAACATGAAAAAGGCTTAAAATCTCCAAGAAATTCTAAGTATATTATATTCTCAACACCAATACTCTAAAGTTTATTTCAAAATACCTAATTACTACTTATAATAATCAAGAATCACTAGAAATAAAGATAGAAGCTAGAAAACTAGATGAAATTTTATAATAAACTAAGCTTGTGACTACTATATATGACCAAGATTAGAGAAGTATGGGAAAATAAATATAAAAGAATAAATGTAAAAAATAATAGAAGTGTTACATTCTTAAACTTGGCCCAGATTACAACTTTGACAAAGACTTGAGTGTGAGAGAAGATACTAAATAAGAAGAATGTCTGTTATAGTAACTGTAAGTCAGGATGACTTAATGTTGGAACTTAAGTAAATACTAAATAACTTTTATAAGAATTATTATAAGAGAAACTTAATAAGAAATTTTAAGAAGTTTTTATTTTATTTCTATACTATATATACTAATTGTTAGATACAGTTTACACCTCAATAATAAAGGTTCATGAAAAATACATAGAAAAGTAGATAAAGTATTAGCACTTATTTGTAATATACAGAATGCAAATGTTGAATGACCTTTAGCTTTAGCTTATATATTGTGTCTGTAAGTTCAAGAGACCTTACTTAACTCAAGAAAATTACTACTTAATATATCTAGCTCTAGTTCTTTAGTATAATCTCTCTTTTCTTGTCTAGTAATATTACTGAATAAATATTATATAATTACCTAAATAATTACATTTCCTCCTGTAATGTCTTTTACTCTTATATTAAGTATTATAAGTAAGGACTTATTTTATTACTATATATTATTACTCTTATATTAAGTATCACAGCTTTAAGCATTTATTACTGGGGGAGAGATGGCATAGTGGAAGAGTCCTCTGTCTATGTATATTATGCCTACCTCAAACCTACTTAAGGTTATGGGTTCAATTTCTTAGTAGTCCTTTGTATTGGGTAAATATATAAAAAGATTAGGATATTGATACTCTGTAGACATGGACTGCCATTACACTCCATGTAATAAATTGTTGACTTAAAAAAAGCATTTATTACTTAGTATTTGAATCAAGTAAAGTCTACCCAAACTTACACTAAATAACTATCTGTTGAGCCTAGTTAGCTTATTACTATTATTAGTATATCATACTCTTTATCTGTAGGTAGGAGGCAAATAAAGTTAATATTGATGCTATTAAAGTAGCTGGCTGAGATTAAAAGAGAGTATAAGGGACTCTTTGTTTCATATGGAGCCAGTATAAGAGAAAATGTAAGAGTTTTTCAGATTATAATATATTTGTATCCAGAAGTAGCTTTTTCTTAAGGTCTTATAGCACTTATCAAATTTGAAATATCTGAGTATATTATAAGCTAGCTAAAATAGAGTTTGTTGTATAGTGTTCCATCTAGAAATGACTAACTAATTCTTCAAGAATAGTAGTTTATTACTAAATTGAGACAAAATTCTTTATATGAGGCTAGATTGCTTCTCAGCTTTGTATACTACTCATCTATATTATATCCTTTTATAATTTCTTTAATGAAAAATAGGTCTGTTTCTAGTTTAAGAGTAACTTCTCTATTAAGAGAGGTTATGTCATATCTTTATCTAGTCATATTTGTCCCAACACATAGGTAATACTTTCTAACTTATCTGTACTTCTAGACCTCTTACAGTGTGAATTATTCTCTTTATTCTACTTTAAAAATTCTTACTAGACTTTCTAACAACTCTATAAATCTTCATTCTAATATCCTGTCAGGTGTAGTTTACATTGGAAGAAAAAAGCCCATGGAGTTAGCTTAGAGATATATAGAGTACTAAAAACTCCATACAATAAGCTTAGTAATATGGACTTGTCAGAATAACCTTAGCTTTATCTTATATGCTATGCTATCTGTCTACTATATGACTATAACTTTAGATAAATGAATGAAGTTCAAAAGAAAAATGAGTGCTGATAGTGGTATATTTCAGGAGTATAGTATGAAGTATATATATAGTACTAGCCAGATGTCAAAGCTAAGCTTGATATTACACACTTTTAGTGTAACTGGTTCAGTAGCTGGTCTGTTCCTAACAATATATATATTATAATTGATACCTCATATTTTATAAGTAGTTTGCTCATAGACAAACAGATATTGGGGTTTCTTCCTTATAACTCAATAATTGGCTGTAATGTATATTTTCCTCATTGTATAATCAGTTGGCACCTCATTGTTATAAGACGAGAGTGTGGACAAACTTTGGCTAGGGTTAGGGTTAGCC
>Ga0157363_1006629_pt1 | contig 10915 bp, 8 predicted proteins | sample AttsexASBM1_FD_111477 | JGI IMG/M metagenome (GOLD analysis project Ga0157363, IMG submission 111477) | Fungus gardens microbial communities from leaf cutter ant in Ribeirão Preto, State of São Paulo, Brazil - Atta sexdens ASBM1 | ecosystem: Host-associated > Fungi > Mycelium > Unclassified ...
ATATACTAACTAAGTAAAAAACAGTCCTGAAATTATCAACTATGATAAAACTGAGAAGATCACTTCTGACACACCTCTTTGACCTGATAATGTTAGAAGGAACAGAATGCACAGCAGCATGGTGCAGTGTGGACAACTGGCAACCACTTACCTGTAGTGAATACTGTAATAGAGAGCTGGAGAAGCACAAGCAACAACAGGAGATGAGTAGTATTGGTAGTAATTCAACATAGACCACCTAATTAGTACTAATTGTGGACTATACACTTACTAAGCAGAATGCTTTGCAACACTCCCCCTTGCTTAAGACATCAGCTGTTAAGTGATAGAAGCAGAGGTGGATGGGCTTAAAGTATTTCTAAGCCAAGAGATGGATGGAAATGACTAAACAAGACCTTGACCAAGGTTTTTGGTCAGAATATCAGTAGGATTCTTTTTTCTATCAATGTAATATGGCTTAACTTGTTCATCCTCAATTAGATCTCTTATGTAGTGATAGCAAATATCAATATATTTGGAGTGCTTCTCTTATATAGGGTTAGATCCCTAGAAAAGTGAGCTAAGGCTATCACTATAGATATAAGGGGTTGGAACATTAAAGCTGACCTCATTGAGAAGGTTTCTTATCCAAACAAACTAATGGCTACAATCAGAAAGGGCTATATATTCAGTCTCAGTTGAAGACAAGGCTACTGTTTTTTACTGATGGCTCATCCAGAATATTACTCCATGAGCCATAAGAGTAACATAACCAGTCACAGATTTACATGATTCTAAATCCTGTGCCCAGTCTGAATCAGAGTGTGCCATAACAGACTTATTGCTAAGTTTATTATAGACTATCCAATACTTGTAAGGATTAAGTAAATATCTACAGAGATGCATGTTACAACTTAAACCTCAAAATATTAAGGTAAAAGGTGAACCTTATATTGGTTAACACAAAAAAACTTAATAGAGTTCCAAGTACAAAGTGTCTATCTTATATACACTTGGCTAATGGTCCATGCTACACTAAACCTAGCCTACTTTAAAGAACATGTGTACTACATACCATTGACATATGAAATAATATCATTATTCCAAAATCTTCTATAACTTCCTGTGTAATACATGATTGTGTGACTGTGACATGTGACATCATACTAACACCTAACCCTAAGTCCAAAATAAAAATAAATAGAAAAGAAAATAGAAAAGAGAGAAGAAATAAAAATAAATAAAGTCTATTATCTTTAAATTTGACAATGTAATCCTGCTCAATAATGCTCATTTGAGAGATTTGCCATCTGTTGGGCAAGTTTGACTAAAGCAAATCCTATGTTAAGATATAAGCCAATTATTAGATACATTAGAGATTCAACTATCTGCTGGTACTTTTGATGAAAATTGGAGTTGCACTGCTTATTATTGGGTTTAAACATAGCCCAATGACAGTAAAGTTCTTGTTGGGTTGGTTGTTATATTGAAGCATACTAGAACTTTGTTCAAGTACTCAGATTGGTTTATAAAGATCTTTTAATCCTTGTATTTATGACTTATGTGCATTTTCAGAAACTCTTTGGTTTCTTCAAGATTATGGCATTTCCATTTCATTATGAATTTTTGCTTCAACTCTGAGAGGAGCAGGAAATCTTTTAAACCTATGAAGCAAATATCATTGATATAGATAATTTCTATAACAAGCTCTTTAGTCTCTTCATCAATAATATACATTAGCATTAGATTTACACTGCTTAAATTCTAAGACTAACATTGACTTTGTCATAGTCTGCTACCAAAATAAGTCAGCTTGCTTAAGGCTGTACAATGCTTTGTGGAGTTACTAGACTTTTTTTTCTTTGCCAGGTAGCCTAAAATCTTCAGACTGCTCCATATAAATTTTCTCATCTAGATCACCATAAAAGTAGGCAGTTTTTACATTAACACTATGAATATTCCAATCTTTAAGGGTAGCAATAGCTAGAAATAAATGTGCTGTCTCATAGTAGACAACTAGAGAGAATAATTCATCAAAGTTGATTTCTTCAACCTGAGAAAATTGTTTTATAGCAAGTTGAGATCTATAACAACCATTAGACTTAATGTTGAACACCCAGAAATTCTTGATTGCTTTTTGTGCCTTAGAAAGGTCCACAACTTCATAAATATTTCTGTCTTTAGCTTTTCAAGACAGGACTCAAGCCACTTCTTTTGAATTTTAGCTAGCAATTTAACAACATCTCCAAGATTTTTGGGAATTGAGCAAAACTCTGCTATATGTTGTACCAAGAGAAAGTAAATTTGCTCTACTTTCCCTTCTCTTGTAAGATATACCAAGTAGTTAGTGATAGCTAGCTTAGCTAATTCACCTGCAGAAAGTGGAGTGCTTATTCTACTTCCATTATTATTAACAATAATTGGATGTTTGTCTTTCTACTAGATATTATATGGAGTCTCATTTATTCAATAATATTACTGAATGAGTTATATAGGTAATCAACTCCATTTATCCTTACTATCCTAGGCAGCAAATTATCAGAAAATTTTTATATATTCTAATAAATCCTTTATAATTCCTGATGAGCATTTTCATGTATATTATGAGCCATATTGGGTTGGGGAATCTTCCCCTTGGCTGCTATAAAGGATTCTGCAGAATATTGGTAGAATGTTCTTGTTCTCTATAAATATTTCCTTTTCTAAAAGATATCTGATTTTGATGCTTAGATCTCCTCAATTCAGGACCTTCTTATAGTATCTGTAGAGTAGGTTGCATCTCAACACTAGAGTCAACATCATCATTCTCTTTAATCTCTATTGTGGGCTTTTTAGACTTTAGGGTAGGTGAGAGAGATGAAGACTTATAAGAAAGAGAAGGTGAAGGAGAATAAGTAGAAAGATTGTTTTGAATGGAGGGAATGGGTGTGTGTGGAATAGATACTAGATGTCAGGTGTAGTTCACATCAGAGGGTAAAAGTCTGTGGGGTTAGCTCAGGAATATATAGAGTGTAGAAACTTTGTGCAATGAGCTCAGTAATGTAGATTTGTTAGAATGACCTTAGCTTTAGCTTATATACTATGCTGTCTGTCTATTACATAGTTGTAACTTCAGATGAGTAGATGAAGTCTAGAATGAAAATGAGTGCTGATATTAGTGTATCACTATTAAATACTAGAGATTAAGTTCAATAGAAGTTATCTTCATTGACTATCAAACTAGTGAATTACAGTGTAACTACTAGTCTTATATACAAGTCAAATAGTTAGGAAATACTCAGAGATTTCAATATACAGCTCTAAGTAGAGGTCTCAGTGGTAAAACATTGACTGACAGAGATTGGATAGGAGAACTTTGCTACAGAAAACTAAGTTCAATAAGAGTATCTCCATTGTGGAAAACTGAATACCTGAGTTGTTGCATCAACACTGTGGGGGATGTGTTGTAAGAAGAATGGCCATCATAGAATATAAGCTTATGTCAGAGATGTTATAATGACAACAACACTGCAGGGACATATCTTCAGAATAGGTAGACTTGACATATGACACTGGAGCAGGTTCATCTTTTTCCGAAGAGTTAGGCATTGACAACTTTGTCTCTGGACTTATTTTGTTTAATAACTTGTCATATAATTTGTACTCTTTTAAAAGAGAGTCAGTGCATTTAGAAAAAATTTCTTCATCAAAGATAGCATATGTGGAGTAGAAAATGATATTTTCTTGTATATAGCATATAAAGCAATAACCATTGTCCTCATACCTAATAAATATCATTATTCAGAACATAGTACAAGTTTATTGGCACAAACTTCACTGGGAAGAAACACATAGGCTCCACAGCCAAAGACATGAAAGTGTGATGTTTTGGATTTATTACCTAAGAAGATCTCCCAAGATGTTTTTCATTTGAGATGTCTAACAGATATATAATTATATATATGAGCTGCAGTTACCATTGCAAACTCCCACTAGGAATCTAGTAGACATGCTTCAAGTTACATTGACTGTACCTTTTCAAACAAGATACAGTTCAATTGTTTAGTATGACCATTCTGTTAGTATACATATGGAGTACTAGTCTTATAGATAATCTCTTGCTCTCTTAGAAAGAACTGTAATTCCAATATTACATATTCTCCCCCATTGTCAGTGTACAACCTCTTCATAGGATAGAAGGTAGTATTTGACTATATCTGGAAAATTGACTTAATTGCTTCTGTAGCTTTAGATTTTTGCACAAAAAAGCAATATTATAATGGAAGGAATAGTTGTTAAGAATATAATCACCTACTTGTACTTTGAATAAAACAAGGTGAAAAGCTCAAGAAGATCTGAGTAAATCAATCCAAGAGTATAAGAGTTGGAGCTGAATGGACTTTAACCTCTAAGATATGGTTTAAGACAAGAAGAACTCAATGGAGTTCTTGTTGGAATTGGCCTACTACTTATACAATGGCTGTTTAGTCTGTGTGCCAGACTTTTACAGTTATATGACTATCTAATTTTAGTATAATCTTATAAATAGCATTGTACTCTATTATAGTCCTGGATTTTTTTGATCAGTTGATGGAAAGCATGGTAAACACCTTCCATTTTAGGTAATTTTAATGCTTTATGACAAAGAGACTCACTTGTCAGAGTTCAAGACAGTGGACTCTAACTATTTTACTTTTACTTTTCTCATTTCTCAGTTCTCATTTGTTACTTCTTTCTCTTTTATTTCTAGGAACTCAGGGTTAGGGTTAATGTGACAAAACTGTTACCTAGTCACATGACAAGGTCACAGTCACAGTCACATGGAAAAATGTAGAAGGTTCTGGAAGGATGATGTCATATAGCATGTATAACATATGTTGACCTTAAGGCAAATACATGGCTATTTAGGGTAGGCTAGAAGTAGTTAGCACAGACCATAAGGTTTTAGTATATAAGGTAGACCATCCTGTATAGAGTTCTCTATTGAGTTCTCTTGTGTTAACCCAATACAAGGTTTATTTACTTGTCCAACTCTAAGGACTTGAGTTTGTAACATCACTGGAATGAATAGAGTTCTCAAAGAAACTATATTAGTATATCTTTCCAAGAGTACAACTATAGCAGACATGTTTCTGTGTTAGGAAACAGATATTCTTTGTATCTTCAACATTATTAAGGACATGATACATGACTTTATCAAAGCATGTTCAAAATAATAATACAAAGTCTCAAAGTCTAGGTGTCTTGCTGCAAAACTTATAGGATTAGGAATATTATACTTGAGAATATAAATCTTCACAATCTGGATATTGCTCCAAAGATTAGGAGTAGCCAATAGAACAGTATTACCAGACTCATCACAAAAAGTTGAACTACTTTTATTATCTTCTACTCTTAATTCAGACTGAAGAATTTGTCCAATAGAAAGAAGATATATCTACATGCTAGGAATATAATATACTAGCTATAGTTTTGATATAGTAACTTTAGTAGTCTTTTTTTCAAAATCAAAGATTTCATGTTCAATTATAACAGTGCCAAAAACAACTATAAATAGTAGTACTTTTGAGTTTGTAGTCTTAACTCGACCATAATTACTCAGAGTTATATTAACAAAGTCAGACTTAAATAGAGTCAAGTGAGTAGAAGTACCAGAATTTAAAAACCATTCATCTTCATAGAAGCTGCTATAAGATGTTTTTTTATCTTTATATAAGAAGTATAGTGCCTTTTCACATTCACAGCAATAGGTAAGTTAGGTAAAACAAATTTATTTTGACTTAGAGCTATGCATGCATAATTAATTTTCTTTGAGATTACAAAGTCTTCTATTGTAACCATTACATTAGTATAGATGATTGCATTGCTATATTTAGAGACATTTTGTATAGATTGGGTAGACTAAGTCAAGAAATTTAGTGAATAATCAATTTGTAAGAAAAGAGAGATATCACAGTTATTTCCATGAAATCTCATATAGGGGAAATCAGACTTAGCAATCTGAGGAGCAGGATTCTGATTACTGAAAATTTGAAACATAGCTGTTCTCTAGTAGTTGGTAAAAGCTTGTTCTCATAAGAGTCCATAAATAAGCTTAAAGGGCCTTAGCATTAGGCTAGTCATACATTGATAAGTTATTATTATATATCATCCAATATCCACACTCTTTTCACTCTCTTCTGATATAGATCACATTCTATTCCAATTACTCATCAACCCAAGGACCAAACTCTACATTCTCATTAATTCTATGGAGTTCTGAATAATAATCCTCATAGTATCTAACAATCTAAAGTAGGTATAGTGAGAGAGTATTATTAGATTAGTACTTCTATATTTAAAAACAATAGCTACCATATACTATTCTTCAGTCTGTTAACCAATTTGGACTTGTGCCATACTTGTCACTTAAATTCTTCTGAACATCAATATTTGAAAAATATGATTATGCAATAAACAGGCTAGACACAATACCATCTGTTAAAGCTAAGGTTGATTATCTATGTAGTACTAACTTCTGGTCCCTTGAATTAATTTCTAAGTCTAGCTCCTATATTTCTGTCTTTTGTGCTACCTTTGTGGATAATCTAGCAAGTGTGAATCTAACAGTTATCTGGCAAAGTAGAATTAAGAATAGCTAGTGCTTGGGAACCTAGGAAGTTTCTTCTAGTTATCTTATTTATATTAGTGGTCTGAGAAATACTGAAGCATTTAGCATATCACTTCAAATCTCCAGGAAATCCTAAGAGAATAGGATAGAAATTCCTAAAGATGATGACTACTCTATATAATAACAGGTTCATTCTAATGTGTTAAGAATTCTATTTACATAAGTGGGGAATAATAATACTCAAGTAATTAGGAATAGTTCAGAATAGAGAGACTGAATTAGAAGAGAGTTAGAGTGCTTAGCAAGTGCTTCCAGAGTGCAGAAAAGCAGATGAGCAGATAACAATAGCAGACTACAGAAGAGTAAGGGAATACAGAAAAGAAAAGTTAGATAACATATCTAGATAGTTAGGAGTATTTGTATGCAGTTCAAAGGAGTCTAGGGCATGGGAAAGCAGATAAGTGGATAAGTACAAATACCAGAAAAAGTTACAAAACACAGATTGGCTGGAAAACATGGAAGAGCAAGTCTCTTTACAAAAACAGCTCTAGGGTAGATAATGAGAGCAAGAGTTAATTTAATATGGATCTCCTAGAAGAGGTAGTCAGTAGGCTTAGAAAGAGTAGTAACAAAGTTGGCTATTGCTATTAATAAAGATAATCAGCAGGAATTAGAAAGCAAATACAGCCAGCTAGAGTACAAATATTCAACCCAACTAGTGATAAGCCATTAGCACATGTAAGGTACAAGGAAATCCTGTAAGTATGAAACAATTTGGGATCAGCTCAATCCATAACAGGCTTAGAAATGATAAGGTGTCAGCTTACTAGTAGAGTTAGTCAAGCCCTTCTTATCAATAGATAACAGCCTAAAAAAGGTGCTAACTAGAAATCAAGGCAACTAGAGCCCATAATCTGTTAAAAGAAACAAAATGTACACCAGTATAGTATAGTATAGATAACTGACAACCACTTACCTATAGTAAATATTATAATAATTCAACTTATATGAAAATTTTACATCAACTATCTAATTAGTACTACTAATTACAGACTAAATACTTAGTAAGTAGAATGCTTTACAACAACTGAGGCCAGTTATAATATTGTAGTTGGGGCTATTAAAATATCAGCCCTTTGTTATACTATCTAGTACTAAGGTTGAATATGTAACTATTATTGACAACAGATTTGAGATTGAGGTCACCAAGAATTTGAGACATTATGAATATATGATGTTAGAGTTAAAGATAGTAGACTTTATTTATTTCTATTTTATTTTCTATTTATTTCCTTATTTTTGGACTTAGAATTAGAAGTTAGTGTGATGTCACATGATCACATATTACACAAAAGAATATAGAAAGTTTCAGAATGATAATATCATATAACATGTTTACTTGTTAGGAGTACAGTATAAAGTATATATATAGTACTAACCAGATGTCAAAGCTAAGCTTAATATTGTGTACTTTTAGTGTAACTAGTTTAGTGGCTGGTCTGTTCCTAACATTTACTATATGTTGATCTTATGGAAAATATATGCTCTTTAGAGTAGATATTAGACATGGTTCATATTTCATTATCCAAGATCTGGCAGAACATCTCAGAAGTCCAGAACTAAGTAATTATGTGTTACCCAAGAATATGGAAGACAGATCAGAATGATATTCAGCTTCAGCTTGTATACTGTGTGTTACAAACTCAAGACCTTAGGGTTGATCAAGCAGATAAATCTTGTATTGGATTAACACAAGAGAACTCAATAGAGAACTCTGTATACCTTATATACTAAAATCTCATAGTCTATGTGACTACTACTTTAGCCTATCCTAAATGACCATGCATTTGCCTTAAAGTCAACATATGTTAAACATACTGTATGATATCATTTTTCCAGAACTTTCTATGTTCTTCTCTTACTATCATATGACTTGTGACCATTACTGTGATCATGTTATGTGATATGTGACAGTGTGACATTCATGTCACACTAAACCCTAATCCCAGTTCCCAGAGTAGAAACTAAAAGAAAGAAAGAGAAAAAAAAATAAAAATAAAAATAAAATGAAAAGAAAATTTAAAAGAAACTTGGGTCCAAACTTTGTAAGTTTGACACTGTGCTTCTATGAGTCACATAGATCATATATTTTAGATCTGGAACCGAAAACTTAAAAGATGGTAAAGTATGTTATTGCTAATATTAGAAGGAGAGTACTAGTTTTAGTTGATTTTTAGAATGACTACTACAGTGTAAACTACTGGATTATATACTAGTTAGTATATTTAGAGTAGCTATCTGGAAATGTAACTGCTAAGTGAGTTACCCTGATTACTAATAATCTTCAGATGTCAAGAGAGAGAGATTTATAAAGTTATTTTGGACTAACAAGAATATCTGAGATAAAATGGACAGGTTTGATCTGTACCAGAAGAGGTTTGAGAGTGTGGATGAGAGTAGATGTGTTATGGTGTGCTGGAACACTAACATTTTTCTTTTCTTTTTTATCTATTTTTCTTGATTTAATATTTCTTTTCTTTTTCTTTTTTGTGGATGATAAAGAGGCACATGACTGTGGTCACATGATGTAATGTCATAGGTATGGAATGTAGTAGAAGAGACTAGAACAATGACATCAAGAAATATATTTGTCTTGTGATAATAGTGTGGTAAACTTATAAACAACATGTGTACTTTAGGGTAAGACTATTTATCAATAGCATGGACCATGCATGTATCATATAAATAGGGTACCAATTCATTGAGGACTTCTTGTTGAGTTCTCTTGTGATTTTCATAAAATACTTCACTCTTAAGTTTACTTAGTAGTTTATTATTTGTTCTTAGACTGGTGGTTGCTACAATAAGATGGTTATCTATAGGTTGGGACACATAAGGTTGGAACATGGAATATGACTGTAGGTAGGTTTAATATAGCATAGACTATTAGCCCAGTATATATAAAATAAATACTTTATACTTGGAACTTTATTGAGTTTTCTTATATAAACCCTATACAAGGTTCTTTTTCTGACTTGTGTTATATACTATCCAACATCTGTACTCTTTCCATTCTCTTCTGGTACAGATCACACTTTATTCCAATCAACCTGAGAACTAAATTTTGCATTTCTCATCAAACCAAATTCTATAGTTCTCATCAATTCTATAAAGTTTTGAACAACAATTACTGTAGTGCTCAACAACCTAAAGTATATACAGTAGTAGAGTATTATTAGATCTACACTTCTGTACTTAAGAAACATTAGCTATCATGTACTGTTCCTAAGTCTAATAATAAACTTGGAATTTATACCACACTCATCTTAACTTTCTTCTGAAAACTTCCAATCTCCAGATATACAGTTATACAATACATAGGCTAGATATAATATTATCTATTGAAGCCAAGACCAATTATTCACATAGCATTACTTCCAATCCCTACTTCTATAGTTACTAAGTCCAGTTTTTATTTTTTATTTTCTATACTACACTTGTGGATATCTTTGGCAAGTGTGAATTGTCTCTAACACTACTAGAATATAATATTAGATTTTCCTGAAGATTGTAAACTCCACATAACCCTGTGAATTTCACTTAGTTGTCCTAATAGTTTAGAAATACAAATGAGTTGGTAAGTATTATTTATGGATTGGAATGGATGTAGCTGTCAAGATCGCAAGAAGTGGACTTTGTTTCTGTTTATTCTCTTTTTCATTTTTCTATTTTTAGAACACTTAGGGTTAGGGTTAGAAGTGATTAGTCACAACATTAATCATAGGACTTGAGAGAAGGAAGTAAAAGGTTCTAGAACAAAATAACATCATACAACATGGACACCACATGTTAGCCTCATGCTTTACACATAGTCATTTAGGGTAGGGTGCATAGTAGCTAGCACAGACCATCTGTAGAAGTATATAAAGTAGACTAGTTTGTAAAGGGCTCTCTATTGAGTTCTCTTATGTTTCTCTAATACAAGAGTAGTTCTTTATCCAACCCTAAGGATTAAGATCATAACAGTAGCTAGATTAGAATGTGATATAACTGTCAAGATCGTTGAAGGTGGACTTTGTTCATTTTTATTTTCTCTCTTTTATTTTTCTTTTTTCTCTATTTCTATTTTTAGAACAACCCAGGTTAGGGGTTATCAGTCATGCTGTCACATCAGTCACAACTTGATGGCATAGTCACAAGACTGATCACAGGACTTAGGAGAATGAAGTAGAAGGAACTAGAACAAAGTGACGTCATACAACATGGACACCACATGTTGGCCTCATATATTACTCATGGTCATTTAGGGTAGGGTGCACAGTAGTTAGCACGGACCATGGGGATTAG
>Ga0157363_1006630_pt1 | contig 10915 bp, 11 predicted proteins | sample AttsexASBM1_FD_111477 | JGI IMG/M metagenome (GOLD analysis project Ga0157363, IMG submission 111477) | Fungus gardens microbial communities from leaf cutter ant in Ribeirão Preto, State of São Paulo, Brazil - Atta sexdens ASBM1 | ecosystem: Host-associated > Fungi > Mycelium > Unclassified ...
TGAAGCGGAGGCAAATCATCATCCATTCCAAGAGACTGTGTACCGAAGAAAGGAGCGACCCGATCAGGGCGAATGCACACGAGGCATTCATCGCCTTCTTTCAGGTTTTCCGTTGCAACTGCTTCCGCAACGCCACCGCAGGCCAGATGGACACGTGCTACGTCGTCTGAAATTTCAAGGACCTGTCCCGTAAGTGCGTTGGCCTCACCGAATGCGATAGCGACTTCGGGGGATGCTGGGTGTTCGTACAGACGCGCTGCATCAGCACATTGCAGCAGAACAGCATTCTGAAAGACTGCAACCGGTCCGCCGGGGCGAAGTGCGTCTTCGCGGCGGGAAACGGCGTGGAAAATAGTCAGGTCCAGTGCTCGGGAAAGTGTTGCAAGCAGGTTGGAGATTTTCTGCGCCGAGTGGGCGTCGAGGTGGGAGAGGGGGTCATCCAGTAAAAGCACGGCGGGGGCTGTCATGAGTGCGCGAGCCAGAGAGACACGGAGTTTCTGCTCTGATGTCAGTGCTTCGGGTTTCCGCCCGTCCAGTCCGTCCAGTCCCAGCAACGCAATCATTCGGCCCGTTTCGGCGCGGATTCCAGAGCGGTCTCTTCCTGCTGCACGACGTGAAAATCCAATATTTTCACGAACGTCGAGGTGATCGAAGAGCGGGTCGCGCGTACTGACGAGAGCAATCCCGCGCTTGCCTGCGCGGAGTGTGCTGACGTCTTCGCTTCCTATCAGAATACGGCCCCCCAAAAGCGGATAAAAGCCTGCGATTGTATCCAGCAGGCGCGAAAGTGCATCCGAACTGTTGCCGAAGGCCGTAACGGTTGTGCCTTTTGTGATGGTGAGGTCGACAGGTAGATAATTAATGCCTGCACGGACACCATCGAGCGTCATCGCGGGTGGCTGGGCAGGGCGGGTAGCAGCTTTTCTGTTGATGGAAGGATGGGAGCTGGTGGAACGGGTGGTCATGCAACCTCTGAGGATAGTCTCGCGTTCTAGGCGGATAAGCCGCCATAGGTTGGTGGCCGTTCAATATATGTCGAGAGGGTTTGAATATGAGCCGCAGCAACGTCAAGGACAACGTCGAAGCCATCACAGAGTCCACGCAGGAGCAGATCGACAGTCTTCGTTCGCAGCTGCAGCAGCTTCTGGACAGCGTGAGCCCTGTTCTGTTGCAGGCTGCAGACCGTACAGAGCACGCCGTTGCAAATGCCCGTAAAATCACGGATCATGAAATTGAAAACGTATCAACGCGCGTGCGGGCACAGCCTATTGCAGCCGTCCTGATCTCTGCTCTCGTAGGCTTTGTGGCTGGCCGCTTTTCAAAGTAACGGTCGGCCCTTGATCAGACAGGGGGCATGCGCCTTGCCTGCTCCCGCTCTGTAACTAACAAAGGCGATCGACCAGTATGAGCAATCCACTAGACCTCGGACAGGAAGCGCTCTCCGCGCAAGGGAAAATCTTTGCGCGTTCCGCGACCCGAATCGGACGTCGGATTGCATATGGTGCAGTTGCCGCCGTTTTCCTGATGTTTGCGGCTATCTCTTTTCATGGTCTGCTGTGGGCCATCGGGCTGGATCTTTTGGGTCTCAGCTATGTTGCTTCCGCTCTTTGCGTGCTTGGCCTTGACCTGCTGATTGTTATTGTTTTCGCGTTACTCGCCCGCCGTTCAATTCCTGACCCTGTGGAAATTGAAGCGCGTATTCGCCGTGACCGTAAGCTGATCGAACTCAAGCAGGCAGTTGCCATTTCTGCTCTGACCGGCCTTGTTTTCGGACCAGCCGGAAGGTTCACTGGTAGAAAAGTCACAGCAATCATCAAAAACATTTTCTTCCGCGGGAAATAACGCCAAGGTTCCCGCATAATGGTTTGGGACTGTCTGGCCAATCACACAAGTTTGGCGTAAGGACACCAGATCGCCGTGACGGCGCCTCGATTTGAGGAGTCGCCGCGGACTTGCGAGGAGTCCCGTGGATAAAGCGCCGAACAGTCTGCTGATAGCTTGCAAGGGTCACCCCTGATGCTTGCAGAAGTAAACATATTTGGCGTCTTCGTCTCTCCTATTGCCGTTTACGCTGTAGCCGCAGTATTCGTAACCCTGTTTCTCCGCAGCATATTGTGGCGAACCGGGGCACTTGCTTGGTTCTGGCATGTCGCTCTCTTCGAGATTGCACTCTATGTCTGTGTTCTCTGTTTGCTCATCCTTTATGTCTAGGAGGGGTCGGCAATGAACTGGACCCGCGGTCTGATACGAGTCGTCCTGACTATTGTAGTCCTTGCACTGGCTATTTCATTGGGGCGGACCATGTGGGACATTTATGTCCTCTCGCCTTGGACGCGTGACGGTCGTGTCCGCGTTTATGTGGTTGATGCTGCCCCTGAAGTTTCCGGGACGGTTGTTTCCGTTCCTGTCGTAGACAACCAGCTGGTCCACCGTGGCGACCCTCTTTTCGTTCTCGATCCTGTGCGTTTTCATCTTGATGTTGATGCAGCACGTGCCCGTCTTGCGGGTGCTGAAGAAGATCTCAACCTGCGCACATCTGATGCAAAGCGTCGCATGGGGCTCGGTGGCATTGTTTCTGCGGAAGAGCAGGAAGACTTCAATTCGAATGTTGAGACCCAGCGCGCCAAAGTGAATGCTGCAAAGGCAGAGCTGAATACAGCCCTTCTCAACCTGCAGCGTTCCACGGTTTACGCAGCGGTTGACGGGTATGTCACCAACCTGAACCTTCGTGTAGGTGACTACGCCCATGCCGGTGAACCCCGCATGGCTGTCATTGATGCCAACAGTTACTGGATCAATGGATATTTCGAGGAAACCAAGATGCACGGAGTGCATGTTGGTGACGTCGCGAGAATCAAGCTTATGGGATACCGCCAGATACTGACAGCACATGTTGTCAGTATTGGGCGAGGCATTAATGACCAGAACGGTGTATCGGATCGACTTGGCCTTCCAGACGTCAATCCGATCTTTACCTGGGTCCGGCTGGCGCAACGTATTCCGGTCCGTCTGGAGTTCGATGATGTTCCCCCGACCATCACCCTTGCGGCTGGCATGACCGCAACCGTGACAATCGGTCAGGAAACGCCTGGCGCTCGTGGTAAGCTGACCACCTGGCTGCAGAATCATCTCTGATATGTCCCGCAAGCTCCTGGCCCTTGCAATGGGCACTTGTCTGACCCTGAGTGCCTGCACTGTGGGTCCGAAGTACAAGCCGGACGACATGAAGGTTCCGGATGCCTTCTCCGAGCAGCCACACGCGGCGACAGCTCAGGAGATTGCCCGCACTGAAGCAGACATGAAGGACTGGTGGGCGCAGTTCCACGATCCGATGCTCAATGCGCTTGTCGTGCAGGCGATCAAGGGAAACTACGATCTTCAGGCCGCGTCCCAGCATATTATTGCTGAGCAGGCTGTTCGCCGTGAGGCCCAGTCCGCTTGGTATCCGCAGCTCGATGCGTTTGCTGGCGGCGGTGATGACCGATTTTCGATCAACGTCGATAACTGGCCCCTGCGACCAGGCAATCCGGCCAACCGTCCGCAGGCCTCCATCCTGACTTATGGTGCGAAGGCTTCGTGGGAGATTGATCTTTTCGGTCATATTTCCCGGCAGGTCGAGGCCCGCAAGCGGATCGTCGAGGAGACGATCGAAGAGCGCCGGGCCATACTGGTTTCGTTGCTGTCCGAACTTGCGACTGATTACGTGACGCTTCGTTCCGTGCAGGAGCGTCTGGATGTTACCGAGCATAGCATCAAGGTTGCTCAGGCTTCCCGTGACCTGACTGAGCGTCTTTACACTCATGGTTTGGGTAACACTCTTGCCGTGGCGCAGGCGCAGACCGAGGAACATCTCGAACTTTCACGGCTTGCACCGCTTCACGCCCAGCAGGACAGGCTGACGCACGCAATCGCTGTGCTTCTGGGGCAGATGCCTGGTTCGCTTGAACAGGAACTTGAGGTTCGACATTCTCTGCCCTCCATGCCGAGCTTCCCGGCCACGTTACCGTCCATCGTTTTGGCCAACCGTCCGGATATTCGTGAAGCAGAGCGGCGTTACGCTGAAGACACGGCACGTATCGGGATTGCGGTTTCCAACCTGTATCCAAAATTCGTGGTTCCGCTCACGTTCAACCCGAATGCGTCTGCAGCCTATCAGGCGTTCCAGCTTGGTGGCATGAGCTGGCAGGCGATGATGCTGGCGACGTTGCCGATCATTCACGGTGGTCGATATACAGCAGAAATTGCTCAGGCACGCGCAGGCGCTGAAGCAAGCCGCCTTCAGTATCGTGAAACTGTCTTGAAGGCGTTCCGTGAAGTCGAAGACTCCATGACCGACTGGCAGCATGACAACGAACTGGTTGCACAGCTTGAGCAGGCGTCTACGGATGCGGGGCTTGCAAGGGATCGGGCCCGCAAGCTGTTTAGTGCTGGTCTGACCGGATACCTGAACGTTCTGACCACCGAGCAGACCGCTCTGTCCGCGCAGGATCAGGCGGTTGTGGGGCGCATGGCACGCTTGCGCGATGCGGTGTCGCTCTACACGGCCATGGGCGCGGGCTGGCAAGGTAAAACTCTCGAAGACACGACGCTTCCCATTGAGAAGGGAAAGCAGAATTTCCTGGCACGAACAGTGTTGCGAGCGTTTTCTCGCTGAGAATTGCTGGTGGCTGTCCGTTCCGTGTGCCTAAATTCTTCCGCTCAAGCGGTTTGATGATCTGGCATTCAGGAGAAGAACGGAATGCTGATGTCTAGATGGACGTTTCTGCCGGTGCTGGCCGTACTGTGTGGTGGCATTTCAAACGCTGCCCCCGTTTCCACCGATATGACGATATCAGGGCCTCAGGGGGCGCTGGCGGGGACATTCCTGAGCTCGGGCGATCATGCACCGATAGTTTTGATGATACCGGGTTCTGGCCCCACAGATCGTGATGGTAACAGCGCCACTGGCATGCGCCCCGCAACACTGAGGTTGCTGGCTGAAGGCCTTGCAAACAGAGGCATTTCCTCCGTTCGCATTGACAAACGCGGGATGTTTGGAAGCCAGGCCGCAATCCCTGACGCCAATAAGGTTACCATCTCCGATTATGTTGACGATGTCCGGAACTGGGTGGGCGCAATTCGCAAGAAGACTGGCGTGCGCTGTGTCTGGGTTCTGGGGCATAGTGAGGGCGGGCTCGTTGCACTGGCTGCAGCACAGAAACCTGATGGAATCTGTGGATTGTTGCTGTTGTCTACCGCTGCCGTGTCTATGGACCGTCTTATCGGCTGGCAATTGCGTAGAAATCCGGCCAATGCGCCTTTGCTGCCGCAGGCTGATATAGCGCTTGCCCGACTGAAGGCTGGTGAGCATTTCGATGATTCTGGCCTTGCAGTGCCGTTGCGTCCGCTGTTTTCCAAGGAAATTCAGGGATATCTGATTGATGTCATGCATTATGATCCCCTAAAACTTGCATCGAAAATCTCGTTGCCGGTGTTGATCGTTCAGGGTGGCAGGGACGTGCAGGTCTTTCCCCGGAATGCAGAAATGTTGAAAGCTGTGTGCCCGAAGGCAGAGGTTCTTATGGTTTCTCAGATGACGCATGTGCTCAAGACAACGCCAGGTTCTGCGCCGCAGGACATGCTGAGGACATATACCGACGCATCTTTACCTCTTTCGCCTGAAATTGTGCCTTCTGTTGCGCAGTTTGTTTTGAGACATTGACCTTGTGCGCTGTCCGCCACACATCTGGGAATAATGAGTGATCATATGACAACGTCTGATGGACATCCTGCAGAGGACTATCTGAAACCAAAACTTGAAGCCCTGATCGAGGGTGCAGTTAGCGCAGGCTTTTCGCGTGACGTTACGGTTGCAGTGCTGATCGATCTGCTGGACGACAGCGTTGCGCTAGATGTGGAGACGAGATGAGCGACCCCTACTCGGTACTGGGTGTTTCCAGAACGGCTACGGACAAGGAAATCCGTAGTGCGTACCGGAAACTCGCCAAGGAATACCATCCGGATCATAACCCGGATAACAAACAGGCCGAAGAGCGCTTCAAGGCGGTCGGGCAGGCCAACGCGATCCTTGGAGACAAGGAAAAGCGCGCACGTTTTGATCGTGGCGAAATAGACGGTGCCGGACAAGAGCGCGCGCCGTATGGTGCGGGCTTCGGTGGTGGGCAGGGGGCAGGCGCACAGGGCTTCCGCGGTGGCGAGTTCAATCAGGAAGATCTGGGATCGTTCTTCTCGGATATGTTCAGTGGCGGTTTCAGCGGAGATTTCCAGCCAGGAGGCGCTGGTGGCCGCCGTGCTACAAAAGGCTCTGATCGTCGTTTCAGTGTTTCGGTATCGTTTGAGCAGGCTGTCCTGGGTACTTCCCTTGAGCTTGCCTTGGGCGAAAGCGGCCATACGGAAGTCCGCATTCCGCCGGGCGTTGAAGACGGACAGACTTTGCGCGTGCGGGGCAAGGGGGCACCGGGGCGTGCAGGCATGGGCGGCCAGCCCGGCGTTGCCGGAGATGCCCTGCTGACGATCACCGTCACCCCAGATCCGCGCTATACCCGCGAGGGACGTAATCTGCGGGCTACGCAGGATGTGGATCTCAAGACGGCTGTTCTGGGTGGAAAACTTCGGGTGCCTACTCCCAAGGGTACCGTTACGATGACCATTCCCAAGCATTCTGACAGTGGCACGGTTCTGCGTCTGGGCGGCCGTGGTATTGGCGCTGACAAGAACAATGCTGCGGGGGATCTTCTGGTGACGCTTCGGGTTGTTATCGGCAAGCTGTCTGCTGCGCTGGAAGAATGTCTCGGCAAGCAGGAAAGCTGAGCTGGTGGGTATGATGCGTCGCGCCAGAGCACGCCTTCCATCATGGCCATGGCGTGAAATTCTCGGCGTTATCGTAGCGTTGATTTTCGTGGTAGGTCTGGTTTTGATCAGCATGCATGCTCAGCTTCTCGCCGGGGAGTGGCATTTGCCTTAAGGTGCGTGCCCGTCTCATCAAATGACGGGCTTCGCATGACCGGATCTACATCTACGCTTACCGCTTCACACCTACCTGCCACCCGCAGGCAGGCTTTTACAGTCGTTCTGGCAATCGAGCTGTGGGAGCGGTTTGGCTATTACGGCATGCAGGCTGCCCTGACGATCTTTATGGTCGGCCAGCTTCGTATGTCCGACACCGCAGCCAATCTTCTCATGGGTGCACTGGCGGCCTTTACCTACATCACGCCTCTGTTGGGCGGTCTCATCGGAGACCGGCTTCTGGGTGCGCGCCCAGCGATGGTTCTGGGGGCGGTTTCGTTGGCCGCAGGATATGCCCTGCTTGCTGTTTCCCTTGGTTCTCCGCAATTTTTCCTGATTGCAATGGCATTGATCGCCGCGGGAAATGGTCTTTTCAAACCCAACGCCGGAAATCTCGTCCGCAGAATTTATGAGGGTGATAATGCTGCCCTCGATGCGGCATTCACGCTCTACTATATGGCGGTCAATGTGGGATCGGCCGTGTCGATGCTTCTTACTCCATGGTTGCAAGAGAATTATGGAGCGCCGGTTGCCTTCGGCGCATGTTCCGTCGGGCTGGTCATTGGTCTGGTTTATTATCTGTGGCGCGCGCGCTGGCTTTCCCAGACCATCGCCGCAAACGAGACTTCCTCAATGCAATGGGGACGGCTGGGGTTGGTCGTGGCAGGCATGGTTGTCGTGACTGCTGTCATTGCCTGGATTTTGGGGAACGCCGCTCTCGCGCGGACCTGCGTGATTACGGCTGGCGTCGTGCTGATCCTGGGATGGGCAGTTCTCTATGTTCAGGCCCCTGCGCAAGAGCGGCCGGGTTTGCGTCTGACATATCTGCTTTCAATCCAGACCATGTTCTATCTGGCCTTCTATCAACAGATGATGACATCGCTGACCCTGTTCGCATTGCGCGCTGTTTCTGGGGATTACCAGATTGCGGGCGTCACGTTGTTTCATCTATCTGCGGGACAGTTTCAGGCATTGAACTCCATCTGGATCATGATCCTGAGCCCGATCCTTGCGGTGTTATACAACCGGCTCGGCGCAAAGGAGCGCGATATTTCCCTGCCGCGCAAGATGCTCCTCGGATACCTGTTTGCGGCTGCTGCCTTTGCAATATGGTGGGTGGCGTCCATTACTGCGCATGGGCTTGTTTCGCCGTGGATCATGGTGGTTGGTTATGGATTGCTCTCCACGGCTGAACTCCTGACCAATGGTCTCGGCCTCGCGGTGATCGCGCGATATGCACCTGCAAGGCTCAGCGGCTTCCTCATGGGAGGGCTTTATCTGCTTTGGGGCATCTCAATGTATGTAGGCAGCATCATCGCTAATGAAGCAGCGATGCCGTCCGATATGGTCTCGTCTGTGGGGCCAGCGTTTTATGCGCCCCTGTTCAGGACATTGTTCGCTACAGCTGTTGGAATTGTGATCGCGCTTGCTTGTTTGGAGCCTTTGGCTCGTCGTTGGGCTGAAGAACACGTAAACGTGATGATTGGCAAAGGTTAACAGCCCATCGAATGAACAGTTTGTAATTTGGCGGAAATCCTCGGAAACCAAGTCGTATTGTTGTGATAATTGTTGCGACGATGGCACGGGTTTCATGAAAGATGAGGGTTTCCTTGGCTTTCCGCTCTATTCTGGACCAGTTCTGGACTGTATGAGTCGCCCCTTCTGATCGAAAGCCGACGCGATGGCATAAAGAGGGGCAGTTCCAGATCATGAAGCAAGTTAGCAGTGAGTGGTTGAAAGTTCTGGGGATGGCCTGCGCCATAAGCTCTGTATTTCCCTTGGGACTTTCAGGTGCGTATGCCGAGACGGCAAAGAAATCTGCGGCGAAACACCATTCATCTGCACAGCCTCCTCATCAGACCGGTAACATTGCTGCGAACCATCCTCACACAATGGGTTCGCCGGTCATCCGCAATACGGGGCGTCAGCCAACATTTCCGGCGATCCAGTCTGCAGGGCCTGTTCCGGCTCAGGATAGTGGGGCGATCAGTGACTCCACCCAGCACAGCTTTTTCCCGGCGAGTTTTCATGACTGGCTGACGCAGAGCACCATGACCGGTGACTGGGGCGGATATCGGACACGTCTGACCAATATGGGCATCAATGTTGGTGGCCATTATCTCGAAGATAGTGCCGGAAATCCGATGGGGGGCAAGTCCAAGAACGTTCGGTATGCAGATGAATTCGGCATCAACGTCGATTTCAATCTGAAAAAACTGACAGGCTGGAATCTCGGTATGATCCATACTCTGATTACCGCACGTCAAGGGCTCGGACTTGGCGCCACACTGCCGGCGCTGGACAGCCCGCAGCAGATTTTCGGTTCGGGTGAGACGGTTCGATTGACGCGTCTATCCTGGGAAATGCCCTGGAACCATTATGTTTCGACGGAAGTTGGTGAAATTAACACCGAGAATGACTTCGAGCAGTCGTCAATGTACTGGGGGATGAGCCAGTACTGTCAGTTCGAATCAAACGCGATCTGCGGTATGCCTCAGTCCATCGCGATGAATTCAGGTTATGGTTATTACCCGACGGCCCATCCGGGTGCATGGGTGAAGTTCTATCCGGCGGGCAATAACCATTATCTCGTTCAGTTCGGCGCTTATTCAGTCGATCCAGTGATCTCGAATACGCATAATGGCTGGAAGATGAACCTTCACGGTGCGACAGGTACTTACGTGCCGTTCCAGCTCGGCTGGCATCGCGGCGGTAATGATGATTTCAGTGGCCCGCTACAGACGAACATCAAGATTGGTGGTTACTGGGATTCATCGCAGGTCAGCGATGTATATTCCAAACTGGCGTCCTACGGCGTGCCGTCACAGTATCTGATCTCCGCACCGACCGCCAAGGTTCGTGGCCGTTTTGGTGGTTGGTTCCAGTTTGATCATATGCTTGAGCGCGATGCGTCCGACCCGAGCCGTGGAACGTCTTTCTTTGGCTCGTTCACCTGGGGTGATCCGCGTACGGCAGTTGCTCCGTATTTCATCACCTTGGGTTTGACCCGCAAGGGCACGTTTGCAAACCGCCCGAACGATACGATCAGCCTTGGTATGAAGATGCTTTGGGTCAATCCGAAGCTGACGATCTGGGCCCGTCAGATGCAGGCTGCAGGTGCAGATTTCAACAAGCCTTCAGGCGAGAGTGCCATGGAACTCAACTATGGCTGGCGCCCGACACCTTGGCTCGTGATCCGTCCGGGTGCCCAGTATATCTGGAACACGGGTGGCACACATCGCTACAAGAACCCGCTGCTGCTTGATTTCGAAACAGGTATCACGTTCTGAAAATCGCAACCCTTGCCCTTCATGAGGGGCAGGAAATTTGCGGAAAAAGCCTGATCGGTAACTGATCAGGCTTTTTTGTATTTGGGCTTAAAGATCTGTCGTGAAGGAGACCTTGAAAGTCCGTGGAGCGCCTTGAAGGAGGTAGCCGTTGAAGGAGGATGCCCAGTAACGTGTGTTGGCGATGTTATCCACGCCAAAGCGCAATGTGACGGGCTTGTGATAGGTGACGAACGTGTAGCGTGCACCCAGATCGAACCGTGTCCAGACGGGGAGATGCAGCGTATTGGCCGTGTTGACCCACTGTTTCCCCGTATTGACGACACGCCCGACAACAGTTGCGCCTTTCAGGAACGGCACATCATATTCGAGGTTGCCGTTGATTGTGTAGTTCGGAACTCCGATGGCTGAGTGGCCATTCTGGAGACCGCCTGCTGTGTTACGCAGGGAAGCGTCAATGAGTGTTCCACCACCATTGAAGCGCAGGCCGGGTAGGATCTCACCATTGACGCTGAGCTCTACGCCGCGGTTCCGCTGAAGACCGTTGAGGCGGTAGGCATATGTGCCGGTGGAGCCGATGGCCTCTGCATATCCGTAAGGTTGTGAGATCTGGTAAAACGCCA
>Ga0157363_1006631_pt1 | contig 10914 bp, 11 predicted proteins | sample AttsexASBM1_FD_111477 | JGI IMG/M metagenome (GOLD analysis project Ga0157363, IMG submission 111477) | Fungus gardens microbial communities from leaf cutter ant in Ribeirão Preto, State of São Paulo, Brazil - Atta sexdens ASBM1 | ecosystem: Host-associated > Fungi > Mycelium > Unclassified ...
ATACAGAGCGCTGATTGGTAGGAAAAGCCGATTGTAGAAGTAAAATTTACCTCCATTACCTGTTTTTCACCAATCAGCATTTGGTGTCAAAGCGTTGTTGACCGTATGAGGATCCGGGCTAAGATTCTTATGCCATGAGAGCACCCATCTCTTTTTCATGACATCACACGGTAGAAAATCCTCGTACACTAGCAGCATCAATATCTATTTAATAAAATAGATATGAAATACGTATCACAATATCGACATTGCTGATAAAGTCATATTGTTGATAATGAATTGTAATACAAGTCCAACTATATCCACAAATTTTGGATATAGATAATAATATACACATATAATTATATATATATATATATATATATATATATATATATATATATATATATTTATGCTTTACGTAATTTTTCTTTTACTCTAGCCTACAGAAAGCGTCTAACTTTTGAATCATGAAGGAAGAAAAATAATACAGGATCACTTAGTTAACATCCTATCACTCTGGAAAATGTATGTTGAAATAGATAATATTTATAATACTAAAAAAAAATTTATTTTAATTTAATAAATTAATATCAAATAAATTTATACATTATTTATATACTCTTAAACTTAAAATTTTTTTGTATTCTATTAAAAACTATTTTGTGTTCTATTATTAAAAAATATATTACATTGTATGCCTTTACAATGTAATGTATAAGTTATAATGTATTTTTATATAATATATATTTTTATATATAAAAATATAAAACATAATATAAGAATAAAAATAAATGGAAGTTGTTTCAGAAGAAAGAAATTGTATATAAATTATGTAACTAATGTTTTAAATGAACTAAATTTTTATGTTATATATTTACAATTCGAAAAACGCGAATATACAATAGTTGCGTCACAAGTTAAAATTACGAAATAATTAAATGCGTTCAGTTTTATATAAATACAATAAAGCATATGTACGAGTGTCAATGGAAATTTTTTAATCGCATTTGCGATTTCCATTACGACGTGATTCCATGCCTTTCACTTGCGAATATAATATATATGAGAGTTGATCGAATGATTTTTTAATCGCATTTGCAATTTTTAATAATGCGTGTAGCTTTACTCGCCTTTTGCATCTCATGCTTCATTATATGATCCGATTGCACAAAGATCAGGTATATTAAATTTGTTACTAGAAACATTGAGATTTATTTAAAAAGGTTACGGAATTGAAACTTTATTTAAATACATGTAAGAGCATTAGTTACATTCATAAAAATTTCATTTAATTTTAGTTGCCCAAATTATTTATTATTTATTAATAATTTAAATCTTTTTAATAATAATTCAAAGAAAAATATTATATATTTAAAATATAGAAATACTGTATAACAATTTCAAATCAGAGTTATAATCATTTTAGTAATGTATAACATATACTGAAATTATGATACATTGATAGTATATGGAATCAAGTCTTTCAGTAACTTGCAGTAGTCAATTGCAATTAATCAATTGACACTGTCTGTGTGCCGACGCATATCTACAAATTACATTTATTATATTAAGAGAAAAAAATGTATTGTAAAACTTCTTGAATATATATTTGTAACGTATGTAATTATTTTCATTGCATTAATAATTGCGTACGAAATGCTGTTCTTTACAATTATCAATTGCAAGCTTTAGGTATGCACGAAATGCGCGAATGAGTGCTGATATACATTGACAAGCACATCAGAATACTTCTTGCACATCTTGTATATATACGAGAGATATTTCACGATTATAAAAGAAATAGAAAATGTTTTTAAGTGTAAAAAATAAATAATTTAATACTCATTTCTGATGCAAGCGTGTATGACATTTGATAGCACGCTTAATAATTTGGCAGTTAAAAAGGAATGATAACATTACAAATGGATCAGACTTAAGAACTTTAGCAAATTTTACATGTGTATAAATGTTACGATGAGAATCTTGTGCTAGCAAGCCTAACAAATTTTCTCAAGTTTCATTACGTGTTGTTCAATCAACCAACTTTGTAAATCTTTTTGCACTGTGTCATTAAACTGTGCTTATTAATTATAATGTACAATTATACCTAATATACAAATAACTGCACTCTCGAACTAGTCTCTAAAGCTTTACCATTGTTTTGTTCAAGATACATCAATAATACCGTGTTATTCAAGAATATTTCCATCGCTAAACGATATTATTCAATGATACGGTTTTGCACTTTGCGTTTGTGAAATATATAAATTTACGATTGATTTGGTTGACAGGCCGCATATATTGGTCTTGCTTTTTCTTTTGCTAAATCCGTGGCTTTCTTAGCAGCATCTTTGACTTTCTCTGCTTTACCCTGTAAAGAATGCTGTAAGTCCTCTGCAAGGCTAGGCTTTATCATAACACCATCATCTGCAATGTGGCTGGCTTGCACCGAAAAACTTGTCTGAGACAGTTTCGGATTTAGAAACTGTGTTGTATGAGGAAACATATTTGCGAGAACATAATTGAAGCCCTCTGACATTTTGGCGCAATTCTTTTTAAATCGATCTAAGCCGAAAGCTTGAATCGCTCTGCTGAAACCAAAGACTTGACTGTCTATCCATGCCGATCTCTTTGCAATTGTCCAGTCTGGATTTTCATCGGAGATCTGATAAACCACTTTCTCGACAATGCTCTGAAAAAAATTATAATTCTGTTAAAAACCTAATTATCAATGATAATCATTAATAATTATAATTGTTATAATTAAATAATTGTTATAATTGTTATAATTAATAATTATAATTTTCTGTATCAAGATTATCAATCTTTAAAAGTTTTTACTATTTAGCAATCAAACAGATAAAAGACTTTATAATTAAAAATTAGTTTTATAAATTATATACGTTTGGTATTATTTAATTTTATATTAATTCATTTAAAATAGGAAAAATATTTTCATTTTTGTGAAAAAAATATTTTCATTATCTATTTCTCTAAAATTCATTTAGCTCATCCAGAAAACAAATTAATATTTATCGTTTTAACATTTGTTCTAAAATAATGATAATATCAGTTTGTTTTCTAGGTAACCTACCATAACTTTAGTGTATCCCAAATTCCTTGTATATGTAGTCAGAGTCTTTGCTTCTGGATCGACAATACTTTCTTCCATAATTTTTACAATATTTTTACTAATGAATCTTTCACCCCATTTGGGTACTCTGTTGGTTTTCGTCAGCAGCCGCTTGGAGTAGAGTTTTCCATTTTTAACTTCTCTGGAGATTGTATCCTCAGTGAGAACGTGCGAACTGAAAATTGTATTGCACATGAATTCCGATGAATGTACAACGTTATGTAATATTTGTATTTCAGTTTCGCATGTGAAGTAATGTGCCCGATCACCTGTGCGGATTTGGATATCTCTGAAAGAATCCTCGAACAACCTGCGTCCAATCGAACTTGAAGATTGTGATATTCTCATAATATTTCACCATCGTACAAAGACAAAACAAGGAATCCGTTTTTACTCGATAGGGAAAAGGATCTGTGAAGAAAGCAGTGGTAGTGCGAATCTTCAATGAGATTGACACAGATTACCGCGAGAATACAGTCGGCAATGGATCTGAATGGATCAGAATCCCCGGCGAATACGCCGTTTATCGAACATAACAAAAATCGTGTATTTAACACGCGATTACGTACATTAAAGCAATGCGCAATGATAAGAATGCAACGAGGAGTGGGAGGGATTCATGGAAATAGAAGAACTGAGAGTTGCGGTCGCGCCTACGAATCATTATCGAAATCATTGATATTATCGTGAAGGATAGAAACTAAAGATGAAATCACACGATACTCGATTTCTTGAATAATAAGCATGCATACTGACCTATTCTTTTCAAACTTGAACTTTTGTATCAGTTCATTTTTTTTCTTTTTTTTTTCAGAAAGAAAGAAGAAGAAGAAAGATGAACTGATACAAAAGTTTAGCCAAAAAGAACAGGCCTTATCTCACTTTAAGTTCCAAAAGTGTACACTAATTCAGCTACAGAAAACAGACCTAATTTTTGTGATCAATGGGGCTCGAAAATAAAAAATGACGTTGTTAATTGTCGAATATAATTTTTTCAATTACATATTTACAAAAACTGCTGCTTAAATTAATAAAATGAAATGCAAAAGTATGTAAATATTTTAAAGAATTAAATGTTTAAAGGGAATCTCCTAAAATTATCTGTGTTTTACTGATTATTTTTTAAGTCTTTTTCTAACTCAGATTTAAAAACCCTTTTCCACAAATAAAATATAAACAATAATATAGTCTAAACCAATTGATTTTAAATATATCGAACATTCAAAAACAAGATATAAGACGTTTTAAAAACGTTTTAAAGATATTTTTTTTAAAAGACGTCTTTAAGATTCACCTATTTGGATATCTTATACTCGTATTCATAGTCAGGCCTTATATTTAAGGTTTCCTTAAATTTATTTTTAGACTCTACGAATTATTTCATTAGCTGCTGAGCATCTAAAGATAAATTTAAGGAAGCCTTAAGTATAAGGTCTGACTATGGCTGGTATTCATAGTTAGATCTTATATTCAAACCGTCTTAAGAAGTCACGAACCAATCAGAAGGCTGCATTAGCGTCTTAAAACATTACTTAAGATGGTCTTGAAATAAAACTCGACTATACCGGCCTATGAATACGGGCATTATATCTCAATTTTGGACTTTTTCTTGTCTAGGATGATCAATGATTGAACGCGTTTGCGCGGTTCAATTTTGGCGAATCAGGCGGATATGCTGTGGCATATCTATCGTTTTATAGTCCGTGGTGTGGTCAATTTCCTTTTCTACGGTACGAAAAAGCCGTGAGGTGCGTGATACGTATTGTTGTATAAAATAATCCGTAAGCATCGGCTGTTTTAATGGTTTTTCCATCACATTTCGCACTACGTTTGCGATCGATGTGCAACACGATCCCCATTCACATGTTGATGTTTAATTCTTGCCTTCGAAATATATTTGCTATCACACAATCGCGCAATTTAACCTCTTCGGTCGAGTCCCACGTCGTGTTCCATAACGACAGACTGCTTGGTTGTCATCAATTTCTCGCGATTTCGTTACTTCTTGGAACGTTACACCACGTAACGTGACACCTCTGGTTCTTCTTTTCTTTTCTTGGATTATAAATTTGTCTGTTACACGGCACGAGAGGTTATGTGACGCTTGATATGTTAAGATGTTTACATTGCAAGAATTAATTTCGATATGATTTGCTTAGATGAAAAATAGTAACACTAATGTTTTCTATAAAAATATTCGCTAGAATATAACTTATAGTTATGTCATAGTTTGAAATTTCTTGTAAATCATAATTTGTAATTTATATGTATATGCCTTGTTTCTTTTTCAGCATACACCAAGATGGTGAAGATTATGAAAATAGGGAAAGTCGTGCTGGTCCTCAGTGGCCGGTACGCAGGAAGAAAAGCTATCGTCATGCGTAATTATGATGAGGGTACAGCAGAAAAACAATATGGACATGCTATGGTTGCAGGCATTGACCGGTATCCACGCAAAGTCCACAAAAGGATGGGCAAGGGTAAACTGCATAAACGGTCTAAAATCAAGCCCTTCGTTAAGGTACATTTTCTCATTCTCATAAAATTCTTTTTGGAAATCTTGAGTAAAGTTGAAATTTTCCATTGTGCAATTTTCAATATTTTTATTATACCTTCTCATTTATTTGTAAAACATTTTAGATCCTAAATTATAATCATTTAATGCCAACAAGATATACAGTGGATTTACAGTTGGAAAAAGTGGCTCCTAAAGATCTTAAGGACCCAATGAAGCGCAAAAAAGTTCGCTTCCAGACGCGTGTTAAATTCGAAGAGAGGTACATAATTTAATATACTGCTGTCATCTCAAAATCCATACATCATAATCATAATTATTATCTAATTTTTGATTATATTTTCCAGGTATAAAAACGGTAAAAACAAGTGGTTTTTCCAGAAATTAAGATTCTAATTGTTTCTAAATAAAAGTCTGATATACAGATGTAAAAAGGTGAATACAATTTTTTCCATCACATTATCCTATGTAAACGAGATATACTGAACCTTTATATATATTTTTATTACCTTCTATTTTATCTGACTTTTAATTTAATCAATTTATACTTAAGTTATACTAAATAAGTCTCATTAACTCTCCTACCATTCATATCACACATATACATATATATATATATATATATATAATCAATAAAACTTGTAAGTTTTTTTTACTGAAATTCCAATTTTATTTTAATTTGCATGTTTTTATTACATGAAGTTATATTTCTTATATTTGTGCATATCTAAATGACTTTAATAGGCTTTTATTTCAGTAATTATACTGTAGAAATTAAATGTTATACTATAACAAGATATTCAAGAAGAAGTAACGAAATAATTGTATATAATAAGGCAAAATATATAGAATTTATAAATCATATTAAATAAACAATAACTTAACTTGATAGAAACACATAAAGATTCCGAGTATATAAAGCGATTTCTATAAATTGATTTAACTGCGTTTTACGACTAGATCTCTACTTTAATTTGTTCAATTTTTTGACACGTTCATCGAGCAACGCCAAGTTGCTTTTTATGACTTCCATATTAGAAGCAAAACTTTCCTGAACTCCCTTCAGTACAGACTTGTTACTTTCTAATCCCGACGAGATTTCTACCTGCAGCTCCTCTAATTTTATTAAAGATTTACTGAAAGCAGCAGCTGAAATGCAATACATTTTCTTAGAATGCATTTTTAGACAATACATTTGCCGTTGATCATCATTAGTTATACCTTGTTGATGAATATCACTCAATGCCAATAATCTTTCTACTGTTTGCGGTAATATTTGTGAAATAGCATCTGTTTTCTTCATTATTTCATACATTTCCGAGATCTGTAAGAAAAAAATGGGAAAAAAATAATTCATTATGCAAGATATTGTAAAGTTAAAAACTCGGTTGGTGCCTTACCTTTTGCTCTTGTTCTGATTCTTGTTCCGTTGTTGCTCTTTTTTGCGCAATACTGTCCATTCGGTAAATCAATGTGCCTAATCTCGTTTCGATGGTGTCTAATTGATTAACATCTAACAACGAAGCCTTCGCTTCTAATTGTTGCACAGCTTCCATGACGCCCTGACATTTAAGATTCTGTGAAGAAAAATGAATTACAAATCTTTTTAAAATATGTATGCTTGAAAAATTTTAATGAGTCCTACCTGCGAGAATTTCGAAAGCTTGTCATTACTTGTTCCTATGATATTTTCTAGACAGCAAAGTCTTTGCTCGAGTTGTGCGATCCTAGCAGCTTCCTGCATTCTTGCCTTTTCTGGCAAATACATCATCTGATACTTAAGAGTACCAGGTTCAACCAATTCATCTGTCTTTTTACTCTCCGATGTTTTGGTGGAAGGCATATTGGTTTGCTTAAACAATTCTATCTGCGATATCAATTGCCTGTAAAATTAACATCATTCTACAATACATTCTTCAAAAGAAAAATGACATTTGTACATAATAGATAGTAGATTTTCAATTTTACATACTTAAGTATAGTGCCTTGTGGATCTGATAGACTTGCAACTACATCAGGTCCTAAACACTCTTCCAATTTCAGAGAAACCAATTGTTTTTCTATTTGTTGTGCTTGAGCAATGATTTCACTCACAGATTTGATCTCTTCCTCATCCTTGGATTTTTCCTGCATACATTATCAATGTATATTATAATTCTTAGAGTGTTATTATGAATATAATAGCATATTCTATTGACAACGATAGTTTACCTTTAATTCATTCAACTCTTCGTACAATTCCTTAATTTCACATTGTAGTCGTTGGAACTTTTGGAGAGGAGTCTCTTTCTCGCCTTCACCAGCAAGTTCCCAATCGCCGAATCTGGAAATACTTATGTTTATATATTATTCTAGATTGTTAAACATATTGTTAGAATAACTCACTTGTATCCTGTTCTTGGCTTGTTAGATAAACGATCTGAGAAATCAACCGGTTTTCCAACAATCTGTTTGCCCTTGAATTTGTTGAATGCCTCTTTGGCACTGATATGTAGCTGTTCCACGCAAGAACTATCAGGTTCATCCTAAATAAATCGATTAATTAATACAATAAATGTTATGTACAATGCATGTTTTACGTCTTTTACCTCGCAGTACATTTGCATTTGCTCCGATTCTGGCAAATCACTTGTCTCATAAACGTCAAGCTGGTCGTACGCCTAAAGCATTCATTCAGTGTTCGACATAAAATTGTTTATTCGTGAGGAAATGCATAAAATTATAATAAACGTGAAGTAGGTATGAGAAAACTTACAATTCCAGGTAAATCAGCGTATTTGGGATCTGCCATTTCTTGCGATTTCCTAAGGAATTCAGAAATAATACGGAGTATTACTGTTGTCAGAGCTTTGGTAAGACGTCCGTAAGTATACACCTGTACATTATGGGCGCATTCAGTGAACTTAACAGTTGAGTGAGCGCTTGCTGTTATTGGTTTATTCTTCTAGATTGTCCAATCAAATCTTTAGATCAAGAAGAATACACCAATAGCAGCGGGCGCTCACTTAACTGTTGTATCCACCGAATGCGCTCAATGAAATGATCACATATGTATGCCATGCATTAATTCAGGTCATAGTAGTGGTTTGACTTACCGATGTTGAGTCGATAATTTATATAATATAATTTATTATCAGAAGAGATTATATATCGACTCAGCATCGGCAAGTCAAATCGCTATTTGTACGGCATTGAACTTAAATTTTATAACTGTGATTAACGGTAGATGATAAGAATATGAGAATATAAGTTCGAGTTTATTTATTTTTTTATAATTTTTTAAAAAACTGCATTTTTAAAGCAGTTTTCTAACGGTTCAAAATAAAAAAAACTTAATGATTTAATTATGCTTATCACAACATTGTATAGCTATACATATAAGATTAAATAGATTTTTAATAAGAAATAATTTTTACGATTTAATTTAATATTTTTATTTTAATTTATATTTCTTTCTTTTGAAGAATTTATGTTATAAAAATATAATAATAAAATAATAAATCTTTGATTTATTATTTTAGAAAATGTGAAGTCCTTGCACAACATTTTGAGAAAGAATAAAATTTAATAACGCGTGTGATTTGTCGCGTGAAGTAAAATTAATATAGTACAAATTCTGTAAAACAGAGGAATGTAAATAAGTTTACATTCCTTTACAATTTATATGTTTCAATTTATATGTTTTTCTTTCCTTTCTCTCTTTTTCTTACCGGTTTTATTATATAGATGCCTTCAATAAATATTTTTCTGGTAACAGTCCGAGTTTGTTATTAGACTGCTAATATGTACATGTGTATAATTAAAGTTCGTTTAAATTATTTATGAAATTACATTTTTATGAAATTATTCTGACACCATATCGCCACAAAGTAATATTAATATTAATAGTACATCCGACTTTTAATATTTTTATTTATTTTAAAATAAAATAAAGAGCTATAAAATAAAAATTGCTTTCCACACGCTTTAAATCGTATCATAAAATTAATACAAGCAGAAAGTATTTTGAAAACCTCGATATAAGCTATATTATAAGACAATAGCGAATTAGTTCGCAAAGATAAATACTGCACGAAACAAGTTCCACATATTGTTTCTCTTGATGTTCAACTTGTACGCTCTCTTTTCTTCAACCTCGTTTCCACGTAAAAGTCGCATTATTATTCTACGCTGTAGATAGAAAAGAATAAATCACGAGATTCCTGAGCAATTGATTCTGTGCGTACATTTTAAATTGTCTTGTCGTGGTTGGCTTTTTGATAATCACTTTCACCAACAAATCGAGAAAGAAGAGCCTGTTTATTGTGGTTTTGTATATAAAATTTCAGTAGCTTTCACAGAAAAAAATTATTACTATCATAAATCGGAGAGTTTATTATTTGAGTCTCATTAAAACAAAAAAAATTTATTAATTTAATAAATTTTTATTTACTTAAAAAATAAAAGAAAGGAAAATAAATATAAAACCTATAATTTATTTAATTTTATATGTATATGTAGATAATATATATACATATAAAATTAAATTATATCTACATATCACACAAAATTAAATTTTTGGAGAATTATTTAAGTGAGACGGTTTATTGAATTTATTGCGATATAATGCAAATATTAATAGCAAAATTAAAAACAATTATAATTTGAAAAGAAGGATCATCTAGTGATATTCGATCTTGACTGTACTTCCTTCTGGACATAATAATCCGCGGAGAAATGTATTGCCAAAAATATCTCAATCGATCCGTTTTGCATACGAATTTCGTCATTAGTTTTGAGAATTTTCATTTATCGTATAATACGATTTTCTTATCTATCTATCTCTCAATTACTGGCATGCTGTTACACGTTTTGCATGGAAATGTGCTGCAAGTGAGCGTGCAAGGACAGCTTTTGTAGGTGCGGAGTGCTACAATGTGTTATACATACTTATCAAAAATAAAACGCGTTCGTTTGATTTTTGCTTGACGCCGCACCAGAACTAGTCCCGTGTCTTGTCATGCGTGCGTTTCCTTCGTTCTTTTTCCATTGGTGTTAAAAAAATGTCTAGTTCCTTTCGCTTTCGACTGGGTAGTTTGGACGTTAATTCGATAGTAGCAATCTATTCATCAATTTGATAGTAATTTTTTACATAAATAATTTTAACTCGTTTGGCTACTTGTTACATATATTTCGGTATCTTAAGTTAGTTTATAATTAATTTTTGAAATATTTTTTGCCGCATAGTCTTTTTAGTCGAACTGACTTTTCCTTAAAAATTATGAGTAGATACTTTTTGAATAAT
>Ga0157363_1006632_pt1 | contig 10913 bp, 10 predicted proteins | sample AttsexASBM1_FD_111477 | JGI IMG/M metagenome (GOLD analysis project Ga0157363, IMG submission 111477) | Fungus gardens microbial communities from leaf cutter ant in Ribeirão Preto, State of São Paulo, Brazil - Atta sexdens ASBM1 | ecosystem: Host-associated > Fungi > Mycelium > Unclassified ...
CACACACACACACACACACATACACATACACGCGCGCGCGCGCACACGTGCATCAAATTAACATAATATATATTTCACAATAAAAATAATAGTGTACTATACAGTAAACTGGATGAAAAATACATTCTTAATTCTATAAAATAACATTTTTACAGGTATTTCATGATAATTCTACTTGAATAATCAATAATGTTTGAACATGATAAAATGAATTTCATTTTTTAGAAGTAAAATATAATCATATTACGTGAAAAATTTTATTTTTTTCTTGAATAATTCTAACTGCATTTTAATTATGCAATCGATATATGTATTAAAAATATTAATTGCAGATATCAGCTATTTGATAATAAAATACGCAGCATTATGAGAAGCATTTGATCTGTTTTAGATCTTAATCTCTATGTAAAAAATTATGATATATAATTAATTTTTCTTATTACATTGACATTTTTGCGCTGTTTTTCTATCACATTAATTTTATATAATCTTAAAGCATTTTTATACTTAAACATAGTTGACATTATTTCTGTACTTTTCAGTAGTATTTTAATTTTCAATAAAACGGGACAAAAAAATTAATATTGTAAAACATTCGTACGTACATGCGTATGTCATACATTGGTTGCGTTCAACAGAAAAAGCAACTGTTGTAAAATTCTTTAATATTGGTCTTGCCCTTAGTTCTTCACTGGATCTAAATGTATAAGGCCCGATTGCACTAATATTACTTTGATAAGCGAGGCTTAAAACTCTGTCTCTCTATCTCTTTTTCAGCTTTAAAACGAGACGAATAGAGTTTTAAGTTTCGCTTAAAGTCAAACTAAGTCAAGATAGTTGGTACAACCGGACCTAAAATTCAAGAATTTTACAACAGTTGCAAAGCTGCTTTTTTTTGCTGAACGCAGCCATTGTATAAGTACCAATAATGCCAAAAACCATACAATGTAGTTATTTAGTACTATTACTATGCTGCTATTTATATTAATCTATTTATATTAAATTAATCTTTTTAAAAAATTCAATTTGTTGTTTACAACAACTTATTTACAACGTATACGTGAATAAAATAATGCTGAAATAAATTATAAAGTTACAAATTGTATGTACTATACAATTGTATAACTCCAAATTTTATGTATTTAAATTAAATATTTAATGTACATTTTTTTGTTTATTGATCTTTAAATCTAATCTACTATATGCTCTTTCTATTCTGTTTCTTTTATCCTCTTTGCGACCATTTCGTCAATAATCGTATTTCTTGTCAGATATTTCTTATTTCTATTTCTTCTCTCTCCCCTCCCCCCTTCTCCCTTCCTCGTTTTTGAAATCATAAATTCTTATCTCGGGCTATCAAAAAAATGAAGAAACAAGCTGACAAAAAAGTGAGAAATAAAAAGTGATAAAATGTTCAATAAAAAAACAGAAAGCAAAGAGCACATTTTAGATTTAACTTTAGAAGGCGAATCCAAGATCTATCTTTAAAATCTTACAGCTTTTCTTTAAGTAAGATTTATTATAATTCATTGTACACTTCTTGCCTCAAAATACACTTTCAACATCACTACAGTGATTTCCCATCCTAAGTAAAGGTGAAAAACAATCATTTTCTTAATATCTCTGTAAGCACCGCATTCAGTTTAGCATATAAAGTTTTATCTTTTTTAAATATGTTTTACATTAGTTAATAAATCTAGAATATCTAAAACTTGAGTTAAGAGGCATCTTTTCTATAAAATATGCAGGACGTTTTCTGTACTTCTGTGTAAAACCGGTCATATTTATTCCAAGTATACATAAACCTCTTGTAACTTTTGTATAAAAGACAAATGATGGATGATTGAGACTATGATATATTTTTTTGTATCAAAAAATTAAGAAACTATGACTGAATTTTTCTTATCATACTTGATAAATCAGATCTGAGTAGAAAATCTGGGACGTGGTAAATCTCCAAATACTGTATCAGTATTGACGCTTTTAGCTAAGGCTTTCATTGAAGCTCGAATGTTGTGTGGATCAGTTGGCAACTGTAATTATAATTATATATAGATTTTTTTTTTTAAGAGAGAGTAAACTTCAATCAAATATAAGCATGAAAAGATTCAGAAATGTAATACAATATATTGTAAAAATTAAAAATCATGTAAAATTTTACCTGATCATCATCTTGATCCTGTATTGTATGATGAACGATAGAAGGGAAAACAGGCACGATAACAGGTAATGATTTAGCTAACGTAGAATGACCATCCCGTTGACTTCTTGGCATATGAATCTCCTCGTTTTGGCTTGAATCTAAATATGTTAATTATTACAAACTTGGTCCTAAACAAAACACAAAGATATTAATGATAAATTAATATGTCATACCATCGGTATCAGATCCATCAGTGTCTTCCGAAGAGGATAGAAGCTGTTGGGTGGCTGTATCTGTATCCTCCATTCCTTCAAAAGGAAACAATACTTCTGTATCGAAGCTAGTTGATTCCTTGGTACTAATATATACTGTATTCCTTTTTTTCGAATTTTCATTCTGCAAAGTTTATTATCCAGATTTAATAATTATTAAAATTATAATTATAAAACTTTTGATCTGTACATCAAGTAATAATTGAAAAAATTTTGATAAATGACTTACATTAATGCTACTTTTAGAGGAGTGTCTGGTAGTTGTTTCGTGTTTAACGTTTGGGCTACTAGATACTTTTGTATCACTGAATATTATATTAGACTTTGGATTCACTGTACTAGCTGCAGAGGTAGTCATGATACTTTTAAAACCGTCAGGAGTTGTTGGTGGAGTTTCTATATTATTGGTAACTCTACTTGTCTCGTCACCTCTACATACTAGTCTAATTATAAAAAAAACAACTTATGATTATTATTATATAATATAGCAATATACACATACTTGTAAAATTACTTTGATAACAGCCTATGTTCATTGTGTGCTCTTTCGCGAAATTGTTCCAACAATTGATGCTGCTCATCAGTAAACACACGTATTTTATCTTCTATAGTTATTGTTTGACGTTGTACAGCCTCCTGTAACTGTTGTTGTAATCCATCTAGGGCCACTTGAATCGCGTTAGGTAATTGTGAAACTAGATAAATAAAACGTAACATATAACGCTAAGATAATATACATGGATACATAATATGCAGATAAATGAATTATTATAAAATCCGACAAAATTAAATACATGTTGAACACACACATATATACATATTGACTTACCAGAAAATTTAGGCTGTTGCAGATAATCATCGAGATCTTCCAAACTATGATTAATTACTACCCTAAATATTGGGCTATAATCTGGATTGGATTTTAATTTATTTATTTCTTCGGGAGATAACTGTAACAATATTATCTTTCAAACAAGTTTATTCAGAAGTTAACAAGTCCATAAAAATAAATAATATATCTCTGATAGGTATTATTTTTGTAATTTATATAAACAACAAATGTGTATCTGCAATTAATCATATGCAGAGACAATTCTTGATAAAATCAATTGCTTATCATAGACTATGCTTAGATTCCTATCTGAGTACCACCCAGATATCACATCATTTTTGTTTATCCAATGTTAAACAAGGATGGCATGACGCCTAGGCCCAGTTTCAAACTTACAACTTGTTTCTCATCTTTTTCCAATTCTAGGGAGTTGGAAAGAAATAATGAATAAGTTGAACCTCAGTTAAGAGTTAACGTAAATTGTGAAACTGGTTCCTAGAGAGAATCTGGATGGGAATTCGAACATGCCCTTAAATAAAGAATGATTCATAATAAATTATTTTTCGTAAGTTACACTAAAATTAAATAAAAGACAAATGTTTTGGAAAAGCAACAAGAATGTAGATAGAGTCAGTCAAGTAAACATAGTTGCCACTTCTCCGGCCAAAGATTCTTAGTTTTTTAAACAAGTTTGTTTAAACTTGTTTTTCTCTTTTTAAAAAATTCACTACAAGACGGTAACAATAATTTAAATGGCATTTAATCTTGAACAGGAAAGGTGGCAACCATAGTAAAACAGATTATTGATAACAAACACAAACAGATTATTTCGATCAAGACTATCGTCTCTTGGAATATTAATTTAATATCTCTCTCTTATCTCTCAATATGTTTTTGTCTAAAACTTACAAGAATATTGTTATTAATGAGGACTAAAGCAGCACCGTATTCTCTGTGAACTGCGTGAGTATACATTGAGCAATTACAACAACGGTGTACAATCCAGGATCCAACATTTCTTTTTTCCATTAAACCAGGTTGTTCTTTAGTAATTTTTTCCAATTCTGACACACTCGCCAAATCCTATCAAAAATAAAATCAATAAAATCATTGTTACGTCATTAATAATTAAATCGTTCTATATTTTAATTACAATTTTATATATATATATATATATATAAGTAATTGATTATGAGATTTTGATTGATTATGAGCTTTTATGCAGATATTATTTCTTTTTAATGCTAAAAGAATTTAATATTTAAACAGAAACGTCATGTCGATCAATGCTCACTAATTTCATGTGAATACTAGAAAAAATATTTTATATAAAATCAAAGAAGATATACAAAAGATAGAAGAGGAATCAGCTTGAACAAAAAGTTAACATAATACGACGGAGTCCCAAAGAATAAGATTATTGCTGTGCTGCAAAAAAAAATTGATACGATCGCAATGAGTTACATGTTTAACATTGATATGTCAAACTGAGATCTATTTATGAAAATTGAAGCATGAGAAAACATATATATTTTCATGTCTACTACACGTCTCTATATTAAATTCTAAATTTATATCAGTAAAGGGGTGAAGATAAAACTCTAACTAAATTCAAACCGAAATTCAAATCGATTTTAACTTTGCAATGAAACAGGTGAGAAGCGAAAGAAGGAGGAGGGGATGAAACGGAACACTTTTTTTTTAATTATTTGTTTTTAAATCATGGATTTTTCGAAAAAGAGAAAGGCAACGAATGAAAAAAAGTTTTTATTTACCTCTCGAAAAAAGGCATCAGCACGCTCCAAATCAGTCAACTCAACGTTAACCTGCTGCAATTCGGTGCTCCTAGATTTGATGGACACATTCAGGCACTTGCAGGTGACGTGCATCTTTCAATTATCGACAAACGATCGGCAAACGCGAAGTCTAGACTTTTAGGATCAGAGAACACAGCGTTCCTTTCTTTTTTTTTCGGAGAGGTCAAAGATGCGTCGAGATGCGCGATCCAGCATGAACTACGCACCACTGCGTATTTGATTGCAGCCTGCAGGTGTAGTTTTGATTTGATTCAGCTGCGCTCTCTTTCTCTCTCTCTCTCTCTCTCTCTCTCTCTCTCGATTGTCCAGTACAGAACTCTCAATTGCTCTCAATCAAACGGGTATCCGCGAGACATTGTCTATCAACGAAGAGGCATCAAGAACCGATATATATCGTCAGAGAGAAATTAAGGTTTCTCTCCGATATCGATCAGATATAGCTTAATTTGATGAAGCAACTATCTCTCTCTTGGTAAACCGACTGTTCAATGTCGTTCTGCCGAAAAAGACATGCACCAACCAAGAATGAGAAAATAAGTGGCGCAACGCGCGAACTACTATACTATACATATACTATCGTCACACGAGTATTCGTTTTGAAGAACATTTTGATCAATATATATAAAAATGAGAGAGAAAAGCCTGAATTTCTTATAATTTTAAGTGTTTTCCAAGAGACACAGTGTAACATTGAACGAGTGTAACATTTATATATTTTTGTTTGTCCATGTTATACCGAGTTGAAATGATTAATGATCGCAATGTTAAAAGTACGCTGTGACTAGAATCTCGCTGGAAGGCATCATTTAAGTATATGTTGAAACAATCAAAAACATGGATGAATGAACGAACCTGCCGAACCGAGTAGTTTGCAATTATGACGTTTGTTAAAAGAAGAAGAACTTAATCAGGCTCAACAATGCTTCTTTTTTCGATTACGATTTACTACATTTTCACTCAATGTTTACATCCAACTTCCAAGAGTGAAGAGAGCGTGAGCACGCTAGTATAAGTGCATCTTGGCCTTTGGCCGATTCCAAAATTATCGATGTATCGAGATTCACACATAGAAATATGTGCTTGATGTTATGAATAAACGAATGAAATCGAATGTGTATTTTGAAAGCAGGTGAAAATTACAAGTGAGCAAATTTTCTAGATATTAACCAATAAAATTATAAATATTCCAATAAATTCGCTCACTTTTGTCATCTTCTCTTACTTCGTTACATGAAATACAATCCCAAAGCGATTGAGTCACAAATTTCAGTATATTATATATATATATTAGGTGTGCGTTCTGCTATTCATTGCGAATGCGAATACTGAAAATCTAGTCACGAACTAGAGAGTTTCAGTACTCATAATAACAAAATAATAACAGCATAGAAGTGAATTGATTCACGATATCATGATTCATTGGATACATTGGTATCTCATAATTCACAATACAATATACAAATTTTCCTAAAAACACTATGTAAAAAAAAAAGCTCAATGATATTAATTGCTGATAACACGATTGACGATAACATCAATAAAAGTTAAAATTTAACACTCAATATAACTTATCCAAGACTGGCTATCTTCAATAGCTGGTAATTGTACCTTGTACTCAATGATAATGAAAAATATGAGATATGATAGTCTTCCTCCCTGAAATCGATTATTTTTATCTATTGTTATTTGTATTATACTGGAAATTGTCATTGAGAGCTCATAATTATTGAAAATTTAAACTAATTATACTGACAAACTTAATTCTTCGCATTTTTATTTTATAGATTCCATATATATTTAACAAAGAAAGAAAACTTAAAGTTAATTAAACTATAACATTGTCTCATAATTGTTCTATTATATTCTAAATATACAGTCATAAAAATCTGTATCTATCTATACAATATTGTACACTACCAGCACCAATGAAATAGTGATTATAATTTGGTCACAACTATTAATGTCACTTGTATATATAAATATTACAATATATCATATATATCAATAGTCAATAAAAAATTATATATACACATACATGTATAATTGCTAAGATATACATTCGAGACAAAATACTTCAATTGGAATAAATACATAAAAAAATGCCATATTACAAGTTTAATATATGCCACTTTTTCATTCATCAAATTCTGTTTTCATCTTAAAAATTTCTTCCTTCCATTTAAAATATTCGTTGAAACGTATTGCAGCATATCTGAAAAAAAAAATTTTTTAATTCACTGTAATAATTATTTGATCAAAGTATTTCATTTTTATCCTAAAATTTTACTACTCTATTATACAAATAACTCTATTATACAAGAAAAAAATCGATTGTCGAATTATTGCCGTTATTTTTATTAGTGTGCGTATATGTATAAGCGATAGTAGTAGATAGTAAACAGTTTCATATATATTAGGTGTAATAAAAAGAAATCCATTATTTTTGCATGAAATTGAATGGAAAAATAATGGATTTCTTTTTACTATACCTAATATATTGTATATAGAGGAAAGTCCCTATTATGAGATAGGCGCCTAATATGAGATAATGGCGTTCTGCTAAACTAATAAACTATTTAGTAAAAAATTCTTTATTAGATCATGCCTCAGTCATTGCAAAACAAGATTTTAGAATTTGGATGTCTTCAAATTTCATTTTAAGATGAGTCTTTAAACCTTATTTATTATTTAATAAATAAATATTTGGCAATAAATTCTTCGTGTAGTGATAGAGTAAGGTTGTACTAATACAGGACAAATACAGGATAGACAAATACAGGATATGTTGAATTGTTTAATTACAGAAGTTAGATTTGATGATCGTAAAATCATAAAGCGTGGAAATCGTAATATGAGATACTCAAGGTATGTTATAATATGAAATAATCCATGCTCCTATGTTATAGTGAAAATCGTAGCTAAAGTATGAATGTTATCGTACAATAATAAAAAAGACAACCGGAATGAATGTCGAGCGCCTATTTCTGCGATGCTGGATTCCAACCATCTGAAGACGAGTTCTGGGTATAATCTATCGCATGCTTATTTTTTGCGCACGTTGGCTGTGTTTATATTTTAGAAATATTAAATAAAGTTTTTTAATTGCAATACTGATATACTTTGTGTTTTACTATCGATTTCTCGGGGCATTTCATATTAGAAGCACAATCTTTTGATTTTGCGATTTGTTCACTTTTTACATCTTTAATTTTCAAAAAAAAACATGGAATTTGAATTAAATTTTATATAACGTTATCTTAAAGCTTATTCCTTCAAAACATTCTCTTCAAAATGACCTATTATTTTTTAAAAATTCTGCCTATGGATTTCTAACATTTATCCAAAATGAATAAACTTGGTATCTCATAATAGAGGCCTTTCCTCTATATAAATATAAATAGTATGTATTTCTATCTTTCTATCATATCAGATATATTTGATATATCATTTGTAAATATGTTTTATTAATAAATAAAAGCACTTACTCTAAAAAATCAAAATCAATATGCGAATGCTCGCTCTGGATGAGAGCCCAACAGCCCCAAAAAAAATGTGGCAAAGGAGTAAATTTAGTAACTTGCCAGTATAATTTGTCAACGTCTTTTTTGGACACATTAGTCGTCGCGTTGTATATTCGTAAATATTTTTTTAACCACTTTTTTTGAAAATTTTCATCCGGATATAAAGAATAATCCGGTTCGTCAAAACCTTAAATGTACCAGATATTTAAAATTTTATTCAATATACTTTATGATATACTTTGTTGTTCTGTAATACACTTTATGTACAAAGGTATGTTTTCTAATACATTTGTAAAAAGATTGAAGTATGCGTAATTACCAGCATATTCTGTAAAGTGATTAACTATATCGAACGCCTGATAGTTGAACGCAGTGTATTCATAATCGATAAAAACGACATTCTCCTGTTTTTGATTGTACAATATATTTCCTAGTAGAAGATCATTATGAGCGAATACTACAGGACTATTCACTTTGGAAAGTGTACTTTTCAATAACTGATATTCTTTCTCCAATATTGCATAGGATGGTATCAACATTTCAAACCTTAAAGTAGAAATTATTACAACAACTATGTTTTATATAATGTTCAAAGAAAGTATTATTTATAAGCGCTTACTTTGTTTGCTTAAGAGAATCCGAAAATCTTTTGGGTATAATTTGCATAAATTTCTTTACTTTTTCCCAAATAAAAGCATCTTTTGATATAGATTCATTTTCAAATTCAAGATTATGCATTTCAGCCATACGTTTCGCAATTAATGGATATACTTTTGGATTTTTGACTGTTTCAATAGTCAGAGTTTCACCTTCCAAGAATTCATAGGCAAATCCATTGTTAAATGTAGCATAAATGCAATGAGTATAGCCAGCCTTATTCAATATCTATGCGCAAATATTTATTCTATACGTTAGTTATATTGTTTACACATTAAAATTTAAATTTGTTATATTTTTCTTTGTATAATACTTATATATAGGTATATGTGCAGGTTAATAAAAAAAAAATTAATGCATATAAATTACAACAATTTAATTATAAACTGAAATATGGACAAAATATATTTTTGCTGTGTATAATAACTTTGATCAAATCTTTACCCGGATATTTTGTATTTCGCTTTTTCGGTCGATCAGTAAATCCGAATTATTGCCATAAATTCTAACCAGGATCATATCTGTACAATGTCCCGTGTACCATACTCCTATCAACTTATTTGTTCTTCCATCAGTAAATATCTGAAATAAAAGAAAAAAAGATATTCTTTTTCCTAATTATTTCGATTTGATTTATCATCAGTAATAATAAAGATTGTTACCTGAAAACTCTTATGTCAATGTTTAAAATCATGCGGGTGCAAGAAAAGGCTAAAAAGCTAGGTGTGGGAAAAAGTTCATGGCGTTTTTCTCATTAGATAACATTAAAAAAACACCGCGAACTTTTACCTAATATTAACATTGAATTTTCTTATTATTTAATTATGAAAACAAAATTGATAAAACTCTGCATTTATGAAGGAATGAATAAATCGAACATAAGGAAATACAAATTTTAACCTGCCTTAAAATTTCAATTCTATGACAAGAATTGAAATTGTATTGCATGTCAGGTAAAAAAAGATTACCAGTAGAAATAAAATATAATATATTGATACAAAAAGGGTACTATAAATATAACGATTTATTATTTAAAAGCAAGAGACATAAGAGACAATTTAATTTTGATTCAATATTGTTATCCTTGTTCAGCTCTTTTTCTATTACTTCTTATAAAAGGATACCAAAAATTACCTTGAAATGCAATTGTTGCAAAGGCCAAGTTGGTCTAATCCTCTTTATGATATCCTTAGCACCAATAATAATGTCATTCTCATCTATTGTAATGTTGAGATGTTCCTCACATACACTCATAGCTTAATGCTATTTTGTGGAATGATAAAAGTTCTTTACTTAATTATTATTTTAATAATAGAGTGCAGATAACATAGATATAATTTAAAAACTCAAGGAATATATATTCTATTTGTAATGCATTAATTAGATATTATACAACGTGGATCTATTGGTTATAATTTCACTATGAATGAACAAAATATTTAATTAAAAAATTTGTATGTACAAAAATATAAAAACATTCAGTCCTTATAAATGTTTCATGGCAACTAAAAGAGATCTGGTACAAGTATATCTATATATATATATATATATATATATATATATATATATATATATATATATATATATATATATATTTTTAAAAATATAATAAATTATATAAATATATATATATTAAAAATATATGTATTAATTATTTAAGAGTAAGTATAA
>Ga0157363_1006633_pt1 | contig 10913 bp, 4 predicted proteins | sample AttsexASBM1_FD_111477 | JGI IMG/M metagenome (GOLD analysis project Ga0157363, IMG submission 111477) | Fungus gardens microbial communities from leaf cutter ant in Ribeirão Preto, State of São Paulo, Brazil - Atta sexdens ASBM1 | ecosystem: Host-associated > Fungi > Mycelium > Unclassified ...
ACTGAAAAGGAGCTTGCAGAACAGCTTGGCGTTACGCAGCAAGCCATATTTTTTCGTTTGTTTTTGAATAAAGATTGAATTTTACAAAAAAAAGCTCAGAACTTTTTTGTACACCTAATAACAGTAACGATAATAAGTTACTTTTGTAAATCAGTAACAATAACAAATTACTTTTATAAAGTCATTATCCTATCCTTAATTAAAGCACACAGAAAAAGTGTATTTTGAAAAAGTGTAAAAAAAGGATAATCAAAATGTGATGAAAAAAAGTAATAGAAATTATAATGACTCATTAATTTTTTAATAACGGTAAAAAGGTTATTTATTTAATCAGTAATGAGGGTAACGGTAATAAATTAGAGGAAAAAATGATAATAGTAATGAATTACTGTTTTATAACTTTTCAACCCTATTTAGTTTTTAAAGTGCTTTTATAATTCTGTCGTATTAAAATAATGTAAGTTCAAAGTATTTCAAATCTTTCTCAAATGGGGATTTTATCATCAAACAGTGAAATTTATCTTTTTAGGACATTCAAGAGTATTAGATATTTAAGGACAAAAGCTCGGAGAAACATATAGATCCTTAAAGAAAGTACATTAAAAAGAAATGTTTAAAAAGATTAAATACGGAAGGTAGATTTAAAGAAAGTTAAAAGCCATCTTTGAAAATGTTCACCGATTGTTGCGGAACGAAGGCATTAGTGTGTTCACTGGTTGAAAAACGAGGAAAAAAAGGGAGAAAATAACGATGTCCCAATGGTTTAATGAGCGGCGTAGATACACGGAGCATTAAAGAAGCCGAAGGAAGCTCGATGTTTTCAGATAAGCAGACGGACGAGGCATCTCCCGTGGGAGTACGGGCCGCCTCCTGCGGGAGGCAACCTCGTTCTTCGCGAGCTCCTCCAAGTTGGTTTTACCTCCGAGTATAAAGCGCGCGCGCAAGTACACTTTGCGAAAGGTAACCTGAAATAATAATCGTGCCGTACGTACGGGGGAGCGGATAAAGGTTTGATCTTCTTGGCCTCCTTGGGGAGGAAAACTGCTGGATACTTGGGAAAGGTACGAATCTTTCGAGACAGTTTCGCTAGTTACGTAACAAGGGCGGTACCGTAGGGCACACGCTGTGCGCACACAAGGGATGCGGAAATTTTACTTAGCGCAAAAATAGTTCGATAGAAACTGTCGGGAGACTACGAAAGAAAACGAAAAGTAGACGTCGCGAGAGATGCTATCCGGTTAATCTGTTGGCCGTTCGTTAGCTGTCTTGGAGGTGAAAATAGAAAATTTATTTACGGTAGAAAATTAAATATATAATTGCAATAAAATAAATTTCAATAACAATAATAATATTAGGACTTTCGAATTTTAAACAATACAAAAAAATAAATGTAGTAGAAATAAATAGTAGTAGAAATAAATTTCAATAACAATAATAATATTAGGACTTTCGAATTTTAAACAATAAGATAAAACAAAAAGATAAATGTAGTAGAAATAAATAGTAGTAGAAATAAATTTCAATAACAATAATAATATTAGGACTCTCGAATTTTAAATGATACAAAAAGATAAATGTAGTAGGCTAATGAGAGTCAGCAATGAAATGGCGCAATTATTTAGTGAATAATCAATAATCAGATATTGGATTGTTCACTAAATAATTATGCGTTTATCGTTACTGACTCTTATTAACCTACTGTATATTTATCTTTTTATATTGTTTAAAATAAATTTCAATTATGCGAATTTGTTCCTATTATTTTTCATAGAATTGATCGAACTAAAAAGGGAACTAAAAAAATCAAAAGCGAAAGAAAGCGTTACGGAGCGAATTTTAATATAGAAAATTTCGAATAATGGATACTTAACATTTGACTATGTTAAAAAAAGACATTTATAACAATTGTACTCAAAAGAACAAAAAATATATTGTTGCGAAATGTATGTACGTTCTGCGTTTTTCATTGACTTCGAATACCGATGAAATGCTTCACGATAAAATAATCGAACATGCATACATTCGGTTGCAACCGCGTGACGAACGAGGAGTTAAAAACCCTGTCATTCTGTCGACAAAAAGCCAACGCACGCCTCATCATCCGCGCACGGGAAAGAGGCGAAAAATGTGCGATGTCAGCATTGTTCGATGTACATGCATTCGTGCTTGGGATAGCTACGTGCTGCGCGTCTCCCAAGGGACCAAGGAATCCCATATTCATGGGATTTATGGCGGGATCGCGCTTCTTGAACACCTTCGAACAACAATGACAATACATCGCGACGCATTGTTGCGTGCCCGTAGGGCAATTCTAGTAATGCACCAGAATGCACCGAGCGGCTTTCTCTCATTCTTTCTCTTTCTCTCGCAATTTCTTCGCATTGTTACGCAAAGAAGACCGGTTTTATGTATATGGGATAGTTCTCATTGCGCAGCAAAGCAATCGATTTTACTGCAAATTTATATTAGAATTATTTAGATAGAAAAAATTTGTACGTTACGAAAGATGTTCGTCATATTCTTGCTAGAAAAATGACACTAGTAAAAAATATAAAATTGTTTAGGAGAAAGAAAAGAAAATTATATATTTCAAAATTAATTATTTATTATTGCAGTATTAAATATAAGCTAATTTAGAATAACATAAATTGTTTATTTCAAATTCTCTAAAAATTTGTAATATAATATATTAATTTAAGTTATCTTTAAAAACTCTGTCCCTATTTTGATTTGTGTCATTTTTCCTTTGTGGTTTTTTTTATACGTACGTAGTAAAAAAACATTTTGTATTTGTATTGAAAATAGTCTATTTCTTGTTAAATTTTTGCGTTGAATTTTTTAATATATTCGAATATTAATTTAATATAATGTAATTATGTTATTTAAAAATTTTGTGTTAAATTAATATTCAACATTTCTCTAGTGTCAAAATAACATAATTTAAAGGGATCTTAAAGTCATTTATATTACCAACTAAACTAAAATATAATTTTTGAATAACAATTACCTTTTTTCTTTTTTACAGATTTTTTTACAGAAGAATCCTTTTCCAGGATTAAAGTATACGCATTAGTATGTGTCTGTGAGGTGAAGTTTATGCCGAAGATGACAAAAAATTCAAAATTGAGATCTTCTTTCTTTTTTTGATCCAATATGACAGAACTGTCACGTCGTGACAACATTTGCTTCATATAAAAGCTGTGCAATACTTAAATAGTAATCTACAGACTAGTAATTTGCATGAAGAAACAGCGTAAAGTTCTTAAAATTGGACTTAGATGTCTAATTAAAACGTAATTGTTATACAAAAATGTGTATGTATGACATACATGAGCGAGATATTGAGAGAGTAAAGATACGTCAGTAAAGACACGTAAATCGTCTATGTGCTACTTAAAATATGAAAAAATATCATCTTTAGAATCCCCTTAAAGATCGATGTATTTAGAGTACAATCCTCACATAATAAATAATAACGAAATTAGAAAAATTTCGACTAATGTCACTTGTATTGCGGGAATAAGATATAAATTTAAATCAGATGCTAAAAATATTATGCAAATGCTCGCAACAAATATTACGATTCAAGTGAAAAGAAGCAGTTACAACATTTCATTATTTGTATATCATTCTAAATATATCTTACCCTCTGACTGACGGCTAAATGCTCGTTGTAGTTCTTCTTCTTCTTCCTCTTCTTCATCATCCTCTGAAATATATGTGATCGTATAATTATTTTTTATTCAAAGAATCTAATTTTAATTTATTTAATTTATATATTCAATAAATAAAATTGTTTCGTTTAATATCATATTTACATGTCGTAAATATTTATTTATCGAGTGAAAAGTAAATAAATTGTGTGTAATCCATCACAAACAATTTAATGTAGGTTGAAATTTCTATATTACAATTTTCCCAATTTTTATTATATAAAGTGTGTTAAAATAAGTGAAAACACCTTCTATTTCTATCTATAATTCACTTGTGCAAACGTTGCCACCTGTTGTACGTAAATACTAAAGAAAAGTCCATGAGAGCTGGCAGTCTAACAAATAACACTCACGCTTAATCGTCGTCGTTTCGTTATCCTGTTCGGCCGCCTCCAGGACATTCTGCTCGTTATCATCGTCCCACTCTTCGTCCCCTACATACAGGGAGAAGCCACTGTTAATTCTATTACATTTGCATATCACCAGTAAAGAGCGAAATCCGCAACTGCTGTGAAGTACATAATGCTAAGATTCCCGCTTTAAATCTCGTCGCAAAAATCGAATCTGTCGCTACGTATAATAATCGTTTTTAAACAAACGATCTTTCTTGTAAACAAAGCTATCTAGTCATGAAAATCATTCGTTGAACATCATTGAAAACGAAATAACGGTCCGTTGTTTTTTGCCGTAAAATATATCGAGTCCATAGCGCAGGGCGATGGTATCCACCATCCGTTTTGTCACATGGGACCGCAGAATTAAACTTAAAAATTACACTCTTGTCCGGACGGCCAATACGTCATTTGTTATTTTGTCGTTATAGTCTCCGATCTACTATCTGTCCTCTCGACAATTTACTTTTCGTAGAGAACAGCATGTTTACGCAATAACTTGCTACTCTAACAATTGAACTTTAATTGTGAATTTTCGAAGGCGTCAAAAGCGTTCGTTCCGTCACACTATCGAGCTTTCATCCGAATAATAGCATTTATCATTGTTAACGATTGATTAAACTAACAAGCAGTGAGAACATTCCCTGTTAATTACTGAATAATTTATTCGAATGCAAATTACACTGAAAACTACATTTATGAAGATTAATAAAGATATTTATCAATTGTCCTGCGGATAATAGCAACGTAATTAAATTAGTTTATATTATACTGGTTTGTAAGATAAATCTTCTATTTATAAGATAAATCTTTCTAAATACCTGAATATAATTCTTTCATCATCTATAGATTTTGAAAACTCAAGGCTCTTATTTTTTAAACAATTCTATTGTACAAATTGAATTAATTTACAACTTTATTCTTTTACTTTATTGAATAAAATATATAAGCATCACTATTGTTGAAATAGAAACCTTATAAATCAATGTAACTTTTTGATATTAAATATTATTATTATCTTATCACATATAAAATTGTATGTAAACATTAAAAGAAATTTCATATCAAATAAGAAAATATTTAAATTTCTCGCAGCTATACAAAATGAATTATTTAGTTATCAAAAATCGTATTTATTAGAAATTTTACCTAGAAAGAAATTAATTTCATATAATATTACCTTTGATAATAAACAGATAATAAAAAAAATTTCGTATTTCGTTTTAAAAATAATAATCTGTAATATACATATACCTTTAGTGATTCATTGTACATTACATTATATTATTACGAATTAACATTATTACATAAGACATTCAAAGCAAAGTTTTTTAAAAATTAAAAAGTAATAGGAAGTTTTAAAATAAAAGGAAGTTTTTGAAAAGCATACTTTTTCAGTTAATTATAAAAAATAAAAATCTATTATTAAATCGTGAAAAAAATGTTGATCAAAATTTGTTATTTAGTGTTATCGAAATAACAATAAATAAAAAGTAACTTTATTATGATAAAATTTCTCGCATGTATGCAACTAGAAACATTTTTTTAGTTCAATTCTAACTACGGTTTTATAAAACATCGGATAAGTGTTTCGGTTTCAGTTTCAGTTAATTAGTGAAAAAAAAACCGAAACCATACAAATTACAGTTTTTAACGGTTTTTTTCCGGTTACAATTATTCCCATAATATGGGAGGAGTTTAAAATTTTTTAATAACTTTTTCTATATTTACTCTATTAAACTGTATATATTTATATATGTATATGGAACAAGAATAAAAATTAAAAAATATATTATTTAATACGTCTTATAGTATTATGTGTACATAATACACATGTGCAGGGATTCAAATCACAATTGCAACGATATGATCGAGCGAACAAAAGAGAGAGAGAGAAAGAGAGAGAGAGAGAGAGAGAGAGAGAGAGAGAGAGAGAGCGTATTCATTCAGCGTATTCAATCAGTTTCTCATCCTAGCTGCATTGTAGAGTTTAGAGTTTATCTTTCTTCTTACAATGTATAACAAAGGAAGAAAGATAAACTCTATACTAATGCAATTAGCTATAAAGAACAGAACTACTTATTATAAATAAAAAATCGAATAAAAACCGAAAAAATCGTAAACCGAAAATAATTTTATTCGTTTATTTATAATTTTGGTATTATATAATATATATATATAAATATATATATATAAATATATATATATATATATATAAATTTATAAAAGGAAGATCTTAAAAAAGTCCGATTTTAAACTCTCTTGCGAAAGTTAACCACCAAAAAATTTGGGACTTACATGAAATAGTAAAAATAGTTTTATATCCCAAAAATATGAAGAAAATAGATTTTTTTTATGTTATAAGTGTCTTCTTTTATAAGTCAACTTTTTGTACCACGTTACAACTTATCATGATGTATTACAAAAGTTTTTCATGATAATTGGTACTAAAAGTAAAAAAAAAACAATCGAACGTTTGATCCACATATTGTGCAAAAAAAAAACTTCAGTGTCCAATGATGGAGGGAGAAAGAAAACCGGAAATTGATTGAAAGTTCCTGTACAATTCAAGAAATGTTACGCCATTGATCTCTTTTATCATAACAATTTTTTACCGTAACAAATTCACATGGGAATTTAATTTCACTTTATTCACTTGATACTTTTTTTCGATCGAATTTAAATAGAGCATACCACATTTTAATATTACTGCCACATTGTCTTCCATCAGTCAATCCCACGGAGTTTGCGAATTACTTACTACGACTTTGTTGTTGTCTTTGGATTTGATTGAGAGTGGTCAAATAGACCATTCTTTTCTTCTATTTTCGAATGAAACAAATAATTACCTGCTATTTATTATTCATTTTTCAAATTTTAATTCTTTCTTAATCTTACTTTAGAAGTGCGAAAACGTCGAAAAACAGCGTATTCATCTTATTGTATAAAATATATTAAACATGTGACTTTAATTGAGCACGAACATTTTGGATCGGTCATTTTTAATTTGTTATCATTGATGTTTCTATTTAATTAACAATTCGTGGTCAACTTGTCTTAAAGAGCATGCTCAGATTTATTTTTGATAAAAAATTTGATTACTGTAACCCTACGTATAAAACTAAATGTCAAGGGCACCATTTTAGATTCCTTATATCCAAAATTTGCCATTTTTATTAATAGAATCATGATGAGCGACCCTCAAAATCTTTAAAGACTAATTATTATAAGAAACTTTTACAATACATTCGATTTGTGATTCGTGAGTTCTAACATGGTATATGAAAATTCGACTTACAAAATGAGACACTTATAACAGAAAAATCTACTTTTCCCGCACTTTTGGGTATACTTAAAACTATTTTTATTATTTCATGTCTCAAACAACAATTTTTTGTGGATAATTAAGGTTCCGCAGAGAAGGAACTAAAAATGAGATTTTTTTTAACATTTTCCTTTGGTTACGATTTCGGTTTCGAAGAAAAGGATTATAAAATGATTTTCCGTTTTGATTCTGGTTCCGTACGGGTCCCAGGCTATCAAAATATTTAAAAAACTTAGAAAGAGAAAGAGAGAGAGAGAGAGAGAGAGAGAGAGAGAGAGAAAGAAAGAGAGAGAGAGAAAATGAATCTAGACCAAAGAATGACTTCGGTGAAAAAAAAACATGCACAATAAATTACTTTTCATTACTTAAACGTAGCTTTATCTGCGCGGCTAAATGTCAGACGAGGAACGTCAAATCTACAGACGGGACAGTGGAGCTTAAATATTCCAGAAGACGCGAAGGTACTGGCATCCTTCGATCATGCACCTCGGCGCCCTACGAACTCTGTCAGCTGTCAGGCGTGTCTCACGCCAAAACGCGGTTCGCGTTACCGGTATAATACCACAGAAGTTAATGGTTCATCCATCATCGTAACAGAGGACTTTCGGCGAGTTTCGGTCGATTCGTTGTCTCAGGATCAAAACTAGATTCGTATTCATAGTTTATCATTCGAATTCTTTTTTAGATGTAAAATTCTTTATATATAATCGCGGAAAAGTCTTTTTGCTAAACATAATTTTTTCTTCTCACGTTTTTATAAAATAGAATAGAGTAATATTTAGTTGTGCAAAAATATTATTTCTGAAAGAATGATATCATTTACATCGACATATTCAATTTACCATAAAATATCATAAACAATTTGAAAATGAGACGGCTGTACCTTTATGATAATAATCGTAAAGGTAGAGGGTGGGATCAATTGAATGGACAGCACCCTTTCCGCACGTATGCTATTCGTATAACGCGCGTACATCGTTTCGCAACAATCCAATGTAATACAGCTTGGCCTAGACGACGCTATTCTCGAGATGGTCCGGGAGAAGGTCGACGAAGGTGGCCGCGTGGAGAGAGAAGAGGGGGGGGGGAGTAAACTCACGAAAATACAGGTTGCAATCTCAGCCCAAGCTCCGTGGCTAACGTTAAACGGATGTGTTATTATGGCTTCGGCATGCACGCCGGGCAAGATAACTGCATATTGCAGCTTAACCCCTTCTAGGAAGATCATTCGAGTCGATGCACCCGTCTTCTCGAGAATGCCTCCCGCGATGGAAATATATCGCATCTTTCAAATAATAATTTTATCTTGATTTCTAAGAATTTCTAGAGTTGGCGATTTCATTGTCTCCGGTTTTGTTGATACGAATTTTTATTGCCTTAGTCGTACTGTTCAAAACAATGTCGAATTTAATATAAATTGCATGTCCCAAATGATTCACTCAAATTTTTGGGATAATTTAACATAAGATAAGTATATTAAAAGATTACACATATTATATAAAAGAATAAATACAAAGGGTTATATAGTTTGTAAACAAACCGTGAAAGCATATTTTTTTTCAGTAAAATTAATCTTTGATGATATGTTAAATTAACTCTTTTTTTTTCATTCATCTTAGAATTAACATTTTAAAATCCTTTATTTTTATGTTTTTTGTTCACTTACTTATAAATTATATTATTTTGACACTAAGAAATATTGAATATCAATTTAACATAAAATTTTTAAATAACGTAATTTTAATAACATAATTACATTATGTTAAATTAACATTCGAACATGTTAAAAAATTCAACATAAAAATTTAACAAGAACTTGAGTGAATCGTTTCCAACACAAATACATAATATTTTTACTATGTGGCTAACTTAAATTTTTTGTTGCGTTACAATTTATTATAGTATAACACATGGAGAATAAATGAAAGAAAAAACTTCATGTATGAAAATTTAATATTTCGGAAAATTAGCAGATAATGTAGATGTAAATTGTCACAGATGCTTCATTTAAAAGATAAAATTATGAAACTTTAAAATATCAGCGATTTTAAACTAAAAACGAATACATTCTAGTGCATATTAATTGTACGGATTTAATCTCAATAGAGTAAACATCTCGAATAATAAAATGTTCAACGTATTTTATTAAATATAATTTTATTATATGTACAATAAAATGAGGATTTTACATTTAATCCATTTATATTTCATAGTTAAAAAATTTATATTAAATTTAACACATTTTACTTATTCTAAACGATTCATAAATTTTTGTGTTAATTTAACATAAGATTATGTTAGAAAGTAATAAAAATATTATGTGAAAAAATTAACAAACATAATATTGATACAATTAGTAAGGAAATTTGTAAGGAAGTACATATCTATATTTCTTTTTAATTAATATTTGACGTGTTAAATTATATTAAAATAATAAATTTAAACACGTATCTCCTATTCATTTATCTTAGAATTTACGTTTTAAAATACATTGTTTTTTATGTTATTTTATCAATTATTTATAAATTGTATTATTTTACAAAAATACAAATATCGATTTAAAGAGTTTAAAAATCAAATTTAAAGATCATATACATCTATGTTAAATTGAATCGAATATATTACAAAATTTTTAACACAAAATTAAAAAAAACACTTGAATAGAAATGGGTTTTACACACACACAAATGTTCTTTATATTTATATTTATATTTATATTAAACATACATCTTTACGTCAATTTGTACATAATAGCTTTAATGTGCATGTGAATGGGCACTGCTGCATCTAATCGAATACATTACATTACTTAATACATAATTATGATAAATAAAAGTTTCTATCCACACAAGTTAAGACAAGAAATTCTCGATCTTTTCATGATCTAACATGGACAAACAATTTTCTAAAGAGGTTATAAGATAACACAATATAATGATAATTTTACGACAATATCTCTCTCGTTTTGTATCAAGTTCGCGAATTGACCTCATCGGTAAATCTTTCCAGTTGTATCGAGCTGCATCCCGCGGGGCGCATCGATCCTCGTAGAAGTCGGCAAGGATCCGCGAATCATTAATCGATACGGCGCGAATAAAGGAGCGCCCTGCGGGTTATATCCGGGACGCGCGCGTGATATCTCTATCCGCGTTGCAGCCGCCGTACGTCTTGGAGTCCGTGACAGGCAGGCAAGTAGGAAGGCAGGCAGGCAGACAGCCGTCGCCATTGGGAAGAGCCGCCGCTGCTGCGATGGGTAGTCAAGAGGTACAGAGGGAAGTCGAGGGAAATCTCAAGAGACCGCGTACCCAAGGTAGCTCTGACGCGGACTCAGACTCCCGAGGGATCTGAACATCCGCCGGCGACGGCGCCGTCGAGCCCCCTCCGGCGCCGACAGCGAGGCACCTGCCTCCTGAAGGACTCGAGAATATTGCGGAGGACCTTTCACGTAGGAGGTACCTGTCACGCCGATTCTGCGCGCGTTTG
>Ga0157363_1006634_pt1 | contig 10911 bp, 5 predicted proteins | sample AttsexASBM1_FD_111477 | JGI IMG/M metagenome (GOLD analysis project Ga0157363, IMG submission 111477) | Fungus gardens microbial communities from leaf cutter ant in Ribeirão Preto, State of São Paulo, Brazil - Atta sexdens ASBM1 | ecosystem: Host-associated > Fungi > Mycelium > Unclassified ...
ATTTATTTTTAGACAACATCCAAAAGCGAAGGAGAAGCGAAAGACAAGGATGACACATTATGCGACATACTCGCATCTGCGGCTTTTGATAAATATCCATCAGATTTTGAAAGTAAGTTTTTCTGTAAAGCCAGAACCATTTTTCTAAATTAATTTTGTGTTTGATTAATTTGTTTTGTCTCATACAGATGCCACTGATGAAGATATTGGTAGTTTACTGGAAGAAATGAGCAAAATTGCAGGGGCATTAAGTCCAAATTCGTGTCCTGAACGTACAAAGTCTGGCGGTTCTAATAAGAATCCCACGGAAGAAAAGTCTGTGGAAGAATTATTAGAAGAAGCTGAGGAGCTAGTCAGAAAAAATTGTAACACTTTGTCGAAAAGTATATCGAAATCTGATACTCTAGTGCCAGAAAATCAAGACGAAAGTTTAAGCAGAGTGAGACAATTAGAAGCTGACATTTTTCAATTAATAGAGGAAGAAGTGCATAAAGAATCAGAAAAAATAAAAAGGAGTCCAAAAAACGAGAGAAAACGGGAGAACAGTCCCGGATTCGAGATTGTTTATGAAAGTCTGAATAATTTGAAGCCACCGAAAACGTTGGAATTTCAAAGAAAAAAGTTCGAGGAACAGAAAGTCGAAATATCAAGCAGTTCCGATTTGGACGATCCGATTGAGAGGCATTCCAAATCCGAGGAACTGAAGAGCGCGAAGAAAATTGAAATGGAGAAGGAGAATCTGCAGAAAGAGATCACGGACGTGGACAAGGACTTTTTCGAGGATTTGTTGAGAAGATCAAAGGAGAAGGCGGAGGGCGGAATGTCGGCCAGTTCCAGTTTCGGACAGGAAGATTTCTCGCATTTCTTGAAGCTGCTTCAAGGACAAAATACAGACAAAGAGCTGGAATCAAAAGAGTCTAATACAATGTACGATCTCTTTTTAAAATCTACTAATGGCGAAGTAGTATCGACTAAGGAAAATCAATTAATTAATGGCAAGACTCCAGAATTCCCAGAAAAAGAATTTTCCGAAATATTAGAAAAGGAATTACCGGCTATTAACGGTGCAAACATGGATCATGAAATTAATGAGAGCGATTCTAGCGCGAGCGAAGAACGGCATAAAGGGAATTCTTTGTCAAGTGAGAAAATATTCTTAAAGCAGTCTAACAATGAATCTAAGAAGACTGCATCGAAAGTTATAGAGAAAGAAAGCAATAAAAATGCGACAGAAACCATTAAAAAGACAATTAATTCTGAAAATGAGTTATTTACAGTAGGATTGACGCCGAGATTGGAATTATTTGCGGATGCAATACCCAAACTTATGGCTGAAAAGATGAGTGAAAGTATCGTGAAAGAGAACACAGAGAAAGCAGATTTGGCGAACAAAGAATCTGCTTGTTCAGAAACGAAAGTTGATATGAAAATAGAAGATTTAGCCGTCAACGTATCGAAGACTTCCAAGATGCATCATCAAGAAGTACCTGATCATGGCGTTTCGAGTAAAGCAATAGATGTACCTAAAACCGATCGCGTTGTTAGTGCACCAAGCAATAAGCAATCGAAAAAAGAGATAAGATTTTGCAAATCTAAAAGCTACGATCTCTTATGCCAGCCTCCTTTAAAATCCTCCCTCGAAAATATCAGGGTTAACAAAGCATTGGATGTGTCTAAGAAACCTATAAACATTGTTTCTAAAAAGTCATCGGCAAAGCCGAAAGTGCAATCTCGATCAATTTCCAAAGTCGCATCGAAATCTAATTCATCCTCAAAATCAAAACTGGATTCTGTTAAAGTTGGATCCACATCCAGTTTACCAACTGCGTGCAAAGGATCCCAAATGAAATCGCCCGATAGTTACAGAAAAAATTTTATGGCCGCCGGTGATTCAAAACAGATTCCAATAAAACGTGATTGGGAGATGTTGTGTCGCGAGGAGAGACACAAGAACGCACTGTTGAAACAACAATTGGAGACCGAGGCAAAGCTGTACAAGAATCAAATTGAGGACATGCGTATGTCTTTCGAGGGAGAATTGTTTGCTTTAAAGAAACAGAATATAATTTTGAAAGCAAGAGTTGACGAGCTGTCTCTGAGCGAAAGGCGCGCAGAAATTCCTGTCAAGAATAACACGAAAATTACTCTTTTAGAACAGGAACTGGAAAAGCAGGAAAGTCTGATCCGCGCTTATGAAACCGAGAACAAGAAACTGATGCAAGATACAAAACGTATGCAAGAGGAATTGAAAAATTTGCAGTCTAAACAGAAGAGCACGGTATCGAAAACAAACGATACGCAACAGCTTGTTGATCGAGTGAAGGATCTCCAGGAAGAGACGTTGAAGTTGAACCTCGAGGTATCCGAGCTGAAGGAAAAGAATGCCGATTTCTTGCTAAAGAATGACGATTTAATTCAACAGAACAGTTTACTCACGGACGAATTGGATATGTTTAAGGAGCAGCTGAAAACGAAAAATAACTTTATTACGGATCGGTTGCAAGTAATGACTACCACAGAGTTAGAACTTAAAAAACAAATAGAGGATCTAACTATCAAATTGAGTTCTAAGTCGGAGCAGTTGCGTGTGACTAAACAGGAGCTAGAGAAATTTCAACAGGACGTACTGCCTTTGGAGAAGGAACTGCTGGAGTTCAGAGTTAGAGAAGAGAATATCCAAGAGAAATTACGGATAAGCAAAAGTCATGTCGAGCGTGAGAAACAGCTGACTCAGAGACTCAAAGATCAGGTTATTCTGGACAACAAGAAAGTCATGGACCTGAACAGACAAGTACGTGAATTGGAGCGTATACTCAAGAGGAAGAATCCTGACTCGGTTTCGGCTCTCATATTGACCGCCAACTCGGAACAGGAGAAGATCGGTTTCGAGAAGGTAAAGCTTCTGGAAGAGAGAATAATAAGTCTCGAGAACGAGATTAAAAACAAAGAGGATATCGCGCAGCAAAATCTGGTCGACTTGCAGAAAAAGTTCTCCGATATGAAGGAGAAATATGCAGTACAGGTAATGGAGTTAGAGGCGAAACTGTTGGAAGCAACTGTGAAAGAACACAAGTTATATAATGACATGTTCACGCAAACGACGATGAAGTACGTCGAGAGCAAGAGCATAGAAAATAACAAGAAAGACGACAAAGTTTCCATCGTGGAAGATAAGAAGGATCAGAAAACGATAAAGGTTGGACCGAAATCTCAAAATCCTAAGGAAGACGCGCATCTCATTGCCACTATAAGAGGCCTGAAATTGGAGATTGCGAACAAAGACAAAACGGTCTCGAAGATAACCAAGGAATATCAGGAGCTTCAGAAGACGAATCGGCGATTGCAGAAGGAGCGGGAGAAATTGCTGAATGATCGCAGGAGTTTCAGGAGTATGGATTTCGATAAAGCGTTCCGAGGAATGAAGAACAGCGAAGGAAATGATCAGAATTCGAATGTTTATCAGAATGGGCACGTTTCTGAGAGGTTGTCATCGTCGACGCCAAAGTTGTACGATCCAATGCAGTACACGGAGAACGGCAAAAACGGGGTTATCAAAAAATTGACAAACGAAAACGATATTTTAAAGGAGGAACTAAGCAAAATGAACAAGGACTTTATGGCGCTGAAGAGCAAGAGGCTGCATGATTTGAATCTCTTGCAGGAAGAACATGAGCGAGAGATGGCCACTCTTGTGAAAGAGTACAGCGTTAAGATCGGTGATTCTAAAGCGGTAAAGTTGCAGGTTTGTAACGCTTGGCGAGCACTTGGCCTGTTCCTTATTTATTGCACCAAGAAACCTAGTAGTTTTTAAAAATATATCTCTACTTCGCTTATTTGAGTAGAACAAGCCTCTGCTTCGCTTATGTCTCAACATATATCTATCATGGCTAGGAATTTTTACTATTATATAACTTTTATTATTAATAGAGTCAGATTAATACTCAGGGAGCAATTATATCGAACTTAAAAGATCAGGTCGAAAAGTTCAGAGACTACAAGGAGCAGGTGGTTATGTTGAAAGCTGAAAGAGAACATTTGGAGAATAAAGTGAAGACGCTGACCGAGAAAGTCAAATACTTATCAACGCCGGTATGTGAAAAACAGTCGATTAAGGAAATTTTAAAGCATTTCTTTAAGGTAGCCACTGATGATATTTCTGTTTCAGGGAACAGAACAGTTGCAATTATTGCAGGACAAGATCACAATCCTCCAGCAACGGCATGAAAGCAGAGAGATGACTTTGCAAACGTTAATTCGCAATTTACTGAGGAATCGAACGCAGTGCAAAGATTGTAAAAACGAGAAGGGTAAAAATCGACAGCTTTGCTTCTTTCGGCAGGAGCTCGATCATATCTTAGGAATGCTACAAGAGATCACTAACGTCCATTGATCTTACTGAATAGAGAAATCATCTCTAAATAATCACACAACGCATTTGATGATTATCGATTTATCATCGAATATTGTGATAATTTTTACAAGACTAAGATTCGCGATAGCTTAAATAATTCGAAAGAGGCATTAAATACTTTAAGTATCAAAACATAGGTACATAAACACGTTCGTTTGTGACACTCAGCCAAAACATTTAGTCGATACTCCTATCGACTCTTCCATAACTGATGAGAATTACAATCTTCTTTCTTGCGTCCGTGATACCGTTCTTTCTGCGAAGTCGTCCATCAGTACAGAATTCGCAAAAGATTCGGTAGGCTCGGATCACTGCCAAAGAGAAAAACGCTACTGCGTAACATTACCATTAATATCTATAATAACGAACGAACGTATGATTGAATTACAAACTTTTCCGATGTCTTTCCGTCTTCAATTTTCTTGCCACTTGCGCGCAATGTCTCGGAACACTGCCCGCTATTAGTATAATCTATTTTATTGAATCAAAATAATTTTTAGACTAAGTCATATATTTTTAAGAATAGATTTTTTTATTTATTTTTATTTATTGACTATTGAATAAAAAAAAGCATGGCTGCTTGCAACGTTTCTCCAAATTGATGTTGCTACAGCTTTTGTTTTCTTATAATAACTTGTATAGCATGACAATTGAACGGAGGAAAAAGAAAAAATAGATATATAAAAATATCTTCGTAAGAATTTCTTCCAAAGTTAAATAATATCTAGTTTTTTACGGATAATTTTTTCGAAACTTTGCTGTATATATATATATATAGACGTTATAAGAGATAAATCGCTATATTTATTTCGGATAATACTCTATTTGATTTATTCGCGATCATCGAAGTCGAATCGTCCGACTATATCATGTATATCGTATCGTAAGTACTCTTAGTTTATTACTGTTGCCAAGCCTAGTTGATAATTCATGAAATTTAGCCTTGTTTGTATGCGTAATAGACGCAAGCACACCGCACAAATCGATGTGATCGAGACCTAAGGAGTAATCAGCAACAAAGAATATGCCTATCTTTTGTATTTTCAACACAAAATCTGCAGACTCTTGGAGACAATTATCTTTCTGAGACTTGGTTACATCGAAGTACACAATCACACTCTTTTTCTAAATAGATTTAAGCTTGTCACATGTAATGTACAAAATTCAAAATTATAACTTTAATAAATTTAATCTTTTCGCTGAAAGTTTGATATTTTCCTTGGCGGTAATATAACGCAACTTAAAAGATCGCTTTAATGAATATTTTCCTGTACTTGTTAAGTAAATTAAAATCTAAAAACCTTATATATATGTATATATACATATATATATATATATTAGATTGTCCGGAAAGTTCGTACCGCAAAAGATTTAAATTTAATAAATGAAATTAAAACTTTAAATCTTCTGCGTTTCAATTTTCTTTCAAAATCGACACGAACTTTCCGGACAACCCAATATATAATATATATATATATATATATATATATATATATATATATATATATAATTTTTTTAAATAGTAAAAAATATTGAAAGGTTTTTCAAAAAATTATTTCAAGATATTTAACTACGACTGCAACTATTTTATTTTCGCACAAAATATATCTTAGATATACACATTTCAGGACATGAGCTGTACATTAATCTACATTAATCTACATTCTGATTATTGTTGGATACATTACACATATTGCAACCTAATATCTTAATTCATAAAATAATAAGATCGATAGAAGCAGAGGTCCAAAGGATAGCGATTTTCAGTGCCATTGTTCACAGTAGCCGATTACATTTTATTTTACCAAATTATGAAGCGCTGGACATGTTGGATTATGTTGCTGCTGTAAAAAACATATATTACGAATTCTATTTTGTTTATAATATTTTTAAAATTACTTTTTTTATTACTGATAATCTACTTTGAGAATTATAGCTTTTTATAGCCTATGCTAAATTATAAGAAAATTGTAACACTTGTTTATAACTTGCGCTCTAAGGAATTCCAATAATTTTAATAGCTTACCCAAGGGAAGATTTTTTTCCATTATAGAGGGAAAATCCATAAACAGTACATAATGCCACGATAAAAGCTTGCCTCATAAGATCATAAGCCATAGGATACTTGAAAAATTCGTAGCCTTTGATTGAGTTAGGAATGATTTTTGCTCTAACTTTTGCATTTCTTTCAATGCGTGCGTCCTCCAAGTTTCGTTCCCATTTTGCAAATAATCGTTCATTATCCACAGTTCTAGTAAATGTCCTCTCAGCAGACATTCTTCGTTGTTCGCGATTTTGTTCAGGTACATGGATGATTCGGCGAAGAGAAGAGATTCGCGATGAGTCTTCGATGTTCCTCGCTGATTTCTGACGCAAGTGTTTGATGGACTCTCTTTCATGAAACTCAACAGGTCGATTCTTGACTGATTGAATTCGACGCTCTGCAAAACGTCTGATTTCGCGTCGCGTTTCTGATGAACGTAATGCCTGATTCTCGAGAGATGCTGTTTTAGAATTTGCTTTGCGCTCCATTGGAAGCATCGAATTTCGCAATTCGGAGTTCCGTTCCACGTGATCCTGCATCCTTGATTTTTCATTCGATCTTGAGTTGTCATTGATTTTTCGTTCTGAAGACCTTCGAGAATCAAGAATAGATCGCTTTTCCAGGATTCTTCCGCGAGAGACTCGCGATTCTAAGCTTCGTTCCGAACGTCGGTCTGCTAGCCTGGATCCTTCGCGTGATTTCAAATTGTCGATCCTTCGTTCTAAAGATCTTCGAGAGTCGAAAGATCGCTTTTCTAGAATTCTTCCACGAGAAACTCGTGTTTCTGGACTCTGTCCTGAACGTTGATCTGCTAGTCTAAATTCTTCACGCGATTTAGAATTGTCGCCGATTCTTCCTTCCGAAGATCTTCGAGAATTAAGAATAGATCGCTTTTCTAAGATTCTTCCGCGAGAAACTCGTGTTTCCAGGCTTCGTTTCGAACGATCTGCTAATCTGGATCCTTCACGCGATTTCAAGTTATCGTCGATTCTTCGTTCCGACGATCTTCGCCAATCGAGACGTGCTGAATCCAAAGTGATTCGTCGCTCCAAAATTCGCCTTTCCGGAATTCTTCTCTCAGACACATGTCGTTCAGCCTCGCGTGATCTCTGAGGAACGATCCTTTGTTCTTCACGTGATCGGTACAAACGATTCGTCCTTTCTCGCTGTTCCTGAGTTGAACCACGTCGTTCTGTTGTCGCAGTATCGCGCGATCTATGATCGTAATCTCTGGAGTCTCTGATCCTCGCGATTTCCCGACGATCTACCGAATTGCGATCGACTAAACGAGAGGATCGTGCAAATCTTTCTCTTCGTTCCCGATTCGCGATTTCTTCGACGTCATAACGTGACTGTGCCGTTCTGTAATTCTCCCTGATAGCTGTGTTTTCACGTCGGCTTGCGATCCTTTGTGAGCGATTGATCCTTTCTCGACGCAAATTTTCGGATGAAGCTCGCGACATTCGATCGACAGATTTTCGATCGCCAAAACGATTCTGATGTCCCGCTATTTCGCGACGTTCCATAGATCGGTCCAATGATCTACGTTCGGAGGACAATCTGCGTTCCTCGGATCTCTCGGTGTTGGATTCAACCGATCTAACTCGTCTGCTAAGAATTTTGCGATTGAGATTGTTGACACCTGAACGTTCCATCGATCGAGACAACGTTCGACGATCGTCAGATTTAACAAGATTTCCCCGAGAATTCCTGGCAATCGACAATTCAAATCTACGTTCTTGATTAGCAACGCGATCGAGAAGAGCTCGGCGATTTTCCAGAGATCGTTCGCGGTTTCGGCGATCTATATTATTATTGCGGTCGATATCTCCTCGAGCGAATCTTGCTGATTTCAGGAGATTTTTGTTATCCTCTCGACGATCCGATCGTTCCACGTTTCGATGTTCGATTGACATGCGACGCTCGACAGATCTACGTTCGCGTATCTTGGATCGGTAATTCGGAACACGATTTCGCGTCAGATCTCGATGTTCGCGACGACCAGAGACTAGGACTTCACGAGATTCTTGCCGATTGATTCGTCGTTCTGGGAGTGATTGACGGTCGCGATAATCGCTCGTACGACGTTGAAGATTCAAAGAGTCTCGCCGATCCACTGATCGATCGCGATTTTGTTGTCGCGCGATTTCACTAAACTCCCGCCGTTCTATGGATCGGCGATTTTCAAGCCGGGAATTTGCAGAATCAGCCAAACGTCGTTCGAAATTTTGTTCGGTAGAACGGCGACCGGTTGCTCGATTAGACAAATCCCGCACTCGAGAGACTCGAGTGGTGAGATCGAATGAATTTCTGGCGTCGCGGGATTGCGCGATTCTAAATCGAGATTCTCGAACACGATTAATGGATTCGTCGTTGGATATGCGACTCGTCGATCTTGAAAGTCTCTCGACTGTCCTCAGATCTCGATTTCTAGACAATCGCTCTCTGGTTTCCTGCAAACCACTTCTAGACAAACGATCCAGACTCAATGATCGAGGAAGTACGGACTTTCGAGACATAGGTGCTTTAAATTCAGATACTTTCATTTGATGATTATTAATCGCCGGTTTCGTAACTTTTTCTTGTTCGGCAATCGGGATTTTGACGAAAGGATTCAAGTTCGGACAGGCGTCCACTCTAAAAATAATATTCATCTATAATCTTTACAACAAGCAATTTTTAAAAAAGTGTATAAAATTCTTAGGAAAATTAAAAATATTGTAATAAAAAAAAACATTTAGGAATTTTAAAAAACATAATGCGTAATTCAAGAAGCATTTACGATTTTAAGCAAGGAAAAGAATTAATTTCGTACTCGTGGGGAGCTCGATGCGTGAGTTCAGGACCTGCGAGACTACCAGCATGTCCTTCCCTATCCCTGGATACCAATCCTAACGTTAGACACGCCAACGATACTATCAGAAGTCCGATGTACTGCCAGGATCGCACGGGTAGCACTACATGGCGGGTACGCCGCATCTTGCTGCAAAATATTATAATTCGTACCGTTCTTAATTAGAGAGAACAATTATACCCCCATTGTTCACATCAAGTTAATCGAATCGAGTCTGAAATAATTAAAAACCAAAAACGAATCAAAAACAATGTTAGTTTCGGAAAGAAAATCAAAATTATCTTTTTCGTATACTTGGCAATATCTTTTTCTTACTTTTCTGTTTAACAATGTCTCTCATTGAAATTTGGAGTGAAACTTTTCGCGACGGATTTTGTAACTCAAGAATATCGCGGTGTCTCGTAACAATAAGAAGTATCATACCTGAAGAACTATGAGCTGTCACGATCAAAGCTTCGTGAGATATTTCGAAGGGCTCTTCAAGTCTTCCCGCAAGAACGTGCTTCACGTTGGTGCTCCAGAAAGCTGCTGACGCCGGACGTCCCGAGGGAGCGGCTTTTATACTCGCAGGAGTCGCCTCGTAATTTGATAAAAGCGCAATTCGCCGCTTATCAGTGGCGGCCACATGGTGCCCCATACACCAACGCAACAAGATCGCCGTGAACAAAGCGCGGATGGGCAATGTTGCGAGCGAAAAGATTGGAAAACCACGATGCATTCGGTTTAACCAGTTGGAAAATTACGAACTGGGTTGTCTATGGGACGGAGGTCGTGCGTGGGTGTCCTTTAAAACCGTGTCGAAGCTTAATTCCAAAGGATTGAAATCGCACTCGGATAAGATCATTAAGCGAAATCTATTTCAGTCCAATAAATTCAATTATTTGAGAGACGTATGAATGGACGTACGAAAATATATAGTAGTTAAGTAATTAATTATATCTGTTTTAAAATTAATATTAAATCTGCTACAGTTTGTAAAATTTCTGTAATTCAACTTTTCTGTAAATCTTGTACTTCGTCGTTTGTATTTGATGTGATATAAATTTGAGTAGCTTTGTCAATATTTAATTCATCGTGAAGATCTTGATGTGTCTAAAAATAATAAAAATAATAAAAAATAGTAGATTAATATTTAAGAAGTATAATATAGAAGAAAATTGAATTTTAGAATGTAAATTCCTGATAAAAAATTTTTCATGCATAAATATGTATAAATATGTATAAACATTCATAAATGTATAATTGTATAATTATGTATAATTATACAATTATATATGAAATATGTCATACACACATGCTCGTACATCCCTCTTTCTTTTATAAAATTATTTTTTCATGTAATAGAAATAATAATAGTAATGTAAAAACATAAAAAATAATTAAAGGGATAATTTTCGCATTGTTCATTTTAGAAAAAAAACAAATTTGAAAAAAATTGCTCATATATTACAATTATGTATAATTTTATATATAATTATTTATTCATTTATTCATTCGATAGCACAACATCCCAAGACGGAGCAGATTACATCTCATGAGATTTTCGTAACAATGGATTTTTTCTAGAATTTTTTGTTAAATTAATTAATTTCCAACCTCCAG
>Ga0157363_1006635_pt1 | contig 10910 bp, 10 predicted proteins | sample AttsexASBM1_FD_111477 | JGI IMG/M metagenome (GOLD analysis project Ga0157363, IMG submission 111477) | Fungus gardens microbial communities from leaf cutter ant in Ribeirão Preto, State of São Paulo, Brazil - Atta sexdens ASBM1 | ecosystem: Host-associated > Fungi > Mycelium > Unclassified ...
CCTCTGACTATCACTTGTTTCGATCAATGGCACACGGCCTGGCTGACCAGCACTTTCGGTCTTATGAAGAAGTAAAAAATTGGATCGATTCGTGGATAGCCTCAAAAGATGACCAGTTTTTTCTTCGCGGGATTCGTACGCTACCCGAAAGATGGGAGAAAGTAATGGCCAGCGATGGACAATACTTTGAATCATAAATGTATAACCAGTTTTTACAATAAAGCCTCGAATTTCGGAAAAAAACGGCGGAAGCAAAGTTGTACATCTAATTTTACAAAGGTATCCAATATTCCGGTAACGTATTCAAGTTCGGTACGATGTATCGTTTGTCGCCGTATGGACTCAGAGCGATTTTCGATTCAGATATATCTCGTGTATACTTCGTGTAATGTAAATCGTATACACGATTGGCGGCGAGTCATTTTGATTTCTTCATTCAAATACGCGTGTAATCATCGAACGTTATCGTTCGCGCTACGATGTATTCTTTATATCTTTTGCTTTTTGCCATCTACTCTCACCGCCTATATCTTTGCTCTGAGTCGAATTCGGTCATCATTGTTCTCGTCCTTCATCAAGCCTGGTACTTTTTTTATTCACGAGAGGTATACCGTACGCGTTGTCCGCCGATAATCGCTCGTGTCGAATTTAGCGATATCGCATTTCATAGTCTCGTAAGCATTGTCACTTTCTATGTAATAAACGAGACTGTCTGTGTCGGTATACATGATCTTATATTTGTCACGATACATCGGTGACATGTATTCATGGTGAAATTCGTACAAGCCGACTTTCAATATGTCGAGTATGCACATAACCACGTAAATCGTCTTATTGAACTTCACCTCGAGTTTGCGCAATTCGACGCGATCAAATTTTCCGCAAAGACGCTGCGGTTGTGAAAATTCGGTTTTGCGATCATTGCCTCCGCGCCGTATCGTCCGTCCAGTTTGTTATTAATTTTACATCTACGTGATCGCACATTCTCCATAGTTTTGCCAAATACTGCGTTGTTCACTAGTTTATACAAATATTTTACGAAATTTCTCACGCACATTTTTCATTTTTCGCACGCGCTCTAAATTTTGTATTTAATTCAATGTAATCGCGGAGCCATGGAGATTGCGCGAATTGTAACACCTGGTGGATCTTTGTTACGCAGAGACCGTGATGTGTCTAGGTTGCTGCAGGTTACGGATAACGTAACACTGCTTATCGTACAACGTCTTTAGAAGTTTATCTTCGCGCTTACTGGGTGACTTATCGCATGTTGGGCAGAAAGATAGATGTGTCATAGATGTTGAGATTGACTTCAAGAATATAACTGATGGATGAATCCAAAGCGATCGCGTTCACGTCAAAGTTCGCAGAGTCTTCGATCCATCGAAATTCGTATGGCCGGTAATGGTTGAAACATTGTCCATCCGTATAGATTATTCACATCTATATAAGATACGACGATGGTTTCGATGAGTCGTACGAACATGTATTTATTATTAGCTTGCATGTATTTGCCGGAATATTGACTGAGGCCATCGCATATATCACGCTCGATGATCATGACCACATCAATATTAGTGAACAACTCAAATCTTACGCGCGAATATTTCCCACGTAAAATCTGGCAGTGTATAATGCGCGGAATCGAGACCATAACTCGCGATGCAACTATTGCGGAAATTTTCGAAAATGTCGGCTAATAACAGGACATCTGTTTTCAAGTACAGATCATTATACTCGCGTTCGGATGAAGAATCACTGCCATTCGTGAATTTAATCGCTTTCGGACGTTATCGCCTGTCAACAAACTGAAAAATAATTCGCGCGATAGTAAGCTCGTGTCCTGCGATTTTTCAACATAGTCAATGTACTCGTATGGAAAGACACTTTTTCGTATGTAAAGATCGAAATCCTCCACGCTGAGCTTGTAAAATTCAGAACATACAATTTTTAATATGTCTCTGCTTAGAAAGGATGCCAAGATATCAAGGCTTGTATTGAAATTTGAAAGAATTAATAAAACGTAATTCTACTTACTTTTACTTACTAAACGCAATTTTTCTAAAAATTCTTTTCATTTTTGTCTTTGATGCTATTGACGTGTTTAGTGAACGAAATATATTTTTCCTTTGTTATCGGTAGTACATCTACATATCCATCGTATGCGGTAGCAATTTCTTTATAAAGTGCGCATGGGAGGCGTACTGTAGCCCGATAAATTGTGAAATATGATTCAATATATAATAAATTTTTATAATTTAAGTTACAATTCTAATGCGCTGGACCGCGGTATCTACCGGTCAGATGACAATGATCGCGGATCCGCGTATCGTCCAGACCGGCGCAAACGATTTCTCAGTTGTGACACCGCATCGCGCTACGGTACGCCTTCCATTGCTGTTTAGACAATGTTTCCATAAGCACATTGGCGAATACGAGATTTTTCACGCGATGCGCCAAGTTTTTGAGTTGCCGCGAACCACGCTACAGTCTTCATCGCAATGGAAATGATATGACAATAACGTGTCATTATACGCGTATTGCGTAATAGCCTACGCTAAACGCTTCATGCCGCTGATATGTGTACGATGAGTAGCGTCTTTTTTGTTGGGCTCCGACTTATGTAAGACGCACTCCAGGTCGGCGTAGACGATGAACAGCACTCGTTCCTGATTGTTATAAAGGGTTTTTCAATAAGGACGCTCGATTTTTAAATGTAAATAAAATAAGTTGTGTGTGAGATATCCACTTAATTTTTTTTTATTTGAAAGAATATTTTATAGCATTAAGTTGGAATATAACGTCGCTCAAATGTCCGTCGCGGCTTCGCTTGATGACACGTATTCGGACGATCCAATTTTCGATGACTTTCTCGCATAAATCTGTCTGAATTTGCTGGATGGCGTTTGTTATGTTGACTTTGAGAGCATCAATTGTTTGAGGTTTATTCGTATAGACCTGCGATTTAAGATAGCCCTAAAGGAAGAAGTCTAAAGGCGTTAAATCGCTCGGTGGCCAGTTCACGTCGCCGTCGCGCGAGATAACCATGCCCTCAAATCGCTCGTGCAGAATGTTCATCGTGGCATGCGGTGTGTGGCACGTAGCGTCATCCTGTTGGAACCACATATTATCGGTATCCATATCATCCATTTTAAGCCACAAGAAGTTGCGTATCATCGATCTGTAGCGCTCGCCATTGACGGTTATGGCAATGCCCGCTTCGTTTTGGAAGAAGTATGGACCGATAATTCCGCCAGACCAAAATCCGCAACAAACAGTGACTTTCTCGGCATTTGGAGCTGGTGTATCTCGCATGGATTGGTATCATCCCAAATTCGACAATTTTGCTTGTTCACATATCCATTCATCCAAAAATGGGCCTCATTGCTAAAGATGATTTGTTTTGCGAAATTTGGATTAACTTTCAACTGCTCCAGAACCCAATCAGCGAACAGCGTTGTCTATGGTCGTTTACCTTAAGTTCCTGGATCAGTTGAATTTTATAGGGGTGCAGATCCAAGTCCCGAAAAACGCAAAATTCGCCAAGTTGAAGTCGCAGAAAGGCCAAGTTCTTGTAAACGACGAGAAATTGACCGCCTCGGGTTTTCCCATACACTATCACGCACAGCAGCGATGTTTTCAGCAGACTTTGCGTTTCGGCGACGTACTGGTGTTGGCTGATTATTTATCGAACCAGTTGACTCGAATTTGGTCACCAAACGTCGAATAGTTGACTCGACAGGATGGTTGTGGCGAGGCTAAAAATCACGTAATGCGTGGAACGTTTCTCGAACGGAGCACTGATTTTGATAATAAAATTTTATGATTTGTATACGTTGCTCAACACTACTGACCTTCCATGGTGATTTGCCATACACTACTAAATAATTCACAACAAATTTGACAGATGTTATTTTAATAACATGGCTACTATGATCTAATAAATTTCGAGCGTCCCTATTGAAAGACCCTATAGTTGTCGAATTCGAGCCTGTCGTCGTCGCTTGGCAGTCGGATGGCGCAATCGTTCATCTTACCACAATCTTCGCTGTGGATCTCCAACTTTGCGCTCGAACTGAAATAATAAAAGGCACTGTAAATAATAAGGAAATCATTTTTTCGCTATTTCTTTTTACTGTTATTTATTGGCTTTTTTTATTGTACCAGTCGCAGAAAAACTTTTTGTTCTTTTTCCCACTAATCTGCGAACTCATGAGACGAGATAGATTTTTTATCCATGCAAAATGCTCGACATTGTCGTCGCATGGATCTTGCACGTATAACATGTTGACGTACTTCTTCTTCTTCTTGTCATCAATGAGCCATAGAGGAAGGACTTGTTTATTCTCGATGCTATACATGTAATCGATATGTCGTTCAACCGTTTAAATTTTTGAATGTCTTTTGAAATCAATGGAAACACAATGTTCATGAGATTTAACATTGTCATAATGACTCTCGCTCCGTATACTTTTCAGTCGGGTACAGAGCGGCGACCATCGATTATGCGAAGCATACATTGTCCGTCATATGAACACTGATCATCGTTCGTTTCGTCGCTATTTCCCGTGGCACTTTGATGTGACATCCCGCGCGCAGGAGATTTAGTTTATACACGTTAACAATCAAATTGATGATTCGACAACGCCCACTCTGTCGCGCTTCTGGAACTCTTCGAGTGATGCTAGGATAGACTAGATGACGTGTCGATCGTATCACTCGCGCATATCAGTGCATCTATATATCTTGATGTTCTTTATAATTGCTCTTATTAGCACATTTATCCTTCGCGAACTTGCCGTTCAATGCGGTGTTCACTTTACACTACCATGTCTTTCTACAGCGTCTCGCACTCGCTCAAGCACTACACTACCAGTGTCTTCTAAAAATCGTTGCGGTTCGATGTAATCCATCGCATCGGTGCGAATCAAAACGCGATTCTTGAACGCGGCGTCATCTCTCGATAGATCTTTCGTTGCCACTCGCGTACTCGCCATTTGCGTACTCGCTACTCGCGTACTCGCCACTAACGTGCGAACCGTCGCTCCAATTGCGACTTTGCACCCGCGAATAGCGCGATCCTCGTTACCGCGAATTGTCTGTGCCCAACAACGAAGCATGAATGCTTGGCATAATAAAGTTCTTCGAGCTGCTCGATGCATTCGTCGCATCGTTGCAGCCACGCAAAACATTCCACCAGAATAGTGATCTGGTCCCACTGTTTCAAGTTCGCGTTCTACTCGCTCGTTTTCCATCGTCTTTTCACTGTCTTTAGATCGCACTCTTCCACGGAGCACTTGCACCTGATTCGTTGACACGCGTTGCACCGCGATATATCTACGAGGATCATTCAAATATAAATTTTTTTTTATAGATTTATTGATAAATTATAAAAGTGGTATATTATTTTTCTACATAGTTCCACGGAAATGCATTTTCTCCACCGGATAATTTCTTGATTTCCTCATCAAAAAAAGAAGAAACTCCAAGTCAATTGCGCATGTACTCCTCAACCGTTGCGTCGTCGTTAAATCTTTTCCCTCCTAAAACCTCTTTCAGTGGTCCGAACATGTGAAAGTCACATAGAGATAAATCAAGATTATAAGGAGGATGTTCAAGAGATATCCAATACATTTCTCCGAGTTTAGGCTAGGTGAGTTAAGGCTGCTGTATGCGGCCGTGCGTTCATGGAAAGGCAGAACGTCGCGAATGGGTTACTGGCGTCGTTTGTTATGATAAGCAGTTCTCACGTTGTTCAGCAATTCGCAGTAATATGCTGCATTCACCATTCCTCAGAAATTCTCGTGAAGAAAATCAATAAGCATTCGGGCATTGCCCGAATGTTCTCATCAGTGATACTCGATCGCGGATGACGTTCGTGACTTTTGTTTTCCATAGCATTATGACCACTGCGAAATTTTTTTATCTAATCAAACACTTCTTGTCAGGGTACCATTTCCAAACTGTGCTTGGAGTCTGATCAAAATTTCAATTGATTTAATGCCTTCGTTGTTGAGAAATTTGATGATAATGCTTTGCAACAGTCGTAGGTACCTCTTGTTCGATTATGATGCTACTGACGAGGGAATAGCAACTAAGGAATGTTGCGGGGGAGGGAACGCTCCCCTCCAAACATCTCTATCTAACTGTCTGAATCGCCCCGGCCTACTTGCGGCTCTTTCTGAATCCGTAGGTAAAAAATCCGATTTATGTTTTAATGACCCTCGTAGAATGTCATAACATTTTAACATCTTGTCATTATGTTTATTTACGAAAGTGCACTGTTCACATTCAATGCATTGATCATCGCATTTATCGAAAAATAGTTTTAGCGCAAGATTCTTATCGCAATCACGAACTTTATCCATATATTGTCAATAAGCAGCAGTTCGATGTACTTTTCGTTACCGGCGGGAATCTTAATGCACATGCACCAATGCTGGCTCTTATCTGCAATTTTTTTCGCCCAATAATAATCGTCTTTATTACATTAACATTTCTATTCTATCAATTTCTCTTTTCATACTCATCATCCTCGCAACATTTGTCTCGTAACTATGGATACACTTTCTGTCGCGCGAGTAAAGATCAGTCAGAAACGGGTTCTCTGATAATTATTTTATGTTTCTCACCACGTATACCTAATTCTCGATTGCATAGGAATTGCACCGGCGATATTCGTACTCTTATGTCTTTCTTTTGTGGATTACCGGAAACATACAGCACATCATCTATATTAGACGTAAAAAAAATGTGGGAAGACTATTATAGTCTTCCCACATCTTTTCCACGTCTCGCTCACAATATTGTTCACAATTTTCAATGTACAGTGTGGGCACTTGTTGAATGGAAATATAATGTACATTGGCACTCTGCAATTCATGCAAGACCGATCGCCTAGTGCATCAATATATTCGATATCGTATATTTCCACAACATCAATATCTGGCACGGCTGATATCATGCATGCTGCACATACCATTCATTATATAGTAGCACTGGATCATGCAGTGTTTAGTATAGTCGTTCAATGCACGGATTTTTGGAGACAGCACAAATTTTTCCACGTGATCCGTATCGTGCACGCTCATATCACTAGCATCGTCCAGTATCATCGGATAACACTTCTTTATCAGAATTTTGATCCATTATTTCCTCAAAATCTATCCATTCTTCGAACACTTCGTCTCTAATATTCGCGAAATTGTTCCGAATCCATATTTCTAATATACTCGACTATGTTGGCTATTTTTAATGTTCGCACGATGGTCAGCTATACTTTTCGCATTATATTTATTGCAATTGGTTCGGTGTAATCTTACAAGGCGCCTACTGCCGCTGATGACCCATTTATATATTCCATTTGTCCCTTTGTCTCTACCATCCCTATTGCAGGTTGCAGTAATAATGATGTGTGTTACCGATCTCTTTCTAGAAAAAGTATTGTTATCGTTTCTCTTAATGTGTCGCGACGTGTCATCGATCTTATAGTTTTCAGAAATATCAGAATCGATTTTTCTGATTTTGAAAGAAAGAACTGTGAGAACGCAATATGATTTCATCTACCCCACATCGACAACGCTTTATATAACAGTCGTAACATCGATGTCCCACCGATCTCTTAAACAAAATATCTTGCCGTCCGCGTTGTATAGTACCGCGACGGATTTTGACGTGGGTGGCTGCGGTCCGCAATGCATTTTAGGATGGGTGCGGGATTCCGCGGCGGCGACGGTGGCGGCGATGAAAAAATACGAAAAGCATAGTGAAACGTCATCACACATGTTATGTTTATGTAATTCATCGACCGAGGTCCTTATGCTTATATAAACACTGATAGTGTCGATGTCTTCCCGCGCTTCCCCCTCGCGCCCACGAGTACCTCCAGCGCCTCGCACCTTCTTCTAGCCCCATGGATTAGAATCTGCCATTCTATACTACTAAGAACTATAAAAGTATTGATAAAAATATTTTTTTTTATATATCTTACAACGCTAGCTGTTTAGGGATGCATTCCAAGTTACACATAAAACGCATAATGTTTTATTTTTCTTTATTATTTTTTCTTTATTATTGGTGAACAAAGATAAATGTACATCATGTGCTTCGTGCGTAATTCGGAATGCACCCTAAAATATAAGCATTAACTTTGAGTAGGAATGTGCGATCTCGATCCGAGATTTTCTGAAAGATCGATTTTTTTGCAAAAAAAGATTAGTAAATATACCGAAAAAAGTCGTCCTTGATCTTGACATATTAGGTATGGGAAAAAGTTTTTCCCGTTAAATGGCATTAAAAAACCGCCACGAACTTTTTCCCATACCTATGTTATCAAGGTCATGACCTCCAAGTTTTAACTGTCACTCATTATTAACAATCAAAATTAGTAACTATTTCTGTTTTACAAGAAAAATCAAACAACTTTCCCTAGTAGCGAGAGATGTATGAGAAAGAAGGAAATAACTTTCCACACGGAATGAGTTTTATGAGAGAAACAGGATGGAATGTATTAATAATGGGAATAGCTAAATTCGTGGATAGATGTACGTCATGGTAGCCATCTTAAGCGTCCACTTTTTATGCAAGTATATATAGTCACTTCCGTCCGTTTACTAACGAAACATTTCCTCCTATTTCTCTTTACTCTTTGAGTATATATTAGTATACGATAAAATATAACCTCCAAAATAAAAAATTCTCATTATTATTGATAATACTAACCGATAAAAGAAAGGTTATCCCATAATTCAAGTTGAAATTGTTACACCACACACTCAGTAATGCACCATAGTACCCTTTATAATATTTATTAATGAACTGTTTTGTTGCTCAAGATCTTTTTCCTGTGAAAATTGTCGTATAAACGTCAAAAAACCGGACGCTTAAAAAAATGGACACTTAAAATGCCATGTTCATCCATCTATGGATTTAACTACTTTCACTATTGATACATTCCCTCCTGTTTCTCTTTACTCTTTGAGTTTCACCTCACCTTCCTTTTCCCTTGCTAGGGACATACGACTTTCCACACGAAGCGACTTTTACTTCATTTTTTTCCTTCAAAGAGTTCACAACTTCCCACGCGAAGATGGAATGGAAACCTCGCTTCGCGGAAAATTACATGGAAAATCGTGCACTCCTTAGCAGGGAGAAAGTTAGAATGAAAGTTGCTTCATATAGGAAGTGGTAAGCAAAGGAGAAGTGGAGTGAAAACGCTTCGAGTAGTAGAAAGTTGTACATCTCTGAAGAGGGGGGGGGGTGTGAAAATCTCTTCGCGTGCGCCCTTGAAGAGGGGGAAATGGGATAGAATTCGCTTCAAAAAAGTTGTATTCTCTTAATATAGATCTATCCCATACCTCTCTTCTTACCCAAAGTTATCTGATTTTCCATGTAAAGCAGGGAATAAATAATTTTGTTAATAACTTTTTAACGAAGAACGACCGTCCACTAAAATCTGTCGGAGGTCATTTAAGATCATGATCTTAATAACATATGTCAAGGTCTTTGGAGCTGGGATCCTGAAACTAAATTATCAAAAAATTAAATATTTTCATTTACGAAGAACCTATTACAATTAAAATTAGATGTTTCGATTAATACAATATACATTATGCAAAAAAAATTAGGGGAGCACTTTAAAACCCGCAAATTTTGTCGATTTTAAGAAATTAATATCTCGGAATCGCTTTCAGAAATCACAGGACACTGTTCTTTAACGCATTTTAAAAGATAAAGCCTTTACTTTAAAATGTCTTAAGTGAAATTTTTGTTCCATTAAACCGTTTTTTTCGTGAAAACCAAGAACAGACAATATTGAAAATGTCATGACAGTGTAGTTTTCCATAGACAACAGGTTTAATCTAACATCTAATTTTTAACTACTGACATAAAATTGGTAAAATATCATATATAAATGCATTAAGTTTAATTTTATAACAACTGTCAGTGTCAATTAGTTATTAAATAGAATTTAAGTAGCATTTATTTATTCAGTAATTTACTTTGTCAGTAATAATTACTAGTTATAACTACGGATATTATTAAACACAATTAATAGTAACATAAACGTAGGCAGTGTGGACAGTAATGATATTACAACTTTGGAGTCTATGAAACATGATATATATAGGACTAATTTTAAATAATTTTAAATAAAATAATAAAAATCTAAATAAAAATTCTTTACAGTTTACATTTCTAATTTAATTTAAGGGAGGATTAGTAGTGTTTTCGATTGATTGTGTTAAAGGTCCGAAAATTATCAATGTTTATTTGAAATAAAATTCATTTAAAATGAATATACACTACGCAAAAAAATTAGAGGATATTTTAAAATCTGCAAATTTTGTTGATTTTAAAAAGCTAATATCGCGGCTTCCAAGAATTGCAGGACATTGTTCTTTAGCGCGGTTTAAAGATAAAGCCTACTTTAAAATGGCTTAAGTGAAATTTTTCGTTTCATTAAACTATTTTTTTCGTGAAAATCAAAAACAGAAAGTGTTAAAGTCTTGAAATGTCATGACATTGCAGCTTTTTCATGGGCAAAACAATAACGAGGCAAAAAATGTCACCATCAGTTTTGAAGCCAAGAACATTCCCTTTAAAGTGGCACAAAGAAAATTGTTTTAACTTGCCTAAGAGTTGAATTATCAGATTCTATAATAGACCTTGTTTTTTTGCAAGATTTTGGTTAAGTACCGTCGACATTTACGTTATCCGATATACACCACGAAGAGGTTGCTCGGTCGGACTTTATACATCATGGTGTGTATGTACATTCGCGCGTTAATAACAATGTTATTAATAACACACACACACACACACACACACACACACACACACACACACACACACACACACACACACACACACACACACACACACACACACACACACACACACACGCCCAC
>Ga0157363_1006636_pt1 | contig 10909 bp, 5 predicted proteins | sample AttsexASBM1_FD_111477 | JGI IMG/M metagenome (GOLD analysis project Ga0157363, IMG submission 111477) | Fungus gardens microbial communities from leaf cutter ant in Ribeirão Preto, State of São Paulo, Brazil - Atta sexdens ASBM1 | ecosystem: Host-associated > Fungi > Mycelium > Unclassified ...
AAGAGAACGGGCAGCGGAGAGGGCTATTTGCATCGGAATGCAAGCCTCGGCTGTCTGTGTTACGTTCGCGCGCGAGTGTGCATACACGCACGCACGCACGCACGCACGCACGCACGCATGCACGCATGCACGCACGCACGCATGCACGCACGCACGCAACGTATGACACGTACGTACGCGTGAAACTCCCAAGGAAGGAAGCCGCGAGTTCCTCACGTGAAACTACTCTCAAGCGCCGTAATTTCCGCAAGTTTTCCAAATAAACGAAAAGATTAAATTAGTAAAGATATGCATTGATGAAAAATAAAGATTATCTCTCTATTTTTTTTACTGGATACTATCTGTGTTTAATTAAAAGTAACATTATCTTTACTAGAACTGGTAATAAAGAAATAATAAAATTCTACATAGAGAAAAATGTTCTGGTTAAACCAACAAAAAGACAGAACAACATTTTGAAATGAAAATAGTTATGATAATTAGAAATTCAGTTTAATCTCATCAAAATGCCATTCTGGTTGGATTTGTTTTAGAATTTTATTCTTAGTATACGACATAAATTTCATAACAACATCTTAAAATTGTAACAATTTTATGTAATACAATGTGAAAAATTCCAGTTATTTATAAAAATGCTCTTCAAATTGAATAGTAATAGTTATAATAGAAATGCATTTTATAAATTATTTATTATAAAATTGAAAAAGGGAAACTCTGCAGTTTTTATCTATGAATTTTAAGAAATATTTAAAAGAAAAAAATCTGCACTGGTATCAAGATTGTATATCTTTGATGGGAGCGTTGCTCGGAATATTTCAAGAATTTTAAGGATGTACCTATACATTATCTCTTAGCAACGATCTGGGTTTGGATATCTTATTTCCCACGCATACATACACACGCGAGGATTACACCGTATTGCTTGTTAATTTGTGACGCTAAAGGATGTATCCATTTGAGGATACACGAACTATATCATTCCCGCGTAAACATGTTTACTCCCAGTAAATGTGTTTGCGCTTGAAACACATAAGTAGATATATATTTTATACTAGAAATTAGATATTAGAAATTCAATAAATTAAGAGGATCAATGACGCAAATGATAAATTATTGTATTGTACGATCCGCGGTCACGAATTGCTTAATCTTATAACTGTAAAAGCGAGATTTGACGAATATTTAAAATTCTTATTATACTTTAAGAATCCGAAAGACTGGCAATGCTACGTAAAAAGAATATACATATCAAATTTATGAAATCGTAAAAAACGTGAATTTATAATAAAAAGAAGACAAAATTCTTTATTTACATATTTATATTCCATAATTTAGCATAAATGAACTTGAATTTTTAATTTATAATTATATTTTTTACGATCTCTAATTTCTAACAAATCTCTTAGAAAAAAAATGTCGAAAAGTATCTTTCTTTTATATCATTTGTATATCAGAGTAAGGTATAAAAATATCCATCTAGATCAAAGAGATTCAGGCTGTAGTTTTGCGTATACAAGAAAAAAAATATATTTCTAAAATATATTTTTAATAATAAAAATCATTTCAATCAATTTCAAATTAAAATTATAAAAAATCATTCAATTATTTATTATTTATTGTAAATACAAATTATTAGAAATTTATTTATTCATGTAATATTTATGAAAAATCGAATTTGTATCCTCTGAAACTAAACTTTCGTCATGAAAAGAGGTAGACGCAGTGTGTATAACGTAAACGCGAAAAACAGTTTAGCCTAAGAACTTTGCCGCATGGCTGCACAGCGTGAAATTCGCCCAATTTAGGAGGACAAATGCCTTATCCGATATAGATATAAACGTAGCGATTTAATTTCTCTCTTTCTTACATATCAAAATATTTTAATAGTAACACAGTGCTTTTATGGAATCTTTATGATGCTTTTAGTATCTATACACCTAATTCCCATATACTTCTTCGAAAATCTGTAAAATCTTCTAAATAATATGCATTTATGTCTCTCTCTCTCTCTCTCTCTCTCTGTGTGTGTGTGTGTGTGTGTGTGTGTGTGTGTGTTCGTATTATATTGTTTAAAATAGAATTCTAATTTCAACATTCCTGCCGACTTGTGAAATAAATAGTCATTTTTATATTTTTTATAGTCTCTTGACAGAAACTTCATTAAAACTCTTTTTTAAAATTCTTTTTCATATAAGTTCTCTTCTTAAATTAGTTTTTAAGAAGTTTTTAGTTACAAGTTTCTTTTCTCTTCCTTTGATATTATGATTATAGGTTGAGATTCATTGCATTAATTTTTTAGTTCAAAGTGTTGCCAGTTAGTTTTACCAGTGAGTTTTAATTTAGACATCAAATGTAATGCTCTTGAAAGATTTCAGTTTCTTTATTATTATCAACAATAGATGTTCTCGCTTAAAAAGGAAGTATTCTTTCTAAGAAAAAGAGCTTGTGAGTAATAATAAGTTGTCAGCTTGTATTTCCTACAATGTATCCAACTATTATATTTTCTACAAAAGAGATTCTGCGAATTTCCTAGTCTAGATTTTTTTGCTCACTTCCTTATTTATGTATTTCTTTTTTTATACCACAACAGAAAGGTTACTCATTTTATTTCAATACAAAAAGAATTTTGTTTAACTTTTTATATTCATATAAACTTCTTATCTACATATATATATTTAACATCTAGTTGATCTTTTTTCAATTTTTAATTTTATTGCTATTAAAAAAAATTGATATATTACATAAAAATATAAATAATTATATTTACATAAATATATTTACATAAATATGTCGTCATAAATTCATATATGCAGTCGTAAATGTCAGTTAATATTATCAAAATTTTTTTGTATATACATTATCATTTTCCGAAAAATAATCAAAGTACATAATTTTAATGAATTTATTTGAACTACACAATCTAAGCAAAAAGGAAAATGTAAGTATTTCTTGTGCAATCGGCTGAAATATCTGCCTTCTTCTCGAGATCATGCGAATTTCACGGCGTACGTCACGGCGCGGCGCGGCGCGGCGCGGGCGAGAGAGCAGCTGTCGACGAGACGACGAGACGACGACGACGACGCGACGGCGAGAGCCGAGAGGGGCTTTTGGACGCAAGGGATCCCGAAACTAGAATCGCGCGGCCTCCGCCACATAGGCAATCTCTCGAAAATCGACGATGACATCATGGCCGCAGTATTTCGCCCGAAATAAATATACCGTACATCGACATTCCTTCCCGCCTGCCCGGAACCCGCGTCGACGCCGCGCCGCCGCCACCGCCGCCGCCGATAAATATTATTATCGTATCTTTCGTTTGCTCTCGGATTAAAGCCGGTACTCCTCCTTCCTTTCTCTTCCCCTCTCTCGCTCTCCCCCCTCTCACCTGGTGCACATTCCATCAAAAATTCGTAATGCAGCCGCGCGTGACGTAAGACATTCCGGCGCGGGTCCAGACTGGCGTCAACAACGAAATACCAAAGTACGTCTCTTTTCCCTCGCGAACATTCGGAATTAGCTGCTACCTGCGATTCCTTTAACTCTACATCACCACAGAAATCTCTTGTCGCAGTAATGCGACGGGATTATATAAACGTATTCGTATGTAGAGTTGTTAACAAAAATCTTCATCCTAAAGTTCCATAATTCTCCTGCATTGATTTCCAAACTAAATTATTATATCATAATTTTCTCTGGCTTTCAATATTTTGAAATTTTTTGCATTTTCGTCCCGAGTTGGAGAGTCAAATATTTTACTGGAGAGAACAATTTAACGTAGCAATGTAAATTACCTATTATTATAATATTACTAATGTTTGCATTTAATTGTTAAGTTGATAGTATTCCAAAACTACGTATATGTATATTGAACTTCTGTAAAGTCAAGAATTTTAATTTTCCAGAATATTTTGCAAAATTCCTCGACTTTATCTTGATTTCCAGTTTTATGATAACTCTGTGTACGTATCTATACAGAATACATAATTTTTTGATAAAAATATGGAAAATGAGGAATTATATTAAAACATGAATAATGAAATATGAAAAACACACAAACATCAGTCTTACCTTCGTTATACGATAATACTTTTAGGAATTCTTCTCGATAGTTGGAAGGCGCAAATCACGTGATTACGAGAAAAATACATCACAATTTCCGAATGGCATCATGTTAATCTAAATACGTGTGTGTATATATATATGCATGTAATGTGCGCATCCTACCGGGATATATATACAGGGGAACCGAACGCGGTTAATCGCGTGTTAATCTACATCTATGCCGTCGTACTCATGGTATGGAGGGGTACATCGAATGACCGGAAGTAACATGATTTCTCACGGACTGACTTCCTGCCGCCCTCATCGACCCTCGTTGAAATTCCACCAGTTTCTTCCCCTCACTTCCCCACCTCACGTCCGTTTTAATCTCGGCAGAGTGAAGTTCATCGACACGACGGGATCGAGGGGATTGGAATTAACGGATCAATTCAGCTTTTACGAATAGCAATTTAAGCGAAAAATTTATGATCAATTGTTTTCTGTATGTACTTACCTCGAGTACATCATGTGCAGTCTGCATATAGTCACGAAGCATGGCCTCTTGAATAGCTCGCCATTCTTGCCTTGGATCTTCCAGTTGGGTTGTCTCTGTGGATATTAAATCCAATGACATGTTTAAAACAAAGAATCTTAATAAGTCTTATTAATTATCGATATTTATGGCATTTTTAACGAATATTTCTCAGGATAAATGGAATGTTACGCTATCACCTTTAATATTATTTTAATAATCTATTATACGCATATAATATATACTGTATAATATTACTAATATAATTGTATTAATATTAATAAATAAATAAAAGATAAATTAAATTAAATATAGTGATTATTATATAATAGTGTCTGAACTTGAATTAAAGCAACATAATACCATTTTTAATAAAATTAGTATTCAATTTTCAAAATGATATAATAAAGAAACGCAACTCGATGCAACTCGATAACACTTTTATTTATTTTTAAACATTCACTATTTCTGCAAACTTTCTCTCTCTCTTTTTCATCAATCGAATGTATCGAGCGCAATCAGACAAGAAAATGCATGCATAAATCCACGGACTCGCACGTTATGGCACAGATACGTGACATAAAATTCCGAATAAAATCACTTCTTGTATGGTAAGTATCTGGCCGTTCTCTCTGCACTTTCTCGATCAGATAACAGAAGCGGAATAAAAAAACTTACGATTGACATGATTGATGTAGTAGGCGCCCACGTGTTTATCGTAGGCCTCCTCCCAGCCGAGGGGAAGCTCGTTCCCGATACAATCCGCGAATGTCTGTGGTTTAGTAAATCTATAACATACAAAGAGAAAAAAGAATAAAAATATCGTAATATACAAAGTAACGTTTGTTTGTAAGTATACAAAATACTCATAATATCGAAAAGAAATAACTGAAAAATCAGACATTTCTTGTATTCAGTTGATTAAAAATAAAAATGACTGTCCTACGACTGAATAAAAAAAGTCTGTTTGGAATAAAATTAATTTGTTATTGATCAGTACATATATATATATATATATATATATATATGTAGTATAAATATATATTTTTCAATATATCTTTTTTACGATCCAGCTTTGAAAAAAGTTACAAGAAAAAAATAGTTTATTTAGCAATGTAATAAAAAGAAAACAAACATTTTTGTTGTCCAATACAGCTAGAAAAATTTATACGGAGTTTCTCAAAATCGATTGCACAGTGATTTTTTTCAAATTGGATGAAATCTGCATACTTACTAATCTACACTCGTGTTAAGTCGATCGATAATCTCGGGCGTAAAAAGTTCGTCTAATCAAACTCCCGACTTATATCACAATTGATTAAATAAATACGATAAAAAAAGTGACGCTCGAGTGGATGTCATACCGTATCAATCGTTTGTTTGTATTTATGTTGTTATCTTTATGCTATAAAGTTTAGAAAAACGATACAAGCAGAGATAATTTTAAAGTGTATTACGCAATATTTTTATTCTGTCGAGAAACTTTCGCATTATTATTTTGTTAACATTTTTTTAAATATATAAATATGTGCTTCTTAAAAAAGAATATACAACTTTTTTATGTTGTTTGTTGTGTGTGTGTGTGTGTGTGTGTGTGTGTGTGTATGTTCCTATTTAATGACAATATAAAAGTAAAACAATATAAAAGTAAAACAATTTAAAATATTTTAAAGCATAATTTTTTAGATTAGTTCATTTTCGAAATTTTTTTTTCTCAATATTACACTTTACTTTATTCTCAATATTTCTTATAATGTTTATTGCATGTAAAACTGCGATCTGATATCGTACATTTCTTCGTTTCTACTATCAAACAGCTTAATACATAATTATGAAATAAAGAATCAGATTATTGGCGAAAATTAAATTTCGAATAATACAAGAAAAGTGATGATGAAAAAAAAAGGCTAAATTAATCATAATCATCAATACATTTTTTCGGCACATCAAATATATATCGAATAACAATGAGCGCGCAAGAAAGTCGACAACCGAAAGAATTCTTAAGTCGCATTTCGCAGCGGAAAGAAAGGCATGCCATCTCTGTAAAGTTGGCACCTCATTTTCAAAAATCGAAAATTTTATTAACAGTTCTGCTTGCACTCATAAGCTTTACAGTTCCTATATTAGATTTTATATAAATAGTTTCGTTTAGATATAGCTAAAAAAAAAGTTAAAAAATAAAAATAATATAAGAAAAAGACTCAAATAATTAATAAAATTAAATAATGAAAATAGGATTATGAGTCAAGCAAGGTCTTGATGTTATATTATTAAAAAACAGTTTATTATGACATACGACATAATATTATTATGTCGTAATAATATACGTTTTTTAAAAAAATAAAAATATGATAATTCGCGCGATACTTCAAGTTCGAAAAATTGATTTTTATAATGAAATTTTATAATGCTCAAAGATCTATAATTCCTGATATATTTTAGCAACAGTTTCGGTTTTTAAATATTTTTTAACAATTTTTTAATATTAATTAGCATTGGCACCGTATCACAAGAATAAAATATATCAGCTATATCTTAACAGCCAGTTTCAGTTCGACTTTTTGGCATTTTCCAATAGTTCTGCAATAATTCCGATGCTTTCTATAGATTTTATTCAGAATTCCAATAATCATTCATGTCCACTAAATTGTTCACTATAATTGGTGCATTTATTACATGAGCAATGATAATGAGATATACAGAGAATCAGTAGACTTAAGCCTGTTCTACAATATGCTTTTTGTTTCCTGTTTCTTGCCTTTTGTTATTTTTTATATCTTATTTTTTTGCTTCTTATCCAATTTTTTGTTTTATATCGCCCGAAATAAAAGTTAACGAATTTCGAAAGAAACAAGAAATACGTAACAAAAAATACAATTGTTGATGAAAATGGTTGCAAAGGAGAAACAAGCAAAAGGTAAAAAAACAAGAAACAGGAAACAAAGAGCACATTGTAAAATAGGTTTTAGCCTTAGGACACTCTTTTACAACATTGATAATCAGATGGTTCGCAAAACTTATACATATCACGCGTCAAAACGACACTAATGTTACCGAGATGATTTCGAGTCCGATTAGTGCAAGTCCACATCGTTTGCATAATGCAGGACTTGACGTTCGCTTTATGGGACAATGCGGAGCGAGGTATACGTATGCAGAACGGTACGCGAAAGTACGACACTTTCGCTCCCGTTTGTCCGTCCCGTCAGGGAATATACGAAATTTCATGCGATCGCTCGCGAAGGCGTGCATATGCGCGTGCTTCCGACCGATCAACGATCGGCCGTTGGTTCGGGTCAGCTCGTTAAAACTTTGCCGTAAGTCGCTTTAACCTTGGCATACCGTAGCCGTGTCGACGCGTAGCGCACGCGTTCAGCGTTTCATTTATCCTTCCCTCTCTTCTCGCTCTTCTCCTTCTTTCGTCAAGCCACTCCCCGCGAGTCCCTCGCGAGATACGCTCCTGTCTTTTTTCTTCTCCTCTCTCTCTCTCTCTCTCTCTCTCTTGCCTCCTTGTCTCTTTCATCGTTATAGTAGGACAGAATTATAGTAAGGCCAAGGGCGTGCCGAGACCGTGAATCACGCGGCGGAAAGGGAATTAAGGAAATTGTCCCTGAAATCGTGTAATGAGGCACAAACTCTGCGTCCTCCCGCTACGATCCGATCGTCTGCTGTTAAAAGTCTGTACGTGACAAGGATTTTTGCATAGCGCCTCCTTAAAGGCCACAGACTTTTGCATAACACTACGTAACGCATAAAGCATAAGCGAATCAACTAATCAGAGGCTGAAATGAAAGACAGCGTTGCCACAAATTCCTCATCTAAAAATTTCATTTCCCTGATTTTTCCTGACAAAATTTCATATTTTCCCTGACACTTTCAATGATATTTTAAAATTTTTTATATTTTCATTTTAGTATAAAAAGTATTTCGTTGAGAGAGAACAATTAACATAACAATGTAAATTACTTTTATTAATATTGCTAACACTTTGCATTTAATTGTTAAGTTGGTAGTATTTCAAAACTGCGTAAATATACGTAATTAATATTAATTTTCTTTAAAGTCAAGCATTTTAATTTTTCAGAATATTTTGTAAAATTCTTGATGTTTCCTTGATTTTCTAGTTTCTTGTTTCCTGTTTCTTGCTCTGCAATCCTGCTTATGTTATGCAGCGTTTAGACGAAATCAGAATCTTGTATATAAAACAAATAAACCAATCAAAGTCCTCCATTTCTTTTCTTTCCCGAAATAAAAGATTCTGACTGACTGATTTTCTTACATCTTACATGTTATGTGTTATACAAGAATCTGTATTACGGCCTTAAAAATATAATAATATATACGAAATTGTTAGGTATAATAAAACATAGAAGGAACTAAAAGCATAATATCGGCTAATGCAGAAAAACGATTAAAAGAATTTTGTCAGTAATGGCATTCGTGAATCGTTCACACTTGCGTGAATTATTCGAAATTTTTTTTTCGCAAGATTTTTTTACGTAGAGAATAATGTTACTACACAGCTGACAATTATGACAGACTAAATCGTTCACGTCAAAGCACGCGACGATGAGAGAAAGAAAAGAGTGAGTCTCCACGGAACTTCGTATCTTTAGCTGTGGTATTTTTGCGCGCGATGCATGCCTTCACTCGAATTGCTTCAAACATGCGTGATATATCTGTGCGTTTAACGATCTAAGAAGAGATCGCTCGTAAAAGCCGTATGTTGTCGCGTGATTTGACTTATTCTCACATGTAGGCTTGTATTTAGCTAGTAACGATAACATTGTTCTGAAAAAATCGATATAGCATAAAAGACCGCTCCTATCATTAAATGTTGATTCTCATGACTGTCTCCGACAAGAAGAAGATTATCGCGAATACATATACTGAGAGTAAAATATATTACATTTTAACAAATATTTATTTAAACAGCGCCAACTAAATATTTACTTGCAGTAAATAAATATTTAAATTACATTAATCAAAATCAAAGACTCTAATGTGTCAAATAACAGTATAACTAAGTGTATTTTATATTTTTATATTTTGATTTATTTCTTTTTATGATTTTCATAACTGACTCTTACATGCTCTTTCCATTAAATAAATATTCATTCAATAAAAAAAATTATTAAATAAAATGAATAATTCTTGTAAATATGTCTTTATAATTAGTAAATATTTAGCTGGCGTACTATTCTAAATATAATAAATATTTGTTTAAATAGAGTATAGTACTAGCTAAATATTTACCAAATGTAAACATTTATTACTTGAAACAGGAATTATTAGTTTGATTTAATGATCATTTCTTTTATTTAGTAAATATTTATTCACCATAAGTAAATGTTAAGTTAGTAATATTTAAACAAATATTTTTTTATTCAAATTTAGTAAGTTTTTCAGTTCTTTTGTTAGAATTTCGAATTTAAGGCTCATAATTGTTTAGAATATTGTGATAAAGAACAAGCAACGTGACTCTTAAAATATTATAATATTATAATGAAATATTATAATGAAAAACAAACAATTCCTAATTCCTAATTGCATTATATTTCCAATATTTACTCAACTTGCGTCTACAATCCATTTATCTATTAATTCAATTAAGGACCGAGTGCAAATTCGTTCTATAACATAATTCACATTTACGTCTCTACCCGCACTAATTGGTGGCCTATTAATAGAGAAAAATTATTCGAGCGGGAGATCTACAGGAAGAATAAACGTATCATACGCTGTCAAGCCACGTACGCAGAAATCGAAATCAGATACTTCGTGACATATTGTTTAACATTCCGACTCGCAGCGGAATCCACATACCGTACTTTGTCAGTTGCGTGAGCGACATCCGATTACACCGCGCGCGCTCGTTTCATTTTCTTCGTATTCGCGATGTATCGTTATTTAAAGCCCAATTACATAAACCGACTGCTAACGTCGAGAAACAATAAAGCTCTAATTTGACAAAGACGCGATTGTTTCAGAAAAAAAGAAAAAAAAAAGAAAAAGTACATGTTATAAAAGAAATTCTCTAAGCCATTGTCTCAATCAGTTTTACAAATAAATATAATAAATTTTTAATTTCTTTAACAAACAGATTAGATGAATAAACGCAACATTTTTAAAACAATAAATAAAAATAATTTGATTCTTAATATTTAAAATAAAATCAATAAAGAAAGACAACGGAGAGCCGACACTGCAGTTATTGTTAGGGTATATAAATTTTAATAGTTTCAAAGAATATTTATTCCATTTAAAAACCTATTATATTAAAATTATACATTAATAATAACTGCAGTATCTGTTCTCAGTTTTTGTTAATCA
>Ga0157363_1006637_pt1 | contig 10908 bp, 6 predicted proteins | sample AttsexASBM1_FD_111477 | JGI IMG/M metagenome (GOLD analysis project Ga0157363, IMG submission 111477) | Fungus gardens microbial communities from leaf cutter ant in Ribeirão Preto, State of São Paulo, Brazil - Atta sexdens ASBM1 | ecosystem: Host-associated > Fungi > Mycelium > Unclassified ...
ATGAATTAGTTTTTTTGATATTTTAGAGCCTTAATTTCTTCTTTTCGTTCCTGATTTACAAATTATTTTTGAGTATGTAATATTTTGCAATTATGAATATTAATTTTGATGATAAATATACTTGGACAAATATGAAGAAATGTTTTTCTTAGCTAAAGCATCCTGAATTTATGAATATGAAATTAATATTGTTATTCAGGAAGCTAAGAAAAATATTTCTTCATATTTGTCTAACTATATTTATCATTAAAATTAATATTCACAACTCTAAAATATTACATACTCAAAAATAATTCGTACATATTAAATTTGGCTTGCCTCACGTTCATAGAATTTCAACTCGTTAAAACGATGATGACTAAAAGAATTTTTGCTTTTAGAGCGGATTATGTAATATCGTTTATTCGTAAGCATGTCCAAAAGTTTAAAGCTGAGCTTACCGTAATGCAGCCACCGACTCATTATATAAAATATCTTGAAAGTTCACAACTTTGGTATAGTTTTAACGCAACTATTCAGAGCTTCTGCATCTCTAACGATTTTAAGAACTAGCACAGGATGGTTACATAAATGCAGCTCGTATTTCTCGTGGAGTAACGATTCGTCCTCTTTCAGTTTCGTATCGGTCATATTGTCCTTTTTGTCTTCGTTTTGATGTTATGCACGCAGTCCCGTAACAATACGAATATTATCTTCATACTTTCAAAGTACTTAGTTATTACGAGTACTTTGTCTCTTTCTCTCGAAATACTGAAATGCAGAAGATGTCGAGAAATAACACAAAGGAAGCAGTCATTATTTTATGAACAAGCCATCTCGTGCCGTTTGGTGCAAACAGCAAACTTTGCTTTACAGTCAGATTAATAAGTTATAATAATAGTAATAATGTACTAAATGATCAGCAAATTTCCTCATTAAAACTCATTAAGAAATAAGAATGGGGATTTGTTGTAATATCTAATTAGCATTCATCATTTTCTTAAATGGAATTCGACTTTGTTGCTCCCGTTATTTCGCATTTTACTATTATTCTTCTACGAATCTAATGTTTGTATGAATGTAATGATCCAATGTTAATATTAATAAAAATCTTAAGAGCGAAATATACAAACATATTTTACATTGTATTATTATTTTTCCAACATTTCAACTATGCCATCACGCGCGCTAGAATTATTCAAAACAGAAAGGGACTTTACGGATTAGTTTTTCATACGTGAATGTATGGCGAAATCAAGAAAACTATGTTGCGAATACAAAAGTTTGCTTTGTAGGATCAGAAATTTTCCAACGTCAGACTACGGCCATCAGTAATCTGTTAGAATCCATATGAGACGTAAAAATTATGTGAATATTCTTAATTTAAATGACATATATTATTTGTATATTTTTCAAAAGCATTTGAAAATAACAGTATTTTTTCAATAACAAATTGTATTTGAAAAAAATGTATACATTTTAATAACAGCTAAAAATATCAAATTAAATTAATATTTCAAATATTTTAAATAATTCAAGAATATAGATATATATATTCAAGAATATATATATAGATATACATATATATATATATATATATAAAGTATACTATTGTTTATAAATGTAAATATTTTTCGTAGTGTTTATTTAAAAAATATTGTAAAATGAATATAAAATATTTGGAATATTACATAGATACAACTAGATGTATCTAAATGCTTAAAGCCGGAAATGCGGTGCGCAGAACTTAAGGCTAGATGATCCGTTGAATTTAATTATTTAATGTCCTAAGAGACCAGCAGAACGTACTGACTCACACGAATCGGAGCTAGCTAAATAAATACTAAGATGAAACAATAGCAATCCGTGAAGTATAATAACTTTCTACGGTGTTAACAGGTGCAACATGTATCAAATGTACTACTGTAAAAGCACGTTTTCTCACTAGCGAAGGCTGTTCTTGAATGATTCGCTCTACCGAATCGAGGACACGTATTGACTGTTCGCGACCGATTTCCTTTTGTGTCGCGCCAGCGATCACGAAGAGTTTGAACTTCGAGTCGGGAATCGACGTAGGTGTACGTATCCAGTAGAGAGGTACCCGCGTATGCCGCACGCGATTTCGACGTCTCTAATCGAGCTTTCGTGTCTGCTGTACTTAGATGGCGGTATGATGGCTGAGCGGATGACTACCTCGGGGCTTCGTACGGTGATTAGGAAAGTTACCATGTGCCTGAGAATCTGAGACCGAAGCCTGCGCTTGAGCTTGTACTCACGCTTGTCGACCAACTCCTCCACATCCAACCCTCCGACGCGATGCTGCCCTCCCCTCTCGACTCCACCCTCACCATCGTCGCGCTTCATCCTCCCAACCCCGACTTCCTCTGCCAACTCCACCTACCTCTATACAACCTGCCCACCCCAGTACCTCCGCTCCCCTCATATCTCGTTGCTGTTGTAATCCTCAATTAATGCACAAGTAACGCTAACTACGCAAACTCACTAACTTCGTACACACATCGAAGGACGCACAGACGACGGAAGCTGAGAGGACGCTCTTGGTTTTCGGGCGGACAGGGAAATCGGGCGATATACGCGACGGAGCCGTAGAAGATCGGATTAGGTTATCTATCTGAGCGTGCAAACGTCGACTGCGTTGTTTAGATCTCGTATAGATTAGGAAGTACTGCGCGTGGATTCTAGAGACGTATTTTTTCGCGCTACTTGAGATATTTCGATCCTTCGCAAACGAGAAATCTTATTTTTAACTAGCATATAAAAATATAAGGTCGATGTTAATCGTATAAAAAGATTTTATTTTTAAGATACTTTTGTCTGAATACTAAAGAAGATTAACATTTAATAGATATATAATACTTATATTTTATATTAATAAGACTAGTATCATTGTGATAATAATTTAATTCATTTTCAATTAATTGTAACTCTTCTTATACACATATAATAGATTAAATAGATATTTACATTCTAATGAATGATCAATATATGATTCTAAATAAATATATGGTCGAACGTTCCTTCAACTTTGAATTCCGAAATAAATTGTATTCCACACAATACCACTTTTAGGAAAATATCTATTAGTGGATTCATATCATTAAATAAAGGGAATGTCTGAAGTATGGACCGAATTACTCGACATGCAATAGATATTTGCACGCGTGAACGCACGAACACGTTCGATAAATTCCGATCAGCCATAGTCCAGCGAGACCCTATCCGCGAAAGAGATAAACAAACTAACGGACAGCGTGGAGGGCGAGAGAGAGAGAGAGAGAGAGAGAAATGGAGAGAAACGCGCGTTATGTGTAAACGGGTGGGACACGACGGGAGAAACGACGGCGGGAATTCAACCATGGACAACTAACTCGCTGATTAACCAAATACCGGTCTGCAGGACAAACGGTCGAGCAAACATTGAACAACCTGTCAGCGGCACGCCACGGGGGATCAAAGTTCAAGGGATAAGCGAAAAGCGGGTTTTTTTTTTCCAACGAGGTCGTTTCCATCCCCTCCCTGCGCGTCGCTCGGCGCGTCGTCGGAATGATTTTCGACGGGCCGGGCGCGGCGTTCCTGTCGGAAAATTTGCACGCTACAGCGCGTCGTTCGCAGGAATTATTCGTTGATAATCAGAGCGTATCGTGAGCGCGGCACGCGTCAGCGGATATCGTCGCTTCCGAGAGCAAATACGCGCGCGGCTGCGCCCGAATTTACGGTGCGGCGCGATGACGAAGGCAGTAACGGCGCGTACGGTGCATCATCCATTACATAATATCGCGCAATATGCAGGATATCTTTATCTCCTTCTCGCAAACACGTGCGACCGATGTTAGAGGGATCGTCTGGCCGTTCTGCTCGATAAATGACTGCGACGCATTTGTGAATTGTGAAGAGAGTCTTGCGGATGCATACTTACGTTATCATCAATAATGAGAATTATATGTCATATAATAAAATTGACAAGAGCAATTTTGTACAGAGTGTCCGGTCGATTTGAATATCTAGTGTAGATGCCATTTATTATTTATAAAGTCAAAATGGAACTTAAAATGTTTTAAATTATAAGAATTCTTCGTCGTAGTTCTTTCGTTTGTTAACAGAAAAAAATTCTTATCCATGAATAATATTCCGAGAAGTTTCCAATATTTTTTAAATAGATTTTTTAAATAGATAGACAACAAAGAATTATTGTAATTCATTATTCATACAAGAGAATTTGTATCATTTTGTTAGCGATTTCAAAGTTCAGTCGATTTGAATATCTATAAATATATAAATGTTATTTATCATCTAATAGAGTCAGAATAGAGATTTTAAATGTTTTAAATTATACATATAAAAAATTATGTTATATCAACATTATTTTAGTTAAAAATAATTTTGTTGATTCACATAATACTATTAATGACACAAATAAAATTCTATTAAAACTAGAGCATGACGTATTTGTTTCATTAATAGTATTATGGTTTAATAACATAATTTTCATTTAAAATAATGCTGTTGATATAACACTTTTATCAGGAATTCATAACAACTTCGTTTGTCGAAGAAAAAATCTCCAATATTTTCGAAATATATCAACAAAGGATTATCGTAACTCATTATTCACACAAGAGAATATATCATTTTGTTAGCAATTTCAAATTCTATGACTAATGCCATATCAGAGAATATTGATCCACGAGCAAGGGGCAGTTTCCTCCGGATTTGCGTCGCTCTCCAGCTAATTGCTCTGGAGGATTTAGTCATCGATGATTTCGTAATGTAAGATAGGTATTATGAGTCGACGTGCGTTCTCCGTTTAACAACAGATGGCCCGTGAATCTCCGATTTGACCTGCCGCCGATCGTTCCTCGCGGTCTGCAACTTCAAACGCGTCACCCTGATCGCGGCTTAGCCAAGGATTTCGCAACTTCACCACGACCCATCTGGCCTTGCGGTCCTGATACGGAGAAATGATTGGAACCGAGGGTTATTTCACCACGGATCATCAACCGTAATCGCTGCATCAGAATCATGAATGTAACGGAGCCATCCTGATGGGGTCTCCGATCGGATCCGTGTAAGCCTTTAGTGCTGCTATCACGAACATCGATTAGGATAATAGCAGCGGTAATATTGACACTACTTTATTACCCACCATTGAATTTCATGGAAAACTGCAAGGTCTCAATTTGACGAATGTGACGCGAAAATATAGCTCTTGGTTCTCGGAAATTGGTCCGCTTACGGAATTAACGGATTCGTAAAATATATATTTACAATCTATTCAGAAATATTTAAATTTGCTTTTATATATCACACATTCGCGATATTATAAAAGCTGCACTAAAAATTTTTATCTATATTTTTAGTAAACAATAAGTATACAAACGAATAAATAGTTCCACATTCACGTGATAGAACAATGAAACATATATGATAAAATGAGAACAATTACGACATACGAGTTTATCTTTAACCCGAAATTATATCAGCACGGGGAGGTTTAAAATATTAGGTGTAGTAAAAAGAAATCCATTATTTTTGCATGAAATTGAATGGAAAAATAATGGATTTCTTTTTACTACACCTAATACATTACTTACTATTCTGAAACTAATTTCGGACAGTTATTATAACAGAAACCTATAAAACCTATATAAAAAAATTAGTTAAATATTTGATGACGTGGCTCTTAAATGTATACCTCACCCCCTCATACGCGCGCATTTGCAACGCTTCGGCATGTATGCGGTACTGAAAACGCGTTATGACGGTAGATAGGAGGGTTGCTCGCCACCATCTACTAGAGCGATCAGGCTTGTTTGTAAACCGTTAGGGAAGCCTCGCGCGCGGACTTGGTATTTCGAGAAAGCCCCGTGAAAACATTTCGCGTGAATGCATTACCATATTTGCTTCGACGAGCATATGAACGGCGCGTGCACGTAGACACGCGCATACGTGATAGGATTGCCGCAATGCCGCATGGCTTTCTGTTTACAGTTGACGCAACGCGACGCGGCTGCGGCGCAGCCGGCGACAGCCTGGATTTCCGTTGGCAAATAAAATAAAAATAGATTAATGCAAAAATAAATAAGTGCAGGAGCGACGAGGGTATGCTAGCCCGATGGTGGCGTGTTGTAGATTGGCACACGAAATTTTCATGTTGGAAATACTGACCATTGAACGATCAAACGATCGCTAGAAATGTGCAAATACAGATAAAAAGGGTTGCTAGAATAAGATTGTTAAAATAGAGATATAAAAGAGATATAAACATAGGTATATACTACAGAAAGGAGAGGATACAACCCTCCCTGAAATTTTTTATTTACTTTTTCATTTTAATATATTTTATAATAAAATATACAACTTTACTTTTGACTCTGAGTAAATTTTTTGTCACATAAACCCTCGTTTGTTTGTCCTCGTTACTATCATGTAACTTCGGGAAGCTTTAACTTCTGTTAAAGCTTTGACAAAGTGTTTGATATAAAAAAAAATTTTCACAAAGTTTCTGTGTCGAAAAATGGAATATGTGTTGACATATTTATGAGTAAAACACATTTCGTTCGTAATAACAATATTTTACATACTTTCTTTAAGAAGAAAAATTAAAATTACAATTTATAAAATCTAATAGTTTTCCCTTTCAAAATAAACGAGAAAGGGTCTTCAAAACTCTAAAATATCTAATAAAGCAATTAACGCAAAAATTGCTATTTATACCATATATATGTGATAGAATTGATACTCTCCCACCCTTGGAAAAAATCCTGGATATATTCATAAATATTAGAAAAAATTAAGAATTAAAAAAATAAAATTATAGAAACGAGCAACATCTTTTTAAAAATGCTTATGAAGGATTTGTATATTATTCTCTCGTATAAAAATTATTAAATGCATATTTATATGCGCAAATAAAAATAAGGTTTTTTTCCTTTTCATATTAATTGCATTAAATACTTCAATATATTGAAGAGTGCTAATCAATATTAACATGATGAAAACGTATGGCGTAGGAAATCCGGCGTTATCGTAGATTGTCGTGTTTCTAAATTAGACATTACTTACTGCGGCAATTACGCTGTGTACACACATAGCGCGGTGATTTCCCTACTGATTCCACAACGAACTTTGTATGAAGGGACCCAGTTCCGCGAGAAATCTGAAATGTAAAATTGTATTTTCTGTTGTACACAATCTCTAGTATTTTAGATCCTTATGCTATTATTCCGCGATATGAATAATATTGACATTCTATTGCGTTTATTTAATAATATTTAACGTAACATCATCAATGTATAATAACGAGACTAAAATATTACTAAGTGCATGCAAGCGTGCTTCTCGCTGCATGCCACAAACTTTAGAGAGCGTTACTCTATTCAGACCGATCTTCAATGAAACTTATGGCTGTATACAGTATTAGATTTTTCGCTTATGCATACTTATTTTTATAACTTTCAAGCAGAAAAAGCACATAAGTAAAATTTACAATCTTTTAAGAAAACACGTAATTCACGAATTGCGTACAACTATGACATAATTCAATTAAAGTAAAATATATTTAATGTATGTAGATATTTTTTTAAGAAATTTGTAACATTTAATTTTACTATGTTCATATCATGTATGTAAAAGATGATAATTGCTGTATCACTAGAAATTCAATTACTCAATACAATTTCAGAAAAAGTAATCTATTCAAATTTTTTTCTGCTACTTATCTTTTCAAGCGACGCGCAATCGTGCTTAATAATTTGTGATTTTTCAACTAATAAACCGTATGCGGATACGTAAAACACTCTCTAAAACGTTAAACGTAATGTAATTTTGCACTTCGTCGTGTTCTGCGCGAAACAAATTAGCCGCCAAACGTTGAAATTTTATCTCTGATGAAATGGTCATGTTTACAGCCGCGAGCTGCAAAATTGACAGGCATCCTCCGAAGCATATTATGCCGTCGTATTCGCGTATAGCATTCACTCTCGGACCGCACGATCGGCCCGAAAGCGACCATTGTGCCGACGCGAGGGAGAGCGAGTTGCAAAAAAAGGAGTTATACAATTGGTAATCAGGCCGCCATTGACGGATGAAATGATATCTGAATGCCCGAAATTAGCGTCAGCGAGCTGTGATAATTGGATGGTGATGTATGCTCCGAATGCGTACACTGCGAACGCTCGCGCCGACGCTGATTTGCTGTGCGTGTTTCCGCTCGTCAAAGGGTTAAATGCGTGTAAATGTCCGCACTCCTGGCTCGTGTGATCGCATCATGGCGGTACATATTCCGATACACACGGAGACAGCAGACGACAGCGGTTTTCCATCGATGACTATACTTCCTTCCGTTGTGCCGCCGCCACCGGCGGGAAATAAATCGACGCCATCGGCACGCGATACAGTCATCATTATGTTATGAATGATTTTAATGAACATAGCGTATAATTGGAATTCTTGATGTAACTAATCTTCAAAATGTTACGAAACTTTGTGCGAGTTATTAAAAATGTTTAATTATTTAATTTACTTTTCAATTGTAAACAACATGGCTTTTTCGAAAAATAGTGACTATTCTTAAAATCTTAAAAATTAACTGTAAATAAAAAGCACTATTGTTCACGTATTAATTAATGCACTTGTGTTGCAGCGAATTTGTTTACCCCGAATTTATCAAGTTTACTATCGGAGCAATATTGTGCTAGATACAATTGAAGAATGTTTGTGGAATGTACATATATACTATTTTGTATTTTATGTGAAAATATTTTCCCTAAAAAAATAACGTGTACATCGTAATTCTTTTGTTGTAAAAACTGATACAACGCCGGTCTAGGTCAATCGCTCATTAGTTCATGATACCCAACGATTTTTAACAATTGAACACTCGAAATAAAAGTATCCATCGGTGGAAATCGAGCGCGAAATGCAACAAGCATTATAAAAAGAAGGTAATGCTATGGATCGTTGCAAAGCATTCGATATATAGGTTTAGTAATACAGTAAATAGTCTCTTTGTCGAGCGAAGAAAGGTATCGATTTGCAGCTTTATAGCCGAGCAACCGCGTCTCGTTCTTGAAAGAACGTTTAGAAGATAACGAGGGAAGCTATAGAACGTATAGAAAAGGAATTAATGTAACGCGCAATAGAGAGAACGTAATTTATTTATAATACCTTACGAGGTCAATTATACTCACCTTCCACTTCTATAAAGCGAGTACCTCGAAGATGAGATTTAAATAATAATGAACGAGTTTCTAAATGAAATATGATACGAATACTTTATCAATTTTTTTTTTAACTTTTTATTCTGGTTCCTGAATTTGAATTTGATGAAACAAATTGAATCGTTAAATACATAAAGCAATTTTTCCTCAACATGATTTAATTTAAAAGAAAAATGTGTATACAGTTCTCATGACAATTTTTTACACCCTCAACGACTTTCTACTGCTCGACTAAACAGCTTTTTTTTATCTCTACGGTATACCGCGTCATACATTTTCTGCGGAGTGGCGTGCGGCAGCTTCCACTTTTTTCTTGTTATCCCGTCTCCCGTTTCCTCTTTCCTGCCTCCACGTTCTAATAGCAATACAAGGAGGTTCGTAGGGAAAGTCACCTTCGTGAGGTATTCTCTCTGGGAAGATGTACGCTTCTTTCGCGAATAATGAAATTAGAGTCGCGTCCTATTTGCGGTCCATGCGGAGCAATATTCTTCAATTATAGCTGCCGTTCGAGAGCACAGTCTAGGGGGAAAGAGGCAAGCAAGTACGGTGCGTTGTCACAAATAAGAAAGCGCTTTTCGAAGGAGAATGCCGCTTGGAAAATGTGATAGCAAGAGAGAACCATAAACGTGAGGAAAACGGAAGGACGAAAGAGACGGAGCGGATAAAAAGCCAAATGCAAGGATACACGAAATGTTGAACAGAGACAGCGGGATCGTCGTTTGCAACCGACACCGCTTTCTTGTCGAAGAAAGGAAGATCTCGGATGCCTCTTTACTTCGTCATATAAAAGCCATCGCTACTATCACTTTTAACTGCCACTTTAGCCAGAACTCTTACTCTGCCAACAGAAGCTCGTGCGATTCATTTCTCTCTGAAATATAACTGACTAGAAAGAAGTGTACTTATTATAAATAATTCGTTAATTATATATTTAAAAAAATAATGATTTATTTCTTAAATAAATGAGAAATCTAAAATAGCTTTGTAAGTTGTAATACATATTTTTTGAAGGCAACATCTTTGGACATTCGATTTATACGAGTAAATTCGCAAGCATTGTACCTGTTATTTCGAAAAGTATTATGCTTCTATAAGTATTATGCTACGATAATATTATTCATAATTATCATTAATCAATTATTACACTTCTTAATTTTTTATCATCCGATTATTATTGAAACGCTTATCGATACAAAAAGGATGACGATATCTCTATCTCGGAATACTTTGCGGTCCGATAACGAATGCAACAATCTGTTGCATGATACTATCTGATGATATCTCAACCTGCTGCAATAGTAATACAAAAATGCAATTAATATTACACACTGCACATTGTTCGAATTTTTACAGATAACACATTCTGCATCGCGATATCCAATCAGCAGATACCGATAAACTGTAAAACAATGTGAGAACGAGATTAACATTTAAAAATATAGTGTATCATAGATATCTATTACGAAAAATGTGATAACGATAAATTTATACTCTGTACCAATGGCAAAATTTGATACCTACTTTGTATCTATTACGTTTGTTTTCAGATTATTCAATTTAACAGAAATTGAATTTTTATTTCAAATTTGTTTAATAATTATATTTTTGTATAATTATATTTTTAATTTATAAATTTGATAATTATAATTCACAAATTTCTGGCGAAAAGAGACACATTTATTTTATCGTA
>Ga0157363_1006638_pt1 | contig 10907 bp, 6 predicted proteins | sample AttsexASBM1_FD_111477 | JGI IMG/M metagenome (GOLD analysis project Ga0157363, IMG submission 111477) | Fungus gardens microbial communities from leaf cutter ant in Ribeirão Preto, State of São Paulo, Brazil - Atta sexdens ASBM1 | ecosystem: Host-associated > Fungi > Mycelium > Unclassified ...
TATATATATATATATATATATATTTTATATATATTTTTTTTATATATATATATATATATATATATATATATATATATATATATATATATTTCCTTCTTTTTAATTAAGGAAAATATTTTATTTCGACAAAAATTACTTAATTTATTGTAGTAATATTTATAATAATATTTTCAAAATAATCTTACCAATACGTTGTTTTCAATATAAGCGCTATTTCATCATATTTCTCTTTGAAACGATCACTCGACATCTTTTTGCTTGCATTTAAAATTTCTGGTGGATACTTTTGTTCCGGCGGTGTCATCGCGCAAGCTAAAGCTAATGCCTAAGAAAATCCAGATATTTAATAATGTTGATCAAAACTGTATAATATCGCAAACAACTTACTTGTAAAACAGATTGTTCCGCCAATCCAATGCGAAGCTTTCCAGCTAATAATCTAACTAGATATCTTGCTTCTATATTTCGGCACGCTACAAACAGCGTCTGAATTTTATCCAACTTTTTCGATAGAGACTGTAAAAAAAAATTTTTATTTTACGTAAATATAATATAATTTGCGATTTATTTATTCCTATATAAATCTTTCAATTTCTCATTATTTAATCTTTTTCTGAAACCAAATATATATCACACAATCTTTATATTTCTCATTTAATTATTTAATTTAATTCTTCTTTAATTATTGATATCTTTAAAAATCAAAATTAATTTAAAAATTTTAAAAATCTAAATCAAAGAGAAAATTTTTACAATAATACAAATTAATTTGTAATTTATGATATAAATTTAAAATTTCTCAAGTCTTTATTTTTTATAATTCAAACCTCGTTACTTTGTAATTTTTTTTTAATTTTACATATTCATATTAATCATAAAAAAATCATAATTAGAGCAGTTGCATGTGTTACCGCATGTCCTGTCATCTGAGCAATTTCCATCAATCTGGAATATACATTGGGAACTGTCAATGGCGCCGGTTGAAACATAGTTCTCTGATTAGATTTACTATTTTCCGCTATAATTCCCAAATCGCCAACCTCCTGGACATCGGTTCTAATTTGCGCCAATGTTCTACCAGTACATTGCGCTATCGCCTTCATCAGATTCGTATCAGCGATTCCAAACTCAACTCCTAAAATTTAAATAGTTATTTTTAGACAAACTTAATTGCTTTCTTCTGAATTTTGAATAATATCATTATTAACCTTCATACGCTGGCGCTAATTGATTAAGGCACAGATAAACGCTCGGCAAAAGATCCTTGGGGCTCAGAACTATGACAGACCGGAAATAATTTGATAGTATCTCTATTATCTTTAATCTTGCACTAGTTTCTTCGATGATCTCCAAGGTGCGCGCGAATGCGCTATATGGAGTTCTGTAAGCGAATTTCAAAAGGGAGAAGTTTTTAAATATTGCTACAAAATTTTCATAATTTCTTATAGTAAAACAAAACCTAAAAATACAAAATTATATTTCAACTCACTTGTCTCCTCGTTTCCAACACGCATCATCTATCGGATGATAGATGGACGCGCTGGGGTTGTAAGATTGGTTGGCACTTTTTCCATTGTTCACTTTGTCACCTTTCACGTCGCCCTTTTGCTTAGATACTGCAACACAATTTCAAATACACAGTTGTTCGAAATAAAATATTTAAAGTTTATACTATTCTTTAAATTCATTTAAATCTGTATTTTAAAATTCAATACGCAACTTTTTCAAAGTACTCTTAAATTGTTGAATACTTACTAAAAAAGTTGGGCACTTTCTTAGCCTTTTTTTCGGGTGTAGGCTCTTTCTTCAGATTTTTTTCATCCTTAGAGGGAGTCTGTGATTTTTCAGGTGTAGACTCTTTCTTTGAACTTTCATTCTTAGAGAGAGTCTGCGACTTCTCAGGTGTAGACTCTTTCTTCGGACTTAGATTTTTCTCTTCATTATTCGAAGCACTTTCGTTTGCGTCATTATCAGAAGCGTTATCAGAAACATTTTTATTTATATTGCTGGACTTGTCTACACTTTCAGTCTTCTTTTCCTCGTTATCAGTTTTTGATTTTTTTGGACTTTCAGGTAACTATAATCATCATTTATACATACAAGAAAAGTTTATAGAATATTTAGAAATTTATAGAGTTTGATTGAAATCACATTTTGATCTCCAGCCAAAAATAAATATTCAATTTTGATTCAATTTCGGCCAAAAACAAAACTGAAACTGAAACTTAAATAAGTCTTAAGAAAAACAATTTTAAAAGAATTTGAACTTACAGATAGGTGAGTCTCATCATCACTAGAATCTACTAGTTGCACTATCTTGGACCATTTCTTTTTCACAGATTTCTTTACTTTTTCTACCTCATTGAACTTTGATTTCTTCGTTGAAAATATAGATTCTTCTTTTTTGTTTTTCTCTTCAGCTATACTGTTTTCTATATGATTATTCTTCTCAGTATTATTTATATTTTCAGCCTCTTCCTTCTTTTTCTTTTTACCAGAAGTATCTTTCAATTGCTTTTTTTCTGCCTTTTTTGATGCTCTAGGGGAAAGCTTACTAGGCTTAATTTTTGGGGTAGTTCCTTAAAGATAATTACAGAGATATATCATTGTTGAAATATTTATAGTTTACAGAGTAATTACCTAGTTTGCGAGGCTTAACACTTGGCGAAGGTGTCTTGGAAACTGTCTTTGACTTTGTACGTTTAACATTATTCGAAGGTGAACTGCAAAACCGATTTATAAGAAAACAAATAAATACAAATAGAAACTCTTAATAATTTAAAATATTAATGCTTCAACATATAAATTATTGAGTTTAATTACCTGGAACTATTACTGCTATCTCTTTTCCGTTTGCCATTCTCCGTCGCATTCTGATTCTGTTTGTCCGACAAATTGTGACTGTTGGTTGTATGTAGCCAATTAAAAACAACAAATCGACTGCGAGCTGCGACTGTGAACTCTAGCCGTCGAATCGGCAGAGCCAGCGAGCTCAAGCGCGTAGTGAGGATTTTTAGCATAATCGACTATCATAGAGAAAGAGACTATTAATAGTAAAACATACCTCTCCGAATTATCCTGGCCTGAATTCTCCTTCTTGGATGATATCTTAATGAAAAAGGAACTATAAAGATAAAGCAAATGACAAACACTTATCTATGTACAAATAATTATTATCCTAATTAATCGAATCATGTATTTATAATTATAGATTAAGTTACGTCAAATTGTTAAATAATTATTATATTTACTCACTCTATACGACGCTGCGCCATTATTACGCTTCTACGCGTTTGACAGATTTCCCGCGTTTATTTTATGGCATGACGATGACATAACCTCACTTTCATAAATACTATAGATAGAAAAGTCTGACAGCATCAATGCCGGCACACTAGCGCCAATTGAAAAAGTGAATATCAACTACATAGCAACATACAATATCAATATTTCCGCTACTTAGTTCCTGTCCGTGCTACACCCACTTTCAAAATTATATACTGCATTTATACATAGAATATAATAATTTACATCTACGTATATACAGTGTGAACTTAGACTGCCTTTATTTATAGTTTTATTTTACAAATAAAATTAGGATTTAAAAAAAAAAAGATAAATTGACTGCTGCTATAACTCTGAAATCTTTATAAATAATCATTAAACAACTCAGATCCAGTTCCTGCACGAATGTAAGAACTTTTTTCTCGGTTTCACTTGCTGTTAGTTAATTCTTAGAAAAATTCTTTGTAGAAAATATTTAAATTAAAAAAAAAAAAAGAGTAAATTGAACCTAAACTGAAATTAATCTTGTGGGACCGAGCCTTGTATGCAATGTAGAAGAATCATATTATTCTTAAATTAGAGATTGATTTTTAAACATTTTGGTTGTATTGAAAACAAAAATATCTTATTTATAAATACTTAACTTTATTTAACAAATAACAAATATAAGTCAAATTATATTGAAGATTCCACAGCTAGCTTTAATCTTACCGATGTTCGAAAAGCGTGTCGCAGTTCCTGTTCTGCCATAACAGCGACTTGACCTATTCTATTATTTTTACCGCGCGTTAATAGACGAACGATGCGCTTGTTGGGGCACGTAATGGATACCAGTGCATTAACACTGTCATCGGGTGCTGGATCAAAGTGCTCTAACTTCACCAGTAAACGGTAAGGAACCTCGTTCGGTAGAATGTCTAGCAGCTTTGCTCTTACTGTCTGCCATATTATATCCTGACATGTATTATCACTGTAAACATGTCCTTCATACTCCCAGGCTCGTGGCTTAGCTGAATCTAACAAATAAGTCTGCAAAACATAAAAAAAAAGTAATGGACTAGATGTTACAATATTTCAAATATGGAAATTATAATTTCTAAAAATTATGTTATAAATTATAATTTATCACTTGTGTCTAATTCTTTATAGTAATTGCAAATTTACCCTCAAGTCGTCAACACCGTCCCCAGTCAAAGCAGATATCATAAATACATCATAGAAATCCGGAGACTTCTTGCTTTTGGTCAAAGTGTATACAAAATCTAACAATATCTCCTTCTTCTTTATTCTGTCTACTTTGTTAATGACCAGAATTATAGGAATCTTCTTTCTTATATCTTCCGTCAAAAGTTCTAATATATTTGTATCAATTTTATGTCTAGTATATATATTTTCTGCATCCTGTACAATTCCTATAATATCTGCCACATTCAAGGAGGTTTTCTGATCTTTTCTGAAGTTATCGGCTAACTTGAACTTTTTACATTCAGTCAGAGAAACCATACCAGGCGTATCCATAAATATAAGCTGAATATCACCTTCACAATAAATTGCATGTGCTTTGGTTTGTGTGGTATGTACTTTGCAGGATACGGGGCATATCTAACAACATAATATAAAAAGAAATATATATATATAATAGAAAAAATATAAATTACTGTAATAAATTTTTGCAAAATGTTCTTTGTTTTTAAAGTGCAAGCAAGAGATATAAATAATATACTTTAATTATTTACATTTATATAAAAAATGAAAATAATTACCGATCGTTTAATAAGTTGATTAACGAGTGTGCTTTTTCCGACATTTGGCGCGCCTAGAAAAGCGATCTTCAAAGACTTTTCAGCTTCACGACGTATCGATGTACGATTTTCATTGGATTGTAAAGTAAATTCTTGCGGATCATTTGTCGAAATGCAGATAGTGCTTGAGAAACATTGCCGTAAATAACGCGCACTCGCGCGAATCGAGTACCTCTTGATCGTAAATAACATTTCGTGTTTAAGACATCAAAGTGATTTTAAGAAGTTTTATATGCACATTGAATAGTTCTCTGAAATTATGCTTCTTTTTATTGTTTTATTTTTTCTTATATTGTTTCATGAACATTACATCGCAGTGTGTAAGTTATACATGAGCGATTTCTTCTTTTTTTAGATAGCTAATTTTCAAGTCACAAAATCGTAGTGATTTATTTATCAAAGATTTAATTTTCTAGTATAGGCTATGATTAATTAATAGATTCTTGAAAATTATACACTCTCATGCGACATCACCATCGACGTGATACATAAAGGTGCCTTTTCAAGTTGACGACACTCAGACTGACACTCATCTTAACGTCAAATGATCACGTGATAAAAATTAACTCTATCTATATAATACAGATGTCTGTGCTTGATATCTATTTATCAATTTTACATGTGATTTGTTAAGCGTCAAACATTAACAAGGTAATTTAAAGCTGTTTATTTTTCTTTTATAATATAAATATCAAAATACAATAATAATTAAAAATATTAAAAATCAGTTTTTATTGTACAAGAAATGCCTTTGTTATTTCATATAATTTCTAAGTAAAATATTAAATTTATCTAATCTACATTGTTTTGTTATTTAGAGTAATCTAAATAACAAAAGACACATTTTAAGACACATTTTTAGATATTCTAGTTTAATAAAATTAATATTTTTCAAAATTAACTTTTTACTTGAGTTAATTCAATCTTAACATAATAACTTCAATATTTCATAAACTTTAAGTTTTTGTTTATTCAACTTTTAACTTGACTATTTTAATTTTATAGACCATTAATTTTAACTTAATTTAGTTAATTAAAAAAAAACATTTATTTATCTAATCTTATACATCGTTAATAAAAACTGATTATGAATTGTCAGCCTTTAGAAAAAATTTATAAAACAGAACTATTTCCAAATAAGATTAGAGCTGATTTGATTGGTCACGCCAATTGTTACTACCGTCTCGAATCGGCGTCGATTTAGCGCATCTCGCGCACAACTTCACGTCGTACCTCGTGCGTCGTCATTAGTGAAGCAATGGCGAACAACGACGACTCGCGCGAGGATAGATGTCTGTAATTGTTTGTTATCAACGCATGTCTATCGTAGCCTGTGACTTTCATTGATCTTTTTGCTCCTTCTCGCTAGAGACGGCGCGAGGCGAGAAATATTGCACCTCGAAAAGACTGTGCGTTTGTTAATAGAAGAGAAGAGTGAGGAAAAAAAAAGTGATAACCGGAGCAGCGCGACTTCGACAGAAACGAGAACATAAAAGCGCGGAAATAACGTGAGAATATTGAATCCTGGTACTTATTTCTTGTCAATTGCATCACGCCGGTCACGCCGATGCTCAATGACAGATAAACGAGGCTCGATCCATGAACGTGTTGAGGTCGCCTGCGACACGTTGGTGAACAAACACGGAGGACAAGTGAATGTCGCAGACGCCTCTTAGCAGTTTCAGCTGACTCCTTGAGAGGATCAGCACGTTCTACTGATTCTTTACTCTGTTAGTTTGCATTTATAAATTTTTCTGTCTGAGACCTGTTTTAAAGGCAGGAGGTAAGCCTGTTGCACACAGGACGCATCAACGCATAATGAATGCTCGCATGGAAAAGCAGCTTTATGTGTAGCAAGAAACAATGCAATAACCAATTGGACTCGGATCTGAAAGAGTGATGCGTTGACGTGTTCTGGATGCAACAGGCCATACAGCTGAAAAGGAAACGGATCGAGCGATACTAGTTAAGGTTTATTCTCTGCGCCTTTTTTCCTGTACTTTCTGCACTTTTCTGACACAGTTGCTGTAGGATTCCCTTTACTCCGGATCCCTCGCCCTACTGGAACAGCTGGTTCCCTTTAAACTGATTTTCTTTCACACTATACTATTATATATTTACTGTGTGGTTATATACATAAAGTGAAAAAAAACGAGCGAAAGAGCACTTGATGACATTTTATTTTTTCTATATGTTATTAGAACAAAAGTGGATAAGGAGGTTACAGAAGCAGTAAAAACAGAACTGTTTATAATATTCTGTATGTTTTTGATATTGATAATGATCCAATCGCGATTGAAATGTTTGTTTATTGCTAACACATTGTATTAAACCTTAACTAAAGGATATAATTGTTTTTCTTTATTTATATTCCAATACTTATGTTACTCATATTCTTACATTAACTATGTAATTGAATAATTTTTTGGCTTGTAACTCTTTTTTTCTCGTTTTATATTTTTTCTTTTTTTTATTTTTAATAAATTAAATGAGCGTCAGTTTTCTTGGCTGCACTTTTGCATAATTGTTTACTTTAAAAAATGAATAAAATACAACTGAAAAAAACTCGATTTTATTTTCTATTTTTATAATAATTTTTTACATAAATATTTGTAATATTCATAACATATTTGGTTATTTTTAAATATATAAAATATGAGCATCTAAAATATCTATTTTTTAGTCATTCAATTCTATTCTTTTCTATTGTGTGCACTTTTTATAGCTATGCACTTTTAACATTCATTAAAACGCCAATTATCTTATTTATTTAACTGATAAATACATGACTTTTCAGAACATCATACAGCCTGACAATGCACCTTTAAGATAGAAGATGAACTTTACCAGTGTCATTGACGACAATAAGTTTATAACAGACAATGAGTAATATACATCAAAAACTGATAGAACGCATCTATTCAAAATATATGATCAGTGGGACTTGGGATCGATCCCAACGAGCAGAAGAGTTGCAAGTTGAAGGAAATGTTCAAGAAGGATCGTGCATAATTCTTACATCGACAAGAAATCATTGTAGAGTAAGTAGTGATACTATTTCTAAAGTTTAGCTCCCATTGTGTATGAGAAAAAGTTAAAATAAAAGTATTGATTATTCTGATAAAAAACATTGATTGAGAATTTGCTGATAAAAATTGTGCATAAAAAGAGATAAAGGAAAGTCTGTCAAAATTTGTCTTTATTTGATAGAAAGTTTTCTGAGGCTTGATAGAGAATTTATAGATTTTTATGGCGTCTTTTAAAATGTCTTTAAATCTTGTTGTTAATATAAAAAGAGAAAAAAGGAGATGAATGAATTTTAATTGGAATAAAAATATGTTTTAAACTGTATTTCTGCCGCGTTTCTTTGTGCATCAGTTTATTTCTTGGCCTTTCATACAAATACACAACAAGGCCATTGAATATTTACTGAAACACAGGCTATGATTTATAGCCAAAAAACTAAAAATGCTATCTTCATTAGTTAACGATGGATCTCTGAATCCGCTGCAGTGACTTCCTGATGCACTTCTGGCTCAACAAACCGCCGGGCAGGTTCGGTGGCCGATATCCTGCCACACCTATGCCCAAATCACACAGTAAGTGTACCAAAATATAACGATATGAATCCAGCAAAATACGAGCAAAAGATAAAGGATATAAAAATTATATATTACAATTCTATTTGCTTATGCGTGTGTATATATATATATATATAAAATTTATCAATATTTTATATACTCAAAATTTATAGAATATCTTTAGCTTTATTATATGAAACTCAAAATAAAATTTAGAAATTATTTCTTCAGATAATTCTGTAGAATTAATTGAAGGTAAATCTGATAAATGAATGAAAGAATTGACAACATTATACGAGGAAAAATTTCAATATCTATTTTTTTTATTTTTCTTATCGTTATTCTATTTTTTGTCATTTTATTTATCAATTATTTTTGCAGGCCAATGTCGGCGCAGCGGCCAACATAGGCAAATGGTGAGTGCTGTGCATCAATTCCAGGGCCTCGCAGGTAATCTCGCAGCCGGAAACGCATCTCCAGCCGGACCTAGTAATGTCAATAACTCCTGTCGGAGCTTCGCTCGTTCGACGACGTCTGCGCGAATCCATAACAACGAGAACCATCATCACGGTTCGTCATCGCTCAGCGCCATCCAACTCGCTCAGCTGAACAACATCCCCAAGTAATTAATGAAAACACAAAAAGGTCTACACTAAGACAAAGGAGACATTCTGAGAGGAACATGCTCTTCCTATATACAGGGTGACTCACTTATACATATCTATCAGCAGAAAGATTACTTATAAATGATTCGCCCTCGATTTGCAGCTTTGAGTTTAGTACGAAGATACATGGCACTATAGCGGTATTAAATCGTTTTTGGCTTAACGCATTGTTTGCAGCAATGTCACCGACGCTAGCAACAATCAACTAATTCTGTCTAATACGACCGGCGTGAATAGTACAGAACGAAATAGAAGCCTATTGACAGGAAGCGTTTTTGAATTACGGCAGGCTGAGTTGGCCGGCTTCCGACTGCGCTGTGGGATTTGGTCTACCTTTGCTTTAGCAACAGTCTTTGTAGCGGCTGCTAAATTCTATTTCGGTTATCGGGTAAGTATCTGTACTTAGAAAGAATTCTTATTTCAAGATTTTATCTCAAAATTCTGCATCACTAAAGAACTGCCACTGTTTTGCGACCTTTTAATTTTCTGTTGTCTTCTTGCTTTGTACTTTCTAATTGATTCTTTTTTCATGCTAACAGGGGCCTGGCCTGGAGATACTCGTATTTTGCGGACTACTGATATTTCTATTGTCCGCTTGTTTATATTCGATCTTCTGCAAGTACACTCATGAAAGAAATTACCATCATAGTAGTCGGTCAGAACATAATGCTCGTATACAGGAGGATCATATCGTTGCCCTGACAAACACGTCCAGCATCGGCGACAGCATTGTCAGTAGAGCGACGGCGACAGTGCCGACGACGACGGTGAGGCAGCCGCCTCCACCACCTTATCACATCGCTATCCTGATACCACCGCCATCACAGCCGCCACTTGCATCTTCGGACGAAGCGCCGCCACCCTCTTATGACAAGGTCATGCGATAAAATCGCCAACGCGGCGTAAAATCGATCTAGAACTTGTTTAAGAATTCTTCCTTTGACATGTTTATGTCCGCTATGTAAGGCAGCACAAATCAATTCTCTAGATTTAAGCATTGACGTCTGTGATAAGAGCGCAATGATGATGACACATCGACAACACATCGGGGATTTGATTCGGAGAAAGAAAAGATTCACGCGGCGATATTTTTTAGCGGGCATTACCGAGAGAGCCGCGCTCCGCCAATGAATTTCCGTTTGGTCGGGTAAAATGTATTATATTCTAATCTTTTTATACTTTATTATATGAAGCTATGTGATATATTTAACTTAGGTTTAGCTGCAACGCAGCGCGTTGCTGGATACTTAGTCGATCCATTCATTTATTCTTCCAGTTAGGACTTCCGCGAGGCGACCGCTCACATTCGGACGCGATTCTTTGATATGTATAATTCCAAGAATTCACTCAATTATGTTCGATTACTTAATTGTCTTCATAATCTTATAGAACGATATACAAAGGTAACTCTTGTTACACATACACACATCTATTCATATATACATATATATACACATATATACATATGTATATGTATATATATACATATGTATATGTATATATATACATATGTATATGTATATATATACATATGTATATGTATATATATATATATATATATAGATGTCTGTACA